>ULMG01016731.1_pt1 | contig 20800 bp, 18 predicted proteins | sample 1951601 | NCBI WGS metagenome assembly ULMG01 (sample SAMEA4835545, study PRJEB28245) | human gut metagenome | biome: gut microbiome; material: fecal sample | place: Denmark | collected 2008
TATCATATTCTATTGATATTGTTTCGTAGCAGGCATTAGTATCTCCTAGCCAAGGACCGTTATTGGATAATTCTTTCCAAGATGAATCTATTTTATTCATAATACTATTATCTAATTTTGTTTCATTGTTATTACAATCTGTTTTAGTTATTGTATATGAATTAGAACTTAGTATTTCTTTTGTCCATGTAGTATTTTTGTTTTTTATTAATATAAATGATATTATAATTATAAATGTTAATATTGTTACTCCAATTATTATATATTTTTTTTTTGTCATTATATTCCTCCTTATACTTTAATTTTATATTATCATTTACTTTTAAAAGTGTCAATAATTTTGTTAATATCTCTTTCTTTTTTTTTGTAAATAATGTATACTTGTAGTAGGTGATTATATGGAAATATTTGATTTAAAAAGGGAATATAAATTACTTGATGATAAAATAAAAGAACTTAGGAGGTCTCTTTGACTTAGATAATAAGATTAAAAGAGAAAAAGAAATCAATAAACTTATGTTACAGCCTAGTTTTTGGGATGATAGAGAGACCGCTGATAAATTAGTTGGAGAACTTAAGTATATTAAAAATATTATTACTAATGTTAATATATTATCTAATAGTGTTAATAGTGCTTTAGAAATGATTGATGATAGTGATGATGATGTTAGACTTTTACTTGAAGAAGAAATTAATGAACTTAAGGTTAAGACTTACAAGTTAGAGATTGAAACTTATTTAAATGGTAAGTATGATAGGAATACTGCTATTATGGAAATACATGCTGGAGCAGGTGGTACTGAATCTTGTGACTGGGTTCAAATGCTATATAGGATGTATAGTAGATATGCTGAAAAGAATGGATATAATATTACTTTACTTGATAAACAAGATGGTGAAGAAGCAGGTATTAAATCTATTATGTTTCAAATTGATAGTACTTTTGCTTATGGTTATTTAAAAGGAGAAAAAGGAGTACATAGACTTGTTAGAATTAGTCCTTTTGATGCTAATAAGAGAAGACATACTTCATTTGCGGCAGTTGATGTTATACCAGAAATTGATAATGATATTGAGGTTAATATTAATGATAGTGATATTAGAGTAGATATATATAGAAGTAGTGGTCCAGGAGGACAAGGTGTTAATACAACCGATAGCGCTGTTAGGATTACTCATATTCCTACTGGGGTTGTGGTTACCTGTCAAAATGAAAGAAGTCAGATTAGAAATAAAGAGAAGGCTATGGAAGTACTTAAGAGTAAACTTTATACTATTCTTTTAGAAGAAAAAAGGAGTGAAGTTAGTGATATTAGAGGAGTACAAGTTAGTAATGGTTTTGGTAGTGCTAAAAGAAGTTATGTTATGCAGCCCTATAGACTAATTAAAGATAATGATAGTGGGTATGAGTCTAGTGATGTTGATGGCATTTTAGATGGAGATATTACGGAAATGTTAGATTATAATTTAAAGAATAAAAAGGAGTAAGTATGAGTATATTTGATTATTTTAGAAAGAAAAAGATTGATAATATTGTTGATACTATTAAGAAAAAAAATATTGGGAAAAGATATTTAATGCTTATTTTTGGATGTTTAATAGTAGCTTTTTCTTTTAATTTGTTTTTTTTAAGATATGATATTGTTTGCTTTGGTGTTAGTGGTATTTCAATTGTTCTTAATGAATTTGGAGTTAACCCTTCGTTATTTATTTTGATTGCTAATATTGTTCTTATGATAGTGGCTTATTTTGTATTGGGGTATGAAAATATGAAGAATCAGTTAGTGGGAGCTTTGTCTTATCCGATATTTGTTTCTCTTACTAGTATGATTACTAAATATATTGATTTAGGTAATACAGAGATGGTTGTTATTGCTATACTTGGTGGTGTTTTTGCTGGTATTGGATATGGTCTGATTTATAAGAGTGATTTTTCTACAGGTGGTACTGATGTTATTATTGGTATTATTTGTAAGTATTTTAAAATATCTATGGGGAATGCTAGTCTTATTGTTAATGGTATTATAGTAATTATTGGTAAGATTGTCTTTTCGTGGGATATTGTTTTATATGCTATTTTGGTATCTTATTTAATATCTGTATTTACGGATAAAGTACTTCTTGGTATTTCTAAATGTAAAGCTTTTTATATTGTTACTGATAAGAAAAAATGTGATATTGTTAAGAAATATTTACTTAGTATAGATGGTGTTGGTGTTACACTAATGGAGGCAGAGGGAGGCTATTCTAATAATGATGAAGTTCTTCTTTTAGCGGTTGTTCCATCAAGAAGTTATTTTGTTGTCAAAGATGGTTTAAGGGAAATTGATAAGGATATGTTCTTTTTAGTGTGTGATTCTTATGAAGTTAGTGAAAAGGGTGATTTTTCATGAGAATAGAAGATATTAAAAGAAGAATTAATAATAAAAATACTTATAAAAATTTTTGTACTTTTATATTTGGTTGTTTAATAGCTGCTATTTCTGTTAGTGTGTTTTATAATCCTAATGATGTTGTAACTACTGGTTGTACAGGGTTATCTATTTTAATTAGTAGATATACTAATATTGATTTGTCTTTGATAGTTCTTGTTTTTTCTTCAATATTACTTGTTATTAGTTTTTTGGTATTTGGAGTAGAATATGGTGCTAAAAATGTTCTTGGTACTATTTTATTTCCAATATTTATAAAGGCTGCTAGTATAATTAATAATTATGTTTCTTTTGAAGGAACATCTTTATTCTTACTTATTTTAATTGGTGGAGTTTTATCTGGTATTAGTTTTGGTCTTATTAAAAGATCTGGTTATAGTTTAGGTGGTTTTTATGTTATTTATGATATTTTAAATACTAAGCTTAAAATATCTGTAGGTAAAGCTAGTTTGTTTACAAATATTGTTATTATTTTTATTAGTTCTTTTGTTTTTGGCTTTTATAAATGCATTTATGCCGCTATTGGGTTATATATTTCTTCTTATATTGGTGATAAAATTATGCTTGGTATTTCTAGTAATAAGGCATTTTATATTGTTACTAGTAAATATAAGGATGTTAAAGATTATATTATTAATAATTTAGGTCATACTGCTACTATTGTTAATGCTAAAGGTGGTTATTCTAGCAAAAGTAAGAAAATGATTTTATGTGTCGTTTCTACTACTGAATATATTAAAATGAAAGAAGTTATTAAGGAAATTGATAAAGATGCTTTCTTTCTTATTACTGATAGTTATTCTGTTACTAATAAGATATAATATGGAAAATTATGTAAAGTGTAATTTTAGTATTTTAATTATTTTAAATTAATGTTATAATTATTTATGATGTGGAGGTATGCTTATGGAGTTAATTAGAGTTAGTGATGTTCAGAAGACTTATAAGACTGGTACAGTTGCTCTTTATGATTTTAATTTGAGTATTAAAAAGGGCGAATTTGTGTTTGTTATTGGGGCTTCTGGTAGTGGTAAATCTACTCTTATTAAGATGTTATATAGAGAAGAAAAACCTGATAAAGGTTCAATTATTATTGGCGGTATTAATGTTGCTAAACTAAAAAATAGAAAAGTTTATGTTTTGAGAAGAAAACTTGGAGTAGTCTTTCAAGATTTTAAACTTTTACCTAAACTTACAGTATATGAAAATGTAGCTTTTGCTATGGAAGTGCTTGATTATGATAAGAAGGAAATTAGAAAGAGAGTTCTAGAGGTACTTGATTTGGTAGGACTTAAGAATAAAGTTAGACAATATCCTGATCAATTATCTGGTGGAGAACAGCAAAGGGTAGTTATTGCTAGGGCTATTGTAAATAAACCTAAGTTACTTATTTGTGATGAGCCTACTGGTAATTTGGATCCTGATACTTCAATGGAAATTATGAAGGTTCTTGAAGAAATTAATGCAATGGGAACAACGATAGTGATGGCTACTCATGATAAAGATATTGTTAATAGAATGCAAAAGAGAGTTGTTTATTTAGATCATGGTAGACTTGCTAGCGACAATGAGAAGGGAGGCTACTATCATGAAGGGGCTTAGAAGTATTAAAAGGTATTTTAGAGATGCAGCTCATGGTGTGTTTAGAAATTTTTCTTTATCTTTAGCATCTATTTCTTGTATTACTATTACTTTAATAGTAGTGGCTGTATCGTTAGTTTTATCTATGAATGTTCAGAGTTTTTCTGATTCTATTAGAAAAGATGTTACAGTAGTTATGTTTTTAAAAGGTGATACCACTAAAGAAGATGAGGATAAAATTCTTAATGAACTTAAGAGTATTAAGAATATTGATGATTCTTCAATTGTTTTTAAAAGCAAGGTTGAATCCGCTAATGAATTAAAGAATGGTAGTGAGATATTTGCTCCTACTGTTGATGGATGGACTGAAGAGACTAATCCTTTACTTGATAGTTATATGTTTAAAGTTAAGGAAATTGAAAAAATTGATGATACTGTGAGCGATGTTAAGAGTTTATCTTTTACAAAAGATAAAATTAATAATATTAATTACGGTAAAGATATTGTTCATCAATTAATAGTGGTATTTAATGTTGTTAAAAAGGTTTGTATAGTAGCGGTTGCTTCTTTAGTTCTTGTTACAGCATTCTTAATTGGTAATACTATAAAACTTGCTATTTATTCTAGAAGAAGAGAAATTGAAATTATGCGATTAGTAGGAGCTTCTAATATATCTATTAAGATTCCATTTATTATTGAGGGATTGTTTATTGGTATTATTGGTTCTGTTATTCCAATTATTATTACAATTTTTGGTTATACTACTTTATATGATTTCTTTGATGGTAAGTTATTTAATTCATCACTTGCTACTTTAGTTGAACCTATGCCTTTTATTTATAATGTATCTGGTGTTCTGCTTCTTATTGGTATTATTGTTGGTATGATAGGAAGTTATCAGGCTGTAAGAAAATACTTGAAAATATAGTGTTTTCTTTTTTTGTAGTTTATCCACAGTGGTTGTTGATAGATTCATAGCTGTGACGTTGACAAATAGGTGTGATTAGTTTATAATATATTGTACTTTTAGGGGGATTATTTATGGATAAAAAATTATCTGATATTTCTTATTTGAAGGCTTTATTTTATAATAAAGATTTAATTGAAAAAATAGTTTACTTAAATTGTGATGATACTAATAAACATACAGATATTGGTTTAGTATTTGGAGGAATATCACAAAATTATAGACTTGATAAGGGCACTTGAATTATATAAGGGTGGCTTTATTGATAAAATATTACTTTCTGGTGGTATTGGGAAACTTAGTACAGAGAAGCATTATACTGATGTTGATTATATGATTTCTTATTTAAATAGTATAGGTACTAGTAAAGATATTTTTAGAGATATTATTGTTGAAAATCAGTCTCGTGATACTAATGAAAATATTATTAATTCTTTAAAGATTGTGGGAAAATCTGCGTATAGTTATACTCTTATTAGTTCTGATTTTCATTTAAGAAGATGTGCTGGATTATTTACTTATAATTTGGATAAGTTTGATTTACCTGTGGTATTTAATCTTTGCGCTGCTACTGATGGTTTTACTGATATTAATTCTTGGAGAAATTGTAAAAAGTCGCAATTGATTATTTATAAAGAATTACTTTCTTTGATTTGTCATATTAATTCTGGTAAGATGTACGATGAAGATTTATTAGATATTTCACCAAAGGTTAAAAGTCGTATTTTAAAATAATGGAGGTTAGTTATGAATATTTTGAAAAATTATAAAAGAAAACTTGCTCTTAGAAGGATTACTGGTAATATGGGGAGAGTAGTTGAAGATGATGATGAAATAAATTGTTATGTTAGACAAAAAAAATTAAAAAATGGTTGTATAATTTTAAAAGGTTGCCGTAATTTTAATAATGAAAACATTACTAGAAAATATGGTATTGATAAGCCTATTCATTATATATTTGATGGATTAGAATGTTCTTCTGATATCTATGGTTATGATAGTATGAAACTTAGTTTTAGAAATTGTTATTTTAAGAATTTCAGTTATATTAGTTTAGATGGTGATTGTGAATTTGAAAATTGTACTTTTACTAGTTCTTTATTTTATGATATTTATGCTGATAATTTAACTATTAAGTCTTCAAGTATAAGTGATTTGGCCGGATATAATAGATTTCATGTTGTTGCTAGGAATAAATTGTCTTTAATTGATGTTGATGGTATAGGCGATTATTATTTTAAAATTAAAAATGTTTATTTTTCGTCTGATAAAGAAATTTTATTTAAGAATACTAATATTGATTGTTTAAGTATTTCTATTGATACAGAGAAAATTGTATCTGTAAATAGTAATCTTAGAGCAAGAAAGAATGCTAATATTGAAAGTTATGAGATTTCTGATTTGGTTTTGGATTCTCCTAATATTATTTGTAATGATATAAATGTTAGTAGTGGTAAAATGTGTCTTAATAAAGAAAATACTTTGTTAGATAGAAAAAGAGAAGATTTAATTAATGTATTAAAAGAAATTAGAGATAAATGTAAAGATATTAATGAATTAAAAGTTAAGAAAGTGTCTGAAAAGATTCAAGGTAGACCAATAAGTAAAGTATTAAAAAGATAGGCATGTTGTCTATCTTTTATTCTAATTTTATATAATCGTTAATGCTATATTTATCTTCAGTAATGTCATAGAAGATATAGGTATGTGGTGGATTATATGTTAGATATATAAAGCCTAGATATGATAATAATATTACTGGGATAGTTATTAAATTTAGTATTTTTAATTCTTTTTCTTTTAATATATTATAACTTACTATTTGAGTTATTATGTATACTATTAATAATAATGATATTGATATAAATGGAGATTCTCCTAGTAAATTATATAGTGGTAAATATATTACTAGATATATTGGTATTCCTATTAGGGCAGTAAAATATAATTGAAAATTAAAATTATTATATTTTATATTATATTTTTTTAGTAAGAGATAATCTATTATTCCATATAATAGTGTTGATGTAAATAGTATTTTCATATGTTCCCAAATACTTTCATTTACTGGAAAAATAAAAGAAAATATTATGTTTGGAAATAGTTTATAGGCAAAGTGAGATAGGAATGATAGTAGAAATATTCCTAAGACAGATAGTATCTTTATTTTTTTTAGATTCATAATTCCTCCTTATACTTTAATTATATTATTAGTATGGTTAATTATTTTTAAAATATATGTTGTTAATTTTGAGATTATAAGCTCAAAATTATTTTTTTGAAGACTTTAGGCTTCAAAAACAGTGAACAACGAAGTGTGAACTGAAATGAGTAAAAAAACCTTTATTTTTAGGCCTTTTTTTAGTATAATATATTATGTGATAGTATGAAGAAAAGTTATATATTTATTGGTATATTTTTAATATTTATTTTGTGTATTACTATTATTTTAAGTGGTATGGTAACAGGGAATGTTTCTATTAAGAAAGAAACTGATATACTTGATGTTCAAAGTAATAAAGAAGTTTATTTTACTGCTTATGGTTATAGTATAGATAATCCTAATATTATTGTTAATCCTTATGGTAATAGTCCACTTACTGGTGTTGTTTTGTTTGAAACTAGTGATTATAGCGAGGTTAATATTTGTATTATGAATAAAAGTGGTAAATGTGATATTGATTATACTTTTGGTAAAGAGAAGTATCATATTATTCCAATATATGGTTTATATGCTGATTATAATAATGTTATTTTGATTAGAAGTGAAGGTAAGACAAATACTATTAATATTAAAACAGATAGTTTACCTGATGATTTTGGTGAGATCTTGTATAATGAAAATTATTCTTTTTATAATGGTAATTATCCTTATGCTAGTGATAATGAAGGTAATGTTAGATGGTATTTTAATGAAAATTATTATGGTAATATTGCTTTAGATAGTGGTTATGTTTTTATTGGTAATGATAGTTATACAGAAAATGGACATAGTACAGGTATTTATAAGATGAACTTACTTGGAAAAATATTTAGTGAGTATTTACTTGATGATGATTATTTTGGTTATAGTACTTATTATGAAGGTAAGATTTATGCTATTTCTAAGGATGTTGTTGTAATTGATAGTCAAACTGGTGATATTATTACTAAATATAAAAATGATAATTATGATTTACTTGATGTTTGTGATGGTAATATTTTATTTAGTAAAGATAGTGAGTGGTTTGGTTTTAGTGAGGGCAAGATTGTTTCTGTTAATCATTTATTAAAAGATAATAAGTATAGTTTTTATGATGACAATTATAAGTATAGGGTTGTTCATGGTGTTAGATATGGAAATTTAAAAATTACTGATAAGTATAAGAAAGATATTTCTATTATTAAATATGATAAATATGAAGATTCTACGATTGACATAAAAATGGATGTTAATAGGATTAGTGTTTATAATAAAAATAGTAATAAAATATATTTGATACTTGATAAGTTATTTGATAAGAGAATATATGAAATAAAAGATATTAAGTATATTAATTTAAATGGTCTTAATGGAAAATATACTATTTATTATAAAATCGATGGTAGAGTGTATAAGACTGATTATTTTATTGAGGTGTAAAGATGAATAGGGTTATTTTACATATTGATGTTAATAATGCTTTTCTTAGTTGGACCGCTACTTACATGATTAAGAAGGGTTATAAGTATGATATTAGGAATAGATATGCTATTATAGCAGGTGATGAATCACAAAGAAGAGGGATTGTTTTAGCTAAAAGTAATCTTTGTAAAAAGTGTGGTGTTGTTACTGCGGAAGCTATTTATTCTGCTAGAAGGAAGTGTCCTTATTTGGAAATTTATAAACCTAACTATGAATTATATAAGTATTTTTCGGATAAAATGTATAATTATTTATGTCAGTATACTGATATTATCGAAAGGTATTCTATAGATGAATGTTTTTTAGATTATACTGGAAGTATGAAGTTATTTGGTGATCCAATAGAAGTTGCATATAAGATAAAAAATGATATTTTTAGGTTATTTGGTTTTACTGTTAATGTTGGTGTTGGTAATAATAAGTTACTTGCTAAGATGGCATCGGATTTTGAAAAACCTAATAAGGTTCATACTTTATTTAGTAATGAAGTTGAAAGTAAGATGTTTCCTCTTATGGTTGATGATTTATTTATGATTGGTAAAGCAAGTAGTAAGAAACTTCATGCAATGGGCATTAATACGATAGAAGAACTTGCTAGGTATGATGAAGATAAACTTATTTTAGCTTTTAAATCGATGGGAAAGATGATGCATGAATATGCTAATGGTATTGATAATAGTCCTGTTTATTATGAGAGAGAAGCTGCTAAAAGTATTTCTTCTTCGACAGTACTTCCTTATAATTATCACGATGTTGTTATGATACATGATGTTATTCATGACTTATCTTGTGAAATTGGTAGAAAATTAAGAGACAATAAAAAATATGCTAGTACTATTGGTGTTTGGATTAAATATAACTATTTTGAAAAATATAGTAGACAACTAAAATTAGATTTTAGTATCTCTACTGATGAAGAAATATATAACAATGCATGTAATGTTTTTGATGATTTATGGGATCATGATAGTGGTATACGAAGTGTTTGTGTGTTTATTAGTGGTTTTTCTGATGAGCGAAAAAAACAATTGTCTTTGTTTGATTTGCCTTCTGGTGATGATTTTGATAATGATAAACTTCAAAATGTTATTGACGAAATAAGGGATAAGTATGGGAATAAGGTTATTGTTTATGGCTGTGATAAAGTTGATAGGAGATGATTAGCATGGATTTTAATAATGAAAAAGTAATTAATAATATTGATATTATGGTACTTATAAGTAGTATTTCATATTTATCTATTGATGATAAAAATAAGGTGCTTTCTTTACCTTTAGTTAGGGAAAGAATTAAGAAAGATCTTCTTTTAAGGTGTTTAAAAGGGGATGTTTATGGTAATTTTAGAAAGATTATTTCTTTATTAGGTGTTGATAATTTTATTTCTATATTTGATTATAGTTCTATTCATGATACATTTAAAATACTTAAGAGAGATGACTTTACTGGCTATAATAATGATTATAAATTGGAAAATTATGCTAAAATTGATGATGAGATTAATATGAGTATTCGTAGAAATTCTAATGAATATAAACTTTTTGTATGTTTGGTAGAGGAGTTTCCTGATAAAGTGCTGGAATGGATACTTAATGATGATGATTTATTTAAGGAATATATTAACATTAGTGATAATATGTATTCTATGGTTAGTATGTTTAGCTATGATCTTATTGTTAAACTTATATATAAATTGGAAAAACTTGGTTTTGGTACAGGAAATGTTTCTTTTAATTTTTCTAGTGTTAATTTTGAAGATAAGATTAGACTCCTTGAGGAAGGTTTTAGTGATGAGACTATTATTAAGTTAATTGATGATTTTGATGTTAATGCTAAATCTCATTTCTTTCTTAATGATAAAAGGGCTATTTATTTATATAAAAAGGTAAATGGTTTTACTAATCTTATTAGGTCAGGAGTTAGATTTAGTAGGGATATATTATTACAGAATGATTTTTTTGATAAACTTAAACATTCTAATTTTTCGGAATTTAGGAGAAATATTAATGCTGTTGAAAAATATAATGATCCTTTAATTATTCAAAGTAAGCTTTCTAAATATTATGATGAGCTAATTAATGAATATGATAAAGATAGGGGTATTTTTAAGTATTATGGAAATGTTTTTGATAATCCTAATTTACTTAAGGAAAATATGAGGGATGATTTTATTTTTAATTTTGATGTTAGGTATGTTTTTGCTTCTTATATAGATTATAATGATGATGGAAAGTTAGTTTTAAAAAATAGTGATGAGTTACTTGATAAGCTTAAGAATATTACTAGTTTGAAACTTAGTGAAGTGATTGTTGATGCTTTATTTTGTGATAATATTTATAATGTTTGGCTTAATATTAGAGAAATGCTTAGATATAATAACTCTATGTCTTCTTCTGATAGAATTATTAATGATGAAAGAGTTAGTTTTTATGAATTAATTTTTAATTTTGATAATGTTTCTTCAGACGATAAAATTGAATTATTTAATAAGTTTAAAGACAAGAGTATTAATTTTATGTTTTATGATGATTTGAGAAAATTGAAGAATTATGCTTATGATAAAATTAAAGATGATATGTTTGTTATTTCTAATAATGATGATAAAATTAATGATGAATTTAGTAAAAAGTATGGTACTACTATTTATGATTTAAGAGATAGTAAGTATACGATGATGGTTAGAACTCTTGGGTGTAGATATCAAGAAGGGACAAACAATAGTAGGGATTGTTATTCTATTATTTCTGATGAAAATAATGAAGTTTATGAGCATGGTAACTATGATAATATATATGGGTATTCTTTTTTTGATAATGATATGGTTATTCATATGTTAGAGAAGGATTCTTTTAGTAGTGATATTAGTGATAGAAGTGGTGTTAGTAGATATGTTAATAGAATAATGACTTCTAAAGAACTTACTAATGGTAGTAGTTGGTATAGTGAGGTTGATATTGCTAATAAAAAGGATGATAATGGTAAATATAAGACAATGAAACCTGATTTTATTATTGCTTATGATTTTGTTAGTGATTTAAATGTTATAGAAAGTAAAAGGCTTGGTATTCCTATTGTATTAATTAAAAAAAGTTTGCTTAAGGATAGTGATAGGATATATACTGGTTTTAATGATGATGTTGATATTTATAATAGTTTTGATGGATATAGAAATAAAATTGTTAGATAGGAAAGGTGATTTGAGATGAATGATATTATTATTGATGGTATTGTTAATAATTTAGGTATAAAAAAAGAAAGTGTAATTGCAACTTTAAATTTATTAGATGAAGGTGCTACTATTCCTTTTATTGCTAGATATAGAAAAGAGGTTACTGGAGCACTTGATGAAGAAAAAATTAGAAGTATTAATGATGTTTATGAGTATCAAGTTAATTTATTTAAAAGAAAGGAAGATGTTATTAGACTTATTGATGAAAAAGGTCTTCTGACTGAAGAAATTAAGGATAATATATTAAAATGTGAAAAATTAGTAGATGTTGAAGATATTTATAGGCCTTATAAGGAAAAGAAAAAAACTAAAGCTACTGAGGCTATTAAAAATGGGTTAGAGCCTCTTGCTAAAATAATTATGTCTTTTAAAAATGTTGACATTAAGGAAATTGCAAAGTCTTATCTTAATGAAAATGTTAAGGATGTTGAGGCCGCTACTGAAGGTGCTAGTTATATTATTGCTGAATGGATTAGTGATAATGCTAGCTATCGTAAGTGGATTAGAAATAATATGATGAATAGGGGAATTATTAAAACAAAAAAGAAAAAGAATAGTGAAGATAATGAAGGTACTTATGAAATGTATTATGATTATGAAGAGAAGATAAAGTTTATTAAACCTCATAGGGTTCTTGCTATTAATAGGGGTGAAAAAGAGGTGGTACTTTCGGTAAATATTTGTGTAGATGATGATTATATTATTTCTTATTTAGAGGGAAAGATTATCAAAAATGATAAGGTAATGTCTGCTGATATAGTTAAAAATGCTATTAAAGATAGTTATAAAAGGCTTATTATTCCTAGTATTGAAAGGGAGGTTAGAAGTGAACTTAAGGAAATTAGTGAGGAGGCCGCTATTAAAGTTTTTGGTGATAATTTAGAAAATCTTATTTTAACACCTCCTATGAAGGATGTTACAGTTCTTGGTTTTGATCCGGCTTTTAGGACTGGATGTAAACTAGCAGTTGTTAGTCCAACTTCTCAGGTTCTTAATATTTCGGTTATTTATCCTCATGAACCACAAAATAAATGGGATGAAGCAAAAAAAGTTTTAATGGATTTATTTAAAAAGTATGATGTTGATGTTGTTGCTATTGGTAATGGTACTGCTTCTAGGGAAAGTGAAAAATTAGTTGCAGAAACTATTAGTGAATATAAGGAAAAAGATGTTAAATATATTATTGTTAGTGAAGCTGGGGCTAGTGTTTATTCTGCTAGTGAACTTGCTATTAAGGAATTTCCTAATTTAACTGTTGAAAAAAGAAGTGCTATTAGTATAGCAAGAAGATTACAGGATCCTTTGTCAGAACTTGTAAAAATTGATAGTAAGAGTATTGGCGTTGGTCAATATCAACATGATGTTAATGAAAAAAAATTAGATGAATCTCTTGATTTTGTTGTTTCTAAATGTGTTAATAATGTTGGTGTTAATATTAATACTGCTAGTTCATCTATTTTAAAGTATATTTCTGGTCTTACTAAGAGTTCTATTGATAAAATAATAAAATATAGGGAAAATCATGGTAAAATTGTATCTAGAGATGAACTTATTAAAAATAAGGTTCTTTCTCCTAAAACATATGAACAATCTATAGGTTTCATGAGAATTATCGATGGAAGTAATCCTATGGATGTTACTTCTATTCATCCAGAAAGCTATAATATTTCTTTAAAATTACTTAATATGTATGAATTTAATGTTACTGATCTTGGCAGTAAGAAGTTGAATGATATTTTAAATAATGTTGATATTAATAGTGTTAGTAGTAGTCTTGGTACTGATATCTATACATTACAGGATATTATTAAATGTCTTTCTAAACCTAATAGAGATTTTAGAGATGATTTTGATAAACCTTTACTTAAGAGTGATGTTTTAAAAATTGAAGATTTAAAGGTTGGTATGGAACTATCTGGTACAGTTAGAAATGTTGTTGATTTTGGTGCATTCATTGATATTGGGCTTCATGATGATGGACTTGTTCATATTTCTAAAATGACTGATAAATTTATTAAGCATCCTAGTGAAGTTGTGGCTGTTGGAGATATTGTAACATGTTATGTTGATGATATTTCTTTAGAAAGAAATAGGGTTAGTTTATCTTTAATTAATCCTAATTTAGTTAAAAATTAATGTTTTTATGTAAAAAAAATGTAATTTTTTGATAAATTTACATAAAATAATTGACAGATGGGCAATTTTATAGTATCATTATTATTGCCTACTGATGCAGGTGTAGTTTAATGGTAGAACCTCAGCCTTCCAAGCTGACTGCGTGAGTTCGATTCTCATCACCTGCTCCAATTGAATACAACTTACGAACCTATTATGGTGTTGTAAGTTTTTTAATGTCTAAAATCTAACTCACTGTTAGCTTGGAAGACATATATAGATGTTCTCTTTCTAGGAAGGAGGACATTTTTTAATGCTTAATTTTAAAACAATAGAAAGATTAAAATCTAACTCAACTATTATTGATATTATTAAATGCTATGACTTTAAAACGAGAAATGGCAAGGTTAAAATTCTTGAAAACACAAATTTAAAGTTTATCGAACCTACTGAATACTTAATATTATCTCCTAAAAAACTCACTATTTATGAGTACAAAGTTAATGAAATATCTAATAAACAATTTTATATAAAAGAACATAATGAAAAATATACGTTGCAAGAAATATGTAAAATTTTGAAGAAATTGTAATTTTACACTTAACTTTTTGCTTATAAAGTGCCAAACGAGTGAGAGGATAACTTCTCTCAAATATAAAAGAAAGGAGATGATTTTGTGAGATGTGGAGTTTATGTTAGAGTTTCAACTGACGACCAAAAAGATAATGGATATTCTATTGATTCACAACTTAGAATGATTAAAGAATACTGTGAAAAGAAAAACTATGACATCATTGATGTTTATAATGATGCCGGTCATTCAGGAAAAGATTTAATGAGACCAGAAATGCAAAGATTATTAAAAGACATTAAATCAAAGAAGATTGATAAATTAGTTGCTATTAAAGTAGATAGACTTACAAGAAGTAATTATGATGGATTTTGGCTACTTAATTATTTAGAAGAACACGATGTTAAATTAGAACTAATACTTGAACCATTTGATGTAAGTACTGCTAATGGTGAAATGATTTATGGAATGAATTTAGTGTTTGGTCAAAGAGAAAGAAAAGAAATTGGAGCAAGAACAAAAAGAGCTATGGAAGAAATGGCTATGGAACATATTCACCCTAGTAAAGCACCTTATGGATATATAAGAAACAAAGAAACAGGTCATTTAGAAATTGAACCTATTGAAGCTGAAGTTGTTAAAGAAATATTTGAACTATGTAAAGAAAGACATTCAACAAGAAATATTGCTACTATTATGAAAAATAATAATGCTTATTTAAGTCATGGTAAATGGAAAGCTGATAGAGTTTATAAAATACTAACTAATTCTATTTATATTGGAATATTTGAATATGGCAAATATAAAAGAAAACCTGAAGATATACTAAAAGTTGAAAATTACTGTGAACCAATTATTGATTTAAAGACTTGGAACATTACTAGAAAGAATTTAGAGAAAAATAAACATCCTAATTACGGAGAACATATACATTTATTTACTTCTTTAATTAAATGCCCTGAATGTGGTAATATTTTATCTTCTACTATTTCTTATAAATATAGTGGAACATCAAATAAAAAAGAATACTACCATTTAACTTGCAAAAATGTTAATTGTAAAGCAAAAGGACTTCATTATAGTTCTGACAAGATTGAAAAGAAATTAGGAAGAGTTTTAAATGAACTAACTAGATATATGTATGATATGAATAATGAAATAATTGTATCAAACTCAACTAAATCAAAAGACATAAGTGATATTGATAAAGCAATAGAAAAACTAAAAATTCAAGAAAAGAAGTTAGTAGATTTATACCTATCATCAAACTTAAATGTAGATGCTATCAACCATAAAAACGAAGTTATCAAAAAAGAAATTGAGAAATTAAATAAGAAAAAGCAATTACTAGATCCTAATGATGACTTCAAAGAATATACAGTGGAACTACTTAAAAAACTTGATTACAAAAAAGAAGAAGATTATTTGTTATTTAATAAACTTGGCTTTTCCTTTATGTGGGATAGCTTAAATCGTAAAGCAAAAAGAGATATATTAAATAAACTTGTATCACAAATAGAAATTACAAGAGATAAAAACTACAACATTGAAATCAAAAATATTAAGTTTACTGATGAATTTATATCTAGAAGTTGTAAAGAGTATTTAGAATATCTAAATGATATTTTAAAGAACAATAATATTGGTATCAAATATCAAGAGTTAATAACTACTGATGAACTTAATGATTATTCTAAAAACTACTATGTTTTATCACTTCAAAAGTTAGAAAAGAATGAATATTCAAATGATGAAAGAAAGATATTACTTACACTAGCATCAGAACATTTCTATTATGATGGTATTATTCATTGCCCTTTGTATAGTAATGAAACTATTATAGACCAAGTAATGTTAATACCTAAAACTGAAGTATGTTAAAGAATGGACTTACCAATTATGAAATTGTTAAATAAAAATAATATTATTAAAAATCAGGTTAATACAATAGAACAATATAAAGTTTTAAACTACTTAAAAGATACTTTTAATACTGATGCTATTGCTATTTATTTAATTGATAGATATACAATTAAAGTTATAGATACAAATAATGATATTGGCTATTTTAAATACAATAGTAAAACTAAAAATGTAGATTTTATAGATAACTATAATAAAAGCAAAGAAACGGAGAGATGAAAAATGAGAAAAATTATTACAAAGGATGAAATTAAAAATCTTAACAAATATGGATTATTAAAACTTGATTATCTAAAAAAGAATAATAAAGTTTTATATCAAAGACTAATTATTGAGGACAAACTATATACTTTTCTTTTTTCAGTCGGTAAAGAAGCAGAAGAAAAATTAAAATTATTAATAAATGAACTTGCTGAAAAAGATAAAGATTTAAATGAGAATTTAAAGGAAGAAAACCAATTATTGTGGGTACAAAAGATGAATAATTATAAAAATATTGCAGAAGAAATTGTTTTAAAAGAACTTATATTTAATGAAAAAGTGTGAGGACAAATAGAATAAAATTGTCTTAGCCAGCACTGCAAATGTACTCCTAACATTTGCCTAACCTATGGGACAAGTCCCAAACCCTAAAAATTATAGAAAGGATGAAAAAATGAGAAAAAGAAATATAAAAATTAATGTATTTATAAACGAAGAAGAACAAATTAGATTTAAAAATAAAGTTAAAAAATTAGGATTATCTCAATCATCATATATTAGAAAAATTATAAATGAAGATATGGATAATGTTATTCATAAAGATGAGATTAAACCTATTTTAGAACAAATAAAAGCTCTTAATCATGATTTAGTAAGAGCTAGAAATTTTATGATTATGAATAGAATTCACAATGGTGAAGAACTATTAGAAAAAGTACTTACCGAAATAAGAACCCTACAAAGTGTCCTAGATAAAGAGCAATACTAATACACAAGTACTGCTCTTTTATGTAAAAAGACTAGTTATATTTCAAACTAGTCTCATTGATAAATTATAATTTATTAATTATTACAATCTCCTTCGGTATATTCCATAGAATAATCACCAATTAATATATTTTTATCATTTTTAGTAGTATTACATACTATCATAGTTATATCTTTATTTTTAGATTTGTAAATTTTTGTTCCTCCATCTTTCAGTGTGGCTTTTAACTCTAATTTATCAGTAATATGTTTTATACCATCATCAAGTGTTTGAAATGCAGTTGAAAGATAAGTTTTCAAAGTAATATCTTTATCTTGATCTTTAATATAAAGCTCTCCAATATTTCCTGCCAAATAAATTGTACGATCATTAGTAGTATAATAATCATTAAATCTAATATCAGTGTGACTTTCTGGTTTTGTTATATAAAAATCAAACGCTGATGTTGTATAAGGACCACCTTGTTCAAATTTGACATATTTTGGATTTATATTAGCATTTTTTATAAACTCTTCCTGTTTTGTTTTACTATTATCTATGAGAGTAACGACAACAACATTATTACTTTCATCTAGTGAGCAAGAACCTAAATTACTATGATCAGTAGTTTCACTTCCAAAATAATCACTTACTTTCTTATAAGTATCTTTTAGGTTATCAGTATTATCTATTATAGGCAAAGTATGAGTTTCCCATTTAAAGCGAGTTGTTTGTGTTACACCGTCATAAATATCAGTTTCTACGAAAACTCCTATATGTTTTTTATGAGAGTTTGAATAAGTTTTTGTTATTCTTATAATAGGACTATTATTAAATACTATAGCTTGGGTTGTATCCAAGATTATTAATCCTACAAAAACACCAATAATTATTAAAGTAATTTTTAAACTTTTTTTCATAATCAATCCTCCTAACAAACTAATTATCTTTAGTCTTTTACTTCTATATATAATTATATCATAGAAATTGACATTTTAATTATTAAAATTTGTTATTTAAGGAAAAATGATGTATAATCATATATAGAAAGAGAGCGAGTTCGTAAGATGTATTTAAACCGCTCCAGAAGCAAAAATCGTCGCACCAAAGCGATGTTAATGATTAAATCAATCAGAAATGATTGATTTTTTTGTCGTTTAAGAAAGGTGTTGATGATATTATGATAAAAATAATCAAACAAGAAATTAAAATAAGTCATGAACTTAAAAGCAAAGTTGAATGGGCTTGTAGGCTTAATAATACTAAACCTATTTTCATTAATGGTAGTTTATTAAAATTAGAGCCTACCAATATAGGCTATTTAGAGCCTCATAGAGCAATTATTAATAACAAGACATATCTTTTATTCAATGGACACGAATTTGCTTACTACAGAGATTTAAATACCAAAATTAAACTATCTGATTTAAAAGATTTCATCAAGAAACTAAAATAATGACGAAATCTGTGCTATAATGGTTATAGAAAATATTAAACCTATTGGGTGAAGTAGTATTTATAACCTAAATATTGCTTCTCCTTTTTTTGTTAAGGAGGATTAAAATGTGTGAAGAAGAAATAAAGAATGCTGGTATTTACATTAGGGTTAGTACTGACGATCAAGCTCGTGCTGGATTTAGTTTACCAGAGCAAAAAAAAAAACTACTTAGTTTATGTGAATTTAAAGGATATAATGTTTTTAAAGTTTATGAAGATGCTGGAATAAGTGCAAAAGATATGGAACATAGACCAAAATTCCAAGAAATGCTTAATGATGTTAAAACAGGTAAAATAAATTATATAGTTGCTTATAAATTAGATAGAGTTACTCGCTCCGTTCGTGATTTAGAAGAACTAATTAATATCCTAGAAAAATATAATTGCTATCTCGTATGTGATAGAGATGATGTTAACACTAGTACTGCTAACGGAAGATTCTTTGTAAGAATGTTAACTGTACTTTCACAACTAGAAATAGAGATAGTTTCAGAAAGAACAAAATTTGGACTTAATGGTGCTATAAAATCAGGCCATTTACCTGGTGTTGTTCCACTTGGATATAAAAAAGATGGTAGTAAAAAAACTATCATAGATGAAACAACTAGACATATTATTGAAAGAATATTTAATCTTTATTTAGAGGGAAATAGTTACCAACAAATATCTAATATTTTTAATAAAGAAAAAGTGTTAAACAAATCTTGGTATGACACTGATATAGAAAAGATTATAAATAATAGAATCTACATGGGTGACTATGAACAATACAAAAGAATAGCTAAAAAAATTGGTCGTGATACTGTTATTTATATGAATGTTGTAGAACCTATAATTACTCGTGCTATGTGGGAAGAATGCCAAACACAAAAACTAGCCAATCAAAGGACCTATACAAGAACTAGAACTTATCTATTCTTTCAAAAATTAGTATGTCCTAAATGTGGAAAAATAATGAAGTGTAAAGGTTCAGGTGGTAAAAAGAAAAAATATATTTATTATAATTGTGAGTTTTGTCATTTCAATTTAAGAGAAGATTATGTGGAAGAATACATGATAAAAGCAATATATGAGTTTTTAGAGTTTGAACAAATGTGTAATAGTTTCTTTTTACCAATACTTGCAGATAAAAAAGATAAGAATACTGACCTTAATTTAGATAAAGAAATTGAGGGATACATTAAACAAAAAGAAAGAATTAAAAAAGCATACCTAACTGGTATAGTTGAACTCAAAGATTTTGAAGATGATCTAAAAAAGATAAATGAAAAATTAGAAATATTAAATAATAAAAAACAAGAGTTAAACGAATTAGATGTTCATACTTTTACAATAGAAAAAGTTATGGCTCGTAGAGATATAGAAAAAATATCTATTGATAATTGTTATAAAGAAAAAGAGTTTTATAAATTTGAATGGGATATAAAAACAAAAGAAGAAAAGCAACAATTTATATCAAAGTATATAGATAACATTGTGATTGATAAAACTGATACAGGTAGTTTAGATATCAAGCAAATAAACTTTAGAAGTAGTTTTATTGATAAAGCAGTTAAATTAACACAAGTTGGTGCTTATGATTATAAATTACCATTTGAAGTTAATCATAAACAAGAAATGGTTTTAGTATCTTCTCCAATGAAAAGAAAACAAGTAAATAAATATTTGGGTTATTTAAGAGAATATTTTGAAATTGAATATCGTGAAGATAAAGGAGATAGAACTGAAAATGGTATGGCAGTATTTGATTCTGCAATACCAGAAAATTATGAATTGTTGAAAGTGATACCTATAATAGATTTAAATTTATTTAAAGGCAAAGATATTACATTTGGATTAGTATTTAGACCTACCATTAAAGAGATAATTAATGAA
>ULMG01034477.1_pt1 | contig 20737 bp, 15 predicted proteins | sample 1951601 | NCBI WGS metagenome assembly ULMG01 (sample SAMEA4835545, study PRJEB28245) | human gut metagenome | biome: gut microbiome; material: fecal sample | place: Denmark | collected 2008
TATCCATATATAGTTCTTCGGATCGCACGGACAACGACACCGGTTGTATTTAAAAATTAGAAAATAGTATGGGGGTATCATATGGAACTTGTAAAAAATAAACTCAGTACAACGATTTTAAAGACTTCTAAGTATTCGCAGTTTACGATCAATGATGATTTTAATGTACCGGATGCAAAAGACGACATGGAGCGGATCATTGCAAGTACGGGAAATGTCCTGCTGGATGATGTAGAGACATTGGAAAATAAGGTGCGGGTATCAGGTACAGTTGTATTTAAAGTCCTGTATCAGACAGTTGATGAAGATGTCCGGTTTGAAACCTATGAGGGCGATGTTCCATTTGAGGAATCCATCAATATGGATGGCATACTTGCCGGGGATAAGGTCGATGTCAGCTGCGTGCTGGAAGATCTGTACATAACCATGATCAATTCAAGAAAATTTGAAGTACGAGGACTGGTTGGCATGAAGCTGTGGGCTATGGATTCCGTAGAGCTGTCCGGAGCAACCGGACTGTTAAACGGATCGGGAATCGAATGCAGGAATGAGCAGATTCCATTTACAAATAATGTGGCATCTGTAAAAGATATATTGAAGGTAAAAGAAGATTTCGAGATCGCTGCCAATAAACCAAACATCGGTCGGGTGCTTTGGAGCCGGGTGTCCTTCTATGGCATCGAGACAAAGGTTGTAGATGGGGGAATAAATATTAAAGGACAGATGGACCTGTTTGTAATCTATCTGGCGGAGGAGCCCGGCGTACCGATGCAGTATCTGAATGAGAGCCGGGAATTTGAAGGTCTGATCCCTTGCGAAGAAGCAAATGAAGGCATGATCCTGGATGACCGCATCACGATGGGAAAAGGAGAAGTCGGTGTGCGTGCCGACAATGACGGAGAGGACCGCGTGCTTCAGGTTGAATATAATCTCCATACAGATATGAAGATTTATGAAGATATGGAGCTTTCTATCATCGGGGATATGTTCTCTCCGTCGGCAAATGTAGAAACGATCTGTGAACAGTTTCCATTTGAGAATCTTCAGATAAAAAATAATGCCAAGACAAAGGTCGTACATAAAGAGCGGATCAAGAGCAGCTTTCCGAAGATACTGCAGATCGTATATGCAACCGGAACAGTTGAGATCGATGAGGTAAAAGCAGGAGAGGACAGCATTGATATATCAGGTGCGGTAAAAGCCGAAATACTCTATGTATCAGCGGAGGATAGCAAGCCGTTACAGCAGATTGAAACGGCGATACCATTCAATTATCAAGTGGAATCCGTACCATTTGTCAATCAGGATTCAATCCGTATCAATCCATCAGTTGACCAGATTACAGCCCAGATGTTGAATTCCGATGAGGTGGAGATCAAGGCGGTGATCAATATGAATGTTACGGTATTTGCACCGGGTTCTGTGGACGTCATTACCGATATGAATATCCTACCGATTGATTGGAATAAGAAGGCAGCCATGCCGGGTATGGTTGGATATGTTGTAAAAGAAGGCGACAGTATCTGGTCCATTGCCAAAGAATATTTCTCCAGCCTGGATTCCATCCGAACCATCAACCATCTGGAAAGCGATGAGGTAACACCGGGTGAAAAACTATTGATCGTAAAATGTTAGCAATATAAAAACCCCCGCCTGTCTCCGGCACGATGGTGGATAGTGTTTTCAACATCAGTGGAACTTTCGTTATGAGGTTTGCACTAGCTGTCAGCATCAAGCCCATGTTTGAGCCTGATAAGGCGAGTTTGGGCGACTGCTGACAAATAAGCGTGCGAACCGAATAGAAAGTGCAATGAGTTGAAACACTATCCACCATCGTGCCGGAGACAGGTGGGGGTTTATTTTTCAATCCAAAATCTTCGTGCAAATCCTATTGAAAAATGTTATCATCTGTATATGAGGTATTGAAAAAAATTCCCAACAATGGGGCAAAGCACGGAGGGTAATACATGCTGGAACAATCTTACTACGATGAGGCTGATAAGATTATTGCTGCATATGGGACAGAGCCAAGATTTCTGATCCCGATCATTCAGGATATTCAGAGCGAATATAAGTATCTTCCGCCGGAATTATTACGATATGTGGCGGGCAAACTGAATATTACAGAGGCAAAAGCTTACAGCGTAGCAACATTCTATGAGAACTTTTCATTTGATGCAAAAGGAAAGTTCATTCTTAAAGTGTGCGATGGAACCGCATGCCATGTCAGAAAATCCATGGATATCTTAAATCAATTGTATAAAGAACTTGGATTGTCAAAAGAGAAACACACAACAGATGATATGATGTTCACATTAGAGACAGTATCATGTCTTGGCGCATGCGGACTCGCACCGGTCATGACGGTAAACGATGTTGTTCATCCGGCTATGACACCGGAGAAGGTAACTGCATTGATAGCAGAATTGAAGGAGGGTGCGGATGAATAGAATAACAAATGTATCGGAGCTTGACGCAGCAGTAAAACAGGCAGAAGAGATGTTGCATGCAGATTCGCACAGGATCCTTGTCTGTGCAGGAACCGGATGTCTGGCGGGTGGCTCTCAGAAAATATACGACCGGTTCTGCGAGATGGCGAAGCAGTCAGAGGGCGTGAAGGTAGAATTTGTCCCGGAGGCAGAGTATACAGGGACGGAGAAACAGGAAAAGCCGGATACAGCAGAAGAATTTGAAACAGACATTAGTAAAACAGAGAATTCTGCAGCGGGACAGACAGTTATAAAAGAAGCCTGTCATGTCGGCGTGAAGAAAAGCGGCTGTCATGGATTTTGCGAGATGGGGCCGCTTGTGCGGATCGAGCCATATAATTATATCTACATAAAAGTAAAGGAAGAAGACTGCGAGGAGATTTTCAACGAGACGATCCTGCACGGAAGACCGGTAGAGCGTCTGATGTATCACAAGGATGGTATTGTCTACAGACAGCAGGAAGAAATTCCATTTTATAAGAAACAGACCAGACTGGTACTGAAAAACTGCGGACATATCGATGCAGAAAATATCAATGAATATCTTGCGGTCGGTGGATACCAGGCACTTCGTAAGGTGTTATTTACTATGGAGCCTTCGGAGGTAATTCAGGTCATCAGTGACTCTAATCTGCGTGGACGTGGAGGCGGTGGTTTCCCGACCGGATACAAATGGCAGCAGGTTGCCAGACAGGCGGAGAAGATCCGATATGTTGTCTGCAATGGTGATGAGGGAGATCCGGGTGCGTTCATGGATCGAAGCGTGATGGAAGGCGATCCGCATAAGATGTTAGAGGGTATGATCATTGCTGCATATGCGGTTGGTGCGCAGGAGGGATATGTCTATGTAAGAGCAGAATATCCGCTGGCAGTCAGCCGTTTGAAGACAGCGATCGCACAGGCAGAGGAAGCGGGCTTCCTTGGTGAGGATATCTTAGGCTCCGATTTTTCTTTCCATATACATATCAATCGTGGCGCGGGGGCATTTGTCTGCGGAGAGGGAAGTGCGCTTACGGCATCGATCGAGGGACAGCGCGGAATGCCGAGAACCAAGCCGCCAAGAACCGTAGAGCAGGGCTTATTTGCCAAGCCGACGGTTCTGAATAATGTAGAAACCTATGCAAATGTGTCCATGATCATTTTAAATGGTGCAGACTGGTACAAGTCGATCGGACCGGAGAAAAGTCCGGGAACCAAGGCATTTGCATTGACCGGAAGTGTAAAGAATACGGGACTGATCGAGGTACCGATGGGAACAAAGCTGCGTGAGATCGTGTATGATATCGGCGGTGGTTTAAAGGATGACATCCCATTAAAGGCAGTTCAGATCGGTGGACCATCCGGTGGCTGTCTGGTGACGGATGATCTGGAGGTCAGTCTGGATTTTGATTCATTAAAGAGCAAAGGCGCGATGATCGGTTCAGGTGGTCTGGTTGTTATGGATGAGAATACCTGTCTGGTTGAGGTAGCCCGTTTCTTTATGAACTTTACACAGAACGAGAGCTGCGGCAAATGCGTTCCATGCCGTGAAGGAACCAAGCGGATGCTTGAGATCCTGGAGCGGATCGTTGCCGGAAATGGTACGTTAGAGGATCTGGATCTGTTAGAGGAATTGGGACAGGCGATCACCGACACGGCCCTTTGTGGACTTGGTAAGAGCGCAGCCCTGCCGGTACTCAGTACGCTGAAGAATTTCCGTCAGGAATACATCGAGCATGTGGTTGACAAACGATGCAGAACCGGAAACTGTAAAGCACTGGTTCGCTATAAGATCGATCCGGAAGCATGTAAGGGCTGTTCCAAATGTGCGAGAAACTGTCCGGTCGGTGCGATCACAGGTGAGATCCGGAAACCATTTGTCATTGATACTGCCAAATGCATCAAGTGTGGTGCATGTATCGATAATTGTGCGTTCCATGCAGTATATACAGAGAATTAAGGAGGGAGACGAACATGGATTATATTACGATCAATTCAATCAAAGTGCCGATCGAGGGCGAGAAGAATGTTCTGTCTCTGATCCGAAAGGCGGGGATCGATATCCCGACATTCTGTTATCATTCAGAATTATCCATCTATGGCGCATGTCGTATGTGCGTGGTAGAAGATGACAGAGGAAAAATATTTGCGGCATGCTCCGAGACACCGAGAGCGGGCATGGTGATCTATACGAATACAAAGAAAGTGCAGCAGTACAGAAAGCTTATTATCGAGCTGTTGTTATCCTCTCATTGCAGAGATTGTACGACCTGCCAGGAGAATAGCATGCGAGCGCTCCAGTCACTTGCCTATAAGGTTGGTGTGCATGCAGTCCGTTTCCTGAATAATAAAAAAGAAGAAAAGATTGATATGAGTTCACCATCTATCGTCCGGGATCCAAATAAATGTATCCTGTGCGGTGACTGTGTGCGTACCTGCGATGAGATTCAGGGACTTGGTGTTATCGATTTTGCATTCCGTGGTTCGAAAATGAAGGTGCAGCCGGCATTTGACAAGCCGCTTGCAGAGACAGACTGTGTAGGATGCGGACAATGTGCAGTTGTCTGCCCGACCGCAGCGATCTCGATCCGTACCAATGTAACCGATATCTGGGATGCGATCGAAGATCCGTCCATCCGGGTGGTCGCACAGATCGCACCGGCAGTCCGCGTGGCAGTTGGAGATAACTTCGGCATACCAAAGGGCGAGAACTGTTTTGGCAAGCTGGTATCAGCACTTCGTATCATGGGCTTTGACATGGTATTTGACACAAGCTTTGGCGCCGATCTTACGGTTATGGAGGAATCCAAAGAATTTGCGGCGCGTCTTGCGTCGGATGAGAAGCTGCCATTATTTACATCCTGTTGTCCGGGCTGGGTCAAATATTGTGAAGAAAAATATCCGGAATTTGCAGATAATCTGTCAACCTGCCGTTCTCCACAGGGAATGTTCTCGGCAGTGATCAAGGATTATTTTGCAGAGAAAGATAAAGAAGATGGTAAGAGAACGATGGTTGTATCGATCATGCCTTGTACAGCAAAGAAGGGAGAGATCCTCCGACCGGATAATTTCACGGATGGCAGACAGGATACCGATTATGTCATCACAACGACAGAGGTTGTGCGGATGATCAAGCAGATGGGACTGCAGTTTACCGAACTGGAAAATGAATCCGCAGATGCACCATTTTCCGTGGCTTCCGGTGCAGGCAAGATCTTCGGAACGACAGGTGGTGTAACGGAAGCGGTGCTCCGTCGTCTTGCGGAGGACAAATCCTATAACACGATCCGTGAGATCAGTTATACAGGTGTCCGGGGATTTGAAGGAACAAAGGAAGCAACGATCGATTTAGATGGCAGAGAAGTGAAGATTGCAGTTGTACATGGTCTTGCAAATGCAGGACGGTTGCTTGACCGTATCCGATCCGGCGAAGCAAGCTATGATTTCGTTGAAGTTATGGCGTGCAGACGTGGATGTATCATGGGTGGCGGTCAGCCATCCGGCGCAGGCCCAAGAACCAGACGGAGCCGTATGGAAGGTATGTACAATGCAGACGCAAGCTCCAATGTCCGTTTCTCCGAGGAAAACCCGGCAGTCCGTCAGTTGTACGATCATTTCCTTGCCGGAAAAGAACATCGGCTGCTACATCGGAATCTGTAGAGTTATATTAATTAATACAAAAACGCAAATAAGCAGGAACTTTAAAAGTTTCCTGCTTATTTGCGTATAGTAATTATTGAAGAATTATTCGGTTACTTCTTTTGCTTCTGTATTTGCATTTGCTTCCGGCATAAGTTTTTTGAATAATGGAACAATCTGTGCAGCAATGATAGCTTTTACAAGATCAAGTGGAATAAATGCAACAAAGCCTGAAAGGAAAGCAACTTTCCAGGTTAAGTTTCCGTTGAATTTCCACCATAACATACCGATGATGTCGATAAGTGCTGCTGTTAAAATAGCAACGATCGTATAACGGATACGATTGTATTTCTTACCCTTTGCCAGACCTGCAAAGATAGTAACGATAATAAATGAGAATGTATATCCACCAAATACTCCTGTCAGATAACCGATACCGGAGCCGCCGCCGATAAATACCGGAACACCGACTGCACCGAGGATCATCCATAAGGCAACGATGATCGTTGAGTCGCGGACTTCAAATACCAGTGCAATGAGCATGATCATAAAGTTCAATAATGTAATGTGAGCTGCATTTGGGAGTGGAGTTGGGATGCTTAAATATGCAGATACGCATAAGATTGCTGCAAATACAGCCATCATTGTAATCTCCACGGTTGTGAATTTGTTTTTCATCTGTGTGTTCTCCTTGTTGATAAATAATATACATACAATGGGTGCCATTCCTCGATTGGATGAGGTTAAGGGGGATTGACAAAAATATGAAGCGGATAGCAGGGCTAAGCTATCCGCTTCCAGATAACAAATTGAATGTCAACTATTAAATGGCACCCACTGGATAACATTATAGATGGTATATTCTTAATTGTCAACCATAAAACAAACATTAAGGTTGACAATTGAAACGGGAGGCTTAAGGGTTGAAAAAAAGCAGATATAAATATACTATATAAGAATATAATAAAGAAAAACAGGTAGGAGGCAGCGGCTATGCTTAGAGTTGGTGTTACGGAACTGGATATTGGATTTGAGAATAGGGAAGAAGCAAAGGAACGCTGTCTTGAAGTTATGGAAGAAGCCTGTGCAAATGGAGTAGAGCTTCTGGTATTTCCGGAGATGACACTGACAGGATTTACGATGCGCCCATGGTTACATGGGGAAAGCGGGGATGCGGATAATATCCCTGACAGTGTTCCATTTTTTATGGAGAACAGCAAAAAATATAAGATGCCTATGGCATTTGGATATATTCATACAGTTATGGCCGATGGCAGCCGGGTGTATGATGAAATGAAAGAAAAGGCTTACGAGAACCGGTTGGTGCTTGTGGATGGAGAAAATGTATTGCTTGATTATGCTAAGGTTCATCCATTTTCATATAGCGGTGAGGATAAGGCATATCGGGCAGGAGAAAAGCTTGTACAGGCACAGGTAAAGGATATCCGGATAGGCGGATATATCTGCTATGATCTTCGTTTCCCGGAGATTTTCTCTGCAATGCGAGACCGGTATGAGGCTGTCATGGTAATCGCAAACTGGCCGGAAACAAGGGCGGAACAATGGGAAACACTTTTAAAAGCAAGGGCGATCGAGAATCAGGCATATGTGATCGCTGTCAACCGGGTCGGAGATGGAGACGGGCTTCACTATATTCCGGGCTCTCATGTATATGACTGGCTTGGACGGGATATATCGGTTCGGGTTAGTGAGAAGCTGCGTGTTGCAGATATTGATTCCGGGGGAGTCAGACTGGCAAGAACAGAATTTCCACAGGCAAATGACAGAAAGAATACATTTTATAAGATGCTTTATTGATGAAATGTGCTTACAGTCAGTCGAATCGGCATGAAAAATACATGATATGCTTCATTTTTATTCGACAGGCTGTAAGCATATTTTATTTTTGAATAAATATAAATTAAAAATAATAAGATGATATCATATAATAAATATGGATAATATATTGTCTATTACAACAAAAATGTAGAATAAAAAGATAAAATATTATCTATATAAATAATTTACGGGGTAAAGAGACATGAAACCTTTTGTATGGGAGACACCGGATGAATTAGCAGAGGCGTGTCGCAGAATCATGAATACAGAATATTCGGATAAATTAGATGAATTATATGGGCTTGGAGGAACCCAAACCACATAAAGCTTGTAAAATCTCACATAATGGAGTAAAATGGAAAAAGCAATTAAGGAGGAAACTTTTATGGGTAAGGACGATTGCATTTTTTGCAAGATTGCAAATGGTGAGATACCATCAGCAACAGTTTATGAAGACAGCATATGTAGAGTAATACTTGATGTAAATCCTGCAAATAAAGGTCATGCTTTAATTATACCAAAAGAACATTATGATGATATATATAGCATGGACGCGGATACTGCTTCAAAGATCTTTACGATTGCGACAGAGGTTGCCAAGGCTCAGAAAGCGGAATTAAATCCTGACGGACTGAACATTATTCAGAACAATGGCGCTGCTGCAGGACAGACAGTATTCCATTTTCACATGCATCTTGTACCGCGATTCATTAAGGATACGGTTACAGTTACATGGGTTCCGGGTCAGTCAGACAATGAGGAACTGGATCAGTTGTCAAAGGCACTTCGTAAGAGAATTTAAGGAAAACATGGATAAAAGGGCAGAGACAGGGATAACTTCAAATCAGTTAAAGCTTCTGGCATGTATTTTTATGTTGTGCGATCATGTAGGATTTGTTCTAATGAATAATAACTGGATAATGCGGGCTGTAGGACGGCTCGCATTTCCTATATTTGCATTTCTGCTGGTAGAAGGATACAAACATACGTCGGATATCAGAAAATATTTTATCCGGCTTTTTTTGTTTGCCTTGATTTCGGAAGTCCCTTTTGATCTGGTAACAACCGGTCGTCTGTTTGATATGCAAAAGCAGAATATCTTCTTTACGCTTGCAGCAGGGCTGATCGTGCTTTATCTCGGAAAGGTAGCAAAATGGAATCAGATGGGAGCAGTCATCGGAATTGTTGTCATTATGGTAGTTGCAGAAGCGCTGCATTTTGATTATGGAATTGCCGGCATCCTTCTGATCGTATTAATGTATTATTCGACCCAAGATGGCACAGCGGAACATGCATTCAGAAATGCCGGCCTTGTGACGGGACATTATCCATTTAGCAGGAAACTGCGTCAGAATATGGGATTTGCGATCGTATCGGCGGTGTTGTATTTCCTGTTTTACGGAATAAGACAGCTCTATGCTGTTTTGGCGATCCTACCGATCAGTCTGTATAACGGAGAGTATGGTCGAAAGAATAAAGTTCTAAAATATGCATTCTATGTGTTCTATCCGGCACATTTGCTCATTTTATATCTGCTTGGCAGGGTGATTTTATAGTATAACCTTTTTAAGATGAAATATTATTTTATTCTGAAAATGCTAAAAATTAAAAAACAGTGCTGTGATCTATGTAAAATTATTGATTTTTTGTCGCAAAATATAAATTTCCTATTGACTTATGAAGATTTATCAGTTACAGTATAGCTGTTTCTGAACTGCATTGCAGTTCGAATACAAGTAAATATTTATAAATGCTCTTATTCAGAATGGTGGAGTCATAAGGGACTGTGAAGCCATGGCAACCCCGGAACAGGTGAAAGAAATACCTGTATGGAAGGTGCCTTCCTGAGCGAGTCTGTAATATGCAGACGTCGAACAATGAGAGGTTTGATTTTATCAATCCGCTCAGAGCGGATTTTTCTTTTGCCTAAAATCAGGTAGAGACGTCCTGTCTGAAAAAAAGAAAAATCAGAAAGCCATGTGAACGAATACGCATGGCTATAGCTATAGACAGTATTTATACAAGGAGGAAATGATGGAAAAATTATTATTCACATCAGAATCAGTAACAGAAGGTCATCCGGATAAAATCTGTGACCAGATTTCAGATGCGGTATTGGATGCGTTGATGGAACAGGATCCAATGAGCCGTGTGGCTTGCGAGACATCTATTACAACAGGTCTTGTACTTGTAATGGGTGAGATTACAACAAAAGCATATGTAGATATTCAGAAGATCGTTCGTGAGACGATCCGTGAGATTGGATACGACAGAGCAAAATATGGATTTGACTGCGATACCTGCGGTGTTATCACAGCAATTGACGAACAGTCAGCAGATATCGCAATGGGTGTTGATAAGGCGTTAGAAGCAAAAGAGCATCTGATGAGCGATGATGATATCGAAGCGATCGGTGCAGGAGATCAGGGTATGATGTTCGGATTTGCAACAAATGAGACTCCGGAATATATGCCATATCCGATTGCACTTGCACATAAGCTTGCAAGAAAGCTGACAGAAGTAAGAAAGAACGGAACACTTTCATATCTTAGACCGGATGGTAAGACTCAGGTAACAGTAGAGTACGATGAGAATGGAAAAGCAAAGAGGCTCGATGCAGTAGTTCTTTCAACTCAGCATGGCGAGGAAGTATCACAGGAACAGATTCACGAAGATATCAAGAAGTATGTATTTGATCCGGTTCTTCCTGCTGATATGGTAGATGAAGATACTAAGTTCTTTATTAATCCGACCGGAAGATTCGTTATCGGCGGACCGAATGGTGACAGTGGACTTACAGGACGTAAGATCATCGTAGATACTTATGGCGGATATGCCCGTCACGGCGGCGGTGCTTTCTCAGGAAAGGATTGCACAAAGGTTGACCGTTCAGCAGCATATGCAGCAAGATATGTAGCAAAGAACATTGTAGCAGCAGGACTTGCAGATAAATGTGAGATCCAGTTGTCTTATGCGATCGGTGTTGCCAGACCTACATCTATCATGGTAGATACATTTGGAACAGGAAAGGTATCCGATGAGAAGCTGGTTGAGATCATTCGTGAGCATTTCGATCTTCGCCCGGCCGGTATCATCAAGATGCTTGACCTCAGAAGACCAATCTACAAGCAGACAGCAGCATACGGACACTTTGGAAGAACTGACCTCGACCTTCCGTGGGAGAAGCTCGACAAAGTTGATATGTTAAAGGCATATTTATAAAAGGTATAGATAAAAAGCCTGTCGGAAGTTTGCAGCTCTTGAATAAGGTTTATAATCACGTTTGCCTGCCCTTGTTTCATTCAATTTTATATGCACATGTCTCTGCCGCGATAAAAACTTTTGCGGCGACGACATGGCACAAAATTGAATGAAACGCAGTCGGCGGCACTATGGATTATGAAACCTTATTCAGAAGCTACAAACTCTTGACAGGCTTTTTTATATTTGCATGAAATAATTGTACATAATGGATATTATTAATATAACAATTAATAGGCAAACGTGATTAGGAACCTTAATCAAGAAGTAACAACTTCTGCCAGGTCTTATTTTTCCTTTTTATCCTCCGGTGCGTTCTGCTTGATCGGCTTGAACTGTAAGGAACCGGCATTCTTCTTAGGATCTTCATGGTTGATGATCGCTTCGGCCATGTTGAATACCTCTGACAGGTCTGCGGTATTCATAGATGAATACTGAGCAGCTTTCTTCACGATCTGTTCTGCCGGTGTTAATTCCTGTTCCTTCTTTGCATCAGCACTTAATCTGGTAGATGTAATGTTTTCTGCCTTGGTAGCAGGTTCTGCTTTTAATTCCGTCATTCCATCATGAGTAGCAGCGGCTGTTTCTTTTACAGAAGCATTTGCATCCGGTTCAGGCTGTTCTGCCTCAGTGGTATCTGTAGCAACCGCTTCCTCTGTTGTAGCCTGTAAATCGGTCGTATCTGCTTCAGCAGGTTCTGTTTTGGTCTTAATCTCAGGGATCGAAGATGCCTCAATAGAATCCTTGTCAGAAGACTCGTTTAAGACAAGCTGTTCGGAATCTTCGGAGCTGTCTGAATCCGCAGTATCGTCTATAGTGTCTGCTTTAGCAGAGTCATCCATAATTTCTGAGTTGTCTGCAACGTCGGTAACACTACTGGTTTCTGATGTCTCAGAATCAACATTTGCATCATCGGCATCATCTGTGGTATCTGCCTCAATATTATCGTCGGTATCATCTGTGGCATCTGACTCAACACTATCGCCGGCATCATCTGTGGCATCTGACTCAACACTATCACCGGCGTTATCAATAGCATTTGCATGAATATCTTCGTTGGCATTAGATTCGACATTATCGCCGGCGTCGTCTATAGCGTCAGTATCAATATCTTCATCGGCCATTTTATCAGGATCGTTCGGATCATCCGGCTCATCGTCTTCAGGCAGACCCTTTCGGATCACACGTACAAGCATGCATGCAAGGATGATGATAAGGAAGAACATAACTACAACGACAATGATGCAGATTGTCAGAACCTTATCCTTATGCTGGTCGAAGAATGAACCGTTTGATGCAGCTTCTTCCTGCTTTTCCGTTACAGGATCTGCATTATATCGGACAAATGTTTTCTCAACTGTATCGTATCTGTACCAGCTTGGGTCAGAATCCGGACTCATAGCATATACCAAGATAACTTCATCATTTTCTGTTACATGGTAAGCAGTAACGGTGTTTCCACCAAAATCATAAGAGAATGAGCTGTAACCTTCCGGCTTGCTTACGTTGTCAGATGGTTCCAGAATAATAAAATTCTTATATGACGACTGCACATTGATCAACGGAACTGCTGTTTTTGCATTCAGATCAATGATGTACCATGCCCCGTTTTTTCCATCTTTATCCGTCAGATATGCACATTTGATCTGACCATTAGGAGAAGTATATAAGATTACATCGGCGCCATCAAATTTTTCTTTTGATTGGGCAAACCCTTCAGGGACACTGATCTTGCTATAATCCTGAGAGAAATAATAATCGGTTCCGTTTACATTGATAACAGCCCGTGTATCAACGATTTCCTCAACATTTACCGTAAGATCATAAATGTGGGTGTCGCCTGTCTCGGCGGTAACTTTTATCGTAACATGTGCCTGCTTGCCCGGTTCGAAGTTCTCGTTTCCGTCAATAGATACAGATGATTTGGAATCTTCCGGTAAAGCATTGATGGCGAGACTTGTTGTTTCACCCGGAACAGTTGTCTCATATGAATATACATCCTTTGAAAATTCCGGCTTTAATTCGCCCGGTGTGATTTGAAGGGATGAAAGGAAACAATTATCGGACATTTCTTCGGTTGTCTCCTCGGAAGTTTCTTCGGTGCTTTCTGTAGATTCTCCGCTTTCGGTACTTCCGGCTTCGGTGGAACCCTGTTCTTGTGTAGTTGCAGCCTGAGTGGTGGAATCTCCACCGTTGTTGCCGCTGCCTGCTGCTGTTACAGTGATCGTAGCACCGGCATTTGAGACAGAGCAGCTTTCCTCACCCCAGGTATATACGTCTGAGCTTCCTGTACCTACATAGGAAGAGCCGCTTGCGATAGCAGAAAATGTAAAGCTGTTAGAAGCAGATTTGATATTTCCGTCACCGTATCCGGCACAGGAAATTGTACCGCCTCCGCCATATCCGTCACCGGAAGTGTATTCCAGAACGGAAGAATCATAGGACAAGCAATAGCTGTATGCACCCAGTGCTTCGGAGCAGCTTACTGATACGGTTACTGTTACCGAACCTCCCTTTGATACACTTGAAGATGAAAGGGAAATGGAGAACTGGGTAGAAGCGGCCTGCGCTTTTATCGCGTTTCCATACACAAAACAGCTGAGAGCCATGATCAGAACCAGAATCATCGCTGTACATTTTTTTAGCTTATTCATAGTAATATCTCCTATCATAACCTTGTAAAAGGCTTATTTTTGTGAAATCTTGGCAGCACCCATCAGGAATTTCTGAACCTTTAACAGATCCAGTGCAGAGAGACCGCCGCTTCGTTTGATATTGGCTGCCTGCAGGAATGCACCCTTTAATGAGGAGGCGCCGATGATATGTTTCTGAATCTTTAACAGATCCAGTGCATTGATCACACCATCACCTGTTACATCACCAAAGATAATAACATTATAAGTGCTTGTATTACCGGATACTGTGATCTTTACAATGTCACCTGTTCCGATCTTACCGGATGTCTTTTTCTTACCGGAAGCATTTGTAATGCTTATCGTTCCGTTTGTGCATCCTAGAGTTGACAGGAAAGAGGAGACAGTAGTTGATGGAGCTACTCCGCTGATTGTTTCGTCGGAGATGATGTAGTCTCCGTCAAATTCAGGATCAGATCCTCCGTTTCCGGTTGACTTACCGCGGACTATAGTTATGGTATAAGTTCGTTTTGCACCACTTTGTGCTGTAACTGTAACTTTAGCTGTATTTGTTCCCTTTGACAGGGAGATCTTTCCGGTTCCGGATACAGAAGCATGGCTGTTTACCGGGGTGGCGGAGATCTTAACCGAGGTTGTGTTCTCAGATACGATCAGGGAATATTTCTTTGTTGAGTTGATGGCAAAAGTCGGTGTCAGTGAATAATTATCGATCGTAAGAGACTTCAGATAATTATTCGGATTGCCGCTGTCTGCCGGTTTCCCCGTGTTTGTGTCCGGCATATCGGTATAGACCGGAATGCTGAAAGTGATCGCATCATTTAAGGTACCGGAGCCTGCGTAGGCATTAAATACTTTCGATGCTTCTGATGATACAGCCTGTACATTTGACATATATTGATGAGAGAACAGGTTGGATGTATTTGTAACGTTAAATTTTTGTGTATACAAAGTATTCTGTTTTTTCAAAATGTAGTTGTTGCCGATATACTGTGCGCCACCATAAATGGACTTGTAGACATTGTTCCATGGTCTTCCGTAGGAACCGCTGGTCGCTGCCCAGCGCAGAGCATTTGTTACAGCATTACCGCTGGCACTGTCATAGCCACCGATATTATAGAAGTTATAGATGCCCGGATATTTAGCGTGTTTTCCGTTAGTAACCGAGCTCAGGGATGAACCTACCTCTTGTTTGATACGGGACGCAATATGATATGGGCTGACACCGACTGCCTGCCCGGCTTTGATGATTAACTCGGAATATGTATAACTGTATCCGGATGGTTTGGACTTGTACATAAATGTACCGGAAAGAATCGATTCTACGCCGGATTTGGTCTGGGTATCTTCATATGAAAGATTTTCAAATGCAAATACAAAGCGCTCGTATAAGTAAGTTCGTGGATCCAGATAATAAGTGACAAAATCATTTGAAGCAGCAAACCAGTTCGAGCCATCGTAAGAGGACCATTTGTCCGTCTTGATGTTATATCCGACTGTGGTAGAACGCCAGTTATAATGAGGGGCTCCGCTGGTTCCCTGAACCAGATTTTTAATCTGGCCTGCTTTGTTGATCTCATTGTCGATAACCGTGTTCCAGTCTAATCCGGTCTGTATAGCTTTGAATGTCCAGTTTGGATGGAGGGCATGCAGATCACGAAGCTGTGGTTTATAGCTTTCCGGGAAGCCCTGTTTGGTCAGATATGCTTCAAAGTCGGAATCGGAACCGCCGGCACTTGCTGTTTTAGCTTCGGTATCCGATGAATCTTCTTTTTTCCCGAGGGTGATAAATGATGAAGATACATATCCGGTATAAGTTGTTCCGTTATATACCAGAGTAACCTTATACCAGGAACCGTTAGAGGTGTCAACGACGTTTAATGCCTGCCCCCCATTTAACATAATGTTACTTCCGTTTTCCTGAACAGGATTTCCGCCGGGGGATTCTCTGAAGTAGACATTTGTACGTCCCTCGGAGATATATCCTTCCTTTCCGGCAGCATCGGCCATGCCGTTGTTTATAAATAAGCAGATCAGGAGACTGAAAATAAGTGCTGTAAGCAGAAACATACAGGTGTATCCCGATCCGGTATAAGACTTTTTATTTGTCATGTGTATTCTCCTTCAGGGTTCAAAACATAAAAAGAACGCGAAAACGCTCTTGAAAAACAGTTTACCATAATCTGAAAAAAACAAAACCCTTTTTTCTCAAAAAACTATGAAAAATCGTAAAAAAAATGGATTCTGCATATAAGCAAAATCCATTTTTGGGTATATCAGTAATCGGATTATCCGATTTTTAACTTGAACTTTTGAATGTCCTTTTCGGTATCTACTTTTTCAATCTTTGCGCCAAGACACTGAAGTTTTTCGTCGAATTTCTCATATCCGCGCTGGATATACTTGATATCGGATACAACTGAAAAATCATCGGCTACCAATGCGGCAATCACAAGGGCAGCGCCGGCTCGGAGATCAGGAGCGGCAACATTCGCTCCGGTGAAGGATTCGACACCATCGATAATAGCGGTGTTGCCTTCCACACGGATATGAGCGCCCATTCTTGTAAGTTCCGCAACATATTTGAAACGATTTTCAAATATACTTTCGGTTACGATGCTTGTTCCGTTTGAAAGAGCCAGTGTAACAGCCATCTGTGGTTGCATATCAGTCGGAAATCCGGGATATGGAAGTGTCTTGATATTAGTAGACTTCAAACGTTTATCTGACATGACTCTTACAGAATCATCATATTCAATAACGTGAGCACCAATCTCGTTCAACTTGGAGGTGATAGCTTCCAGATGCTTTGGAATGACATTCTTGATCAGAACATTTCCTTTTGTTGCAGCAGCAGCTACCATAAATGTACCGGCTTCAATCTGATCCGGAATGATGGAATAAGTAGTACCATGAAGTTCTTTAACACCACGGATACGGATGACATCAGTTCCTGCACCTTTGATATTTGCGCCCATACTGTTTAAGAAGTTGGCAACATCGACAATATGTGGTTCTTTTGCTGCGTTTTCAATGGTGGTTTTACCTTCAGCGAGAACTGCAGCCATCATAATATTGATCGTTGCACCAACGGATGCAACATCCATATAAATATGGCTTCCAATCAGTTCTTCGGCATAAGTGGAGATAGTTCCATTTGTAATATCAACCTGTGCACCAAGTGCTTCAAATCCTTTTATATGAAGATTGATCGGTCTGGCTCCGATATCGCAGCCGCCGGGTAATGCTACCTGAGAGCGCTTATATTTTCCAAGCAGTGCTCCTAACAGATAATAAGAAGCACGGATCTTACGAATAAATTCGTCATCTACACATAGATCGCTGTTCGGATTAATGGAGGCTCCGCAGATAGAAACTGTGTGCTCATCTATGTAACGGACTTTTGCGCCGATACCTTCGATCGCCTGCAGGAGAACCCGTGTATCTCGGACATTTGGTACATTTTCTATTATAACTTCCTGGTCGGTCATAACAGCAGCAGCAAGAATACCGAGTGCCGCATTTTTTGCACCTGCAATTGTTACCTCTCCTTCAAGAGGCTGACCGCCTTTGATCACATATTGTTCCATACTAATTGCACCTCTAAATATTAATCAGCATATTTAAAAAGTCTGGTTATCGTGCCGGTGAGTTTTTTCGATGCTTTACCGCACAGATAACTTCTAGATTATAGCATATTTTTGCAAAAAGTAAATAGTAAGTAAAATTATTTATCTGCTTCGCAGTAAATACAACGATAAATCCTGTGTGCTCTGTCGGTAAGCTTGAATATGTGCTGGATACCCTGTTCCGTTGAGGTAATACAACGTGGATTGGTACATTTCTTGATGCCTACCAGACGTTCCGGAAGTTCGATATTTTTCTTTTCTACCAGTTTTCCGTCGCGGATAATATTAACCGAGATATCCGGATCGATATAACCAAGGACATCAAGGTTGATGTCGATATCCTGATCTATTTTTAAGATATCCTTTTTACCCATTTTCTGGCTTTTGACATTTTTGATAATGGCTACGGAGCAGTCCAGCTTGTCGAGATGCAGGTCATTATAGATCTGGAGTGCCTTGCCTGCGGCAATGTGATCAAGTACGATACCGTTTTGAATACTGTCTATGTTCATCTGTTTGTACCTCCTATGCTAAACCAAGCAGTGTGGCAATTAATGCCATACGGACATATTTACCATTTAATACCTGACGAAAATAACATGCTCTTGGATCGTCATCTACTTCAACAGCAATCTCATTTACTCGTGGCAGCGGATGGAGGACACACATATCCGGACGGGCAAGTGCCATCTTGCTGTTATCCAGTATGTAAGTATCCTTTAATCGGATGTAATCTGCTTCGTTGAAGAAACGTTCTTTCTGTACTCTTGTCATATAGAGGATATCCAGTTCTCCGATCACATCCTCCATAGAAGAAACTTCCTTATAAGGTATATTATTCTTCTCGATCACTTCTGTGCGGATATAATCAGGAATTTTTAATTCATCCGGTGAAATAAGCACAAAACTGATATTTTCATAACGGGACATTGCTTTGATCAGAGAATGAACGGTACGTCCAAACATCAGATCTCCGCAGAAGCCGATCACAAGGTTGTCCAGTCTTCCTTTTTCACGTTTGATCGTTAAAAGATCAGCCAGTGTCTGTGTTGGGTGGTTATGTCCACCGTCACCTGCATTAATGATCGGTACATCGGATTTCATGGATGCAAGCATCGGAGCACCTTCCTTGAAATGGCGCATAGCTATGATATCTGCATAACAGCTTACAACCTTTACCGTATCACCAACGCTTTCACCCTTAGATGAGGATGATGAACTGGCAGAAGAAAAACCAAGTACATTACCGCCTAATTCCATCATGGCAGCTTCAAAACTTAAACGAGTTCTTGTACTTGGTTCAAAAAATAAAGTAGCGAGCTTCTTTCCTTTGCATAACTCACTGTATTTTTCTTTATGATCAATAATATCCTGAGCAAGATTCAAAATGTGATCAAGCTCTTCCATACTTAAATCCATTGGATCTATAAGATGCTTCATGGCAGCCTCCTTACAAATTTGCTATCCACGATTATAGCACCTGCCTGAATGGCATGCAACCGATTTTATGAATTTAAGAGTGTGTACATTACGGCCTTTTCAGCATGACGACGGTTTTCTGCCTCGTCTAGGATATGGTCGAGGTTCTTGTCTACGACATCCTGAGAGATCTCGAAGCCGACATGCATTGGCATATCGTGGAATACGATCGCTTTGCTGTCTTTTGTGAAGTCGCCGTTTAACTGGTAAGGCATCATTTTTGCAAGGGTTTCTTCCTTCTGCTTCTGGTAAGCAGGATTGTTAAAGAATTCCATATCTACCCATGTATCCGTGTAGAGGACATCCATCTTATTAGCATATTCTTTTGCTTCTTCCATAGACATAGAAGGATCGAGTTCGATGTAATGACCGCTTTTCTTTGCTTCTTCATAGAAATCAGGACCACAGGCTGTCTCATTTACAAGTGGGGTCAGTCCGTATAACGTACCCTTCTTCATCTTGGAGAAGAATTCAACATGGGAGTTAAATACATTGTTCTTTGCGCCGATGTACATCAGATTGACATCCAGCGTTCCGAACTTCTCAAGAATAGTGAGGGCATCTGCAAGGATCTGGCAAGGATGGTAGGAATTGTCGCAGCCGTTGATAAACGGAACAGTTGCATTCTTGCCAAATAATTCAACAGTTTCATTCTTGATCAGACGTGCCATGATGATATCAACATTACGGCAGACATATTTGATCTCGGAAACAGGTTCACCAAGTACAAAGTTGGAATCCTTCCATAACTGGTTGTAGTAGGTACCGCCTAGTTCAGTAATGCCGGTTGCAAATGAAAGGAAGGTTCTGGTTGATGTCTTTTCAAATAAAGTATAAAGTTTCTTACCTTTTAATGATTCGCTGTACTTCTCCGGATTCTTCTTCATATCCAGAGCAAGGTTCAGGATATCCATCAGCTCATCTGCTGTGAATTCCTTGAAGTTTAACATGTTTTTCATATCTGACACCTCTTTAAAATAAATAGTATGTATCCGTCACTGCTTCGCATATATGCATAAATTATACAGAAAAAATGATATAAATCTGTATATCATAAAATGAAAAAGCAGGGCATATTTATAATATTATTAATGAAATAATAACAGAAAAACAAATTGTACCACGATATGTATTTTTTTTCAATTTTTTTGTATGCAATTGTTGGAATTTATTGGAATTTTGTCGGGATGAAGCAGAATAAGATACAAACTACGGAAGATTACGCAATAACATTGCCGAATGTGCAATATTTTTGTATAACTTCGTTGACAGTTGTTTATAAATATTTTATACTTTTTTTATTATGAAAGAGATGCGAAAGGCGCGTCGGCAAGGAGGAAAGTATGAAACAAAGAAGTATTGGCATGTGTATCTTATTGTCAATTGTCACCTGTGGTATCTATGGGCTTTATTGGTTTGTATGTATTACAGATGATACAAATGAGATGTCAGGCGAGAATGACTTGGCAGGTGGTGGAATGGCACTGCTGCTTACGATTGTTACCTGTAATATCTACGGATGGTACTGGGCGTATAAGATGGGTGAAAAGGTCGATATCATCAAGAACAGAAACGGCATGCCATCAAGCAACAGCGGTATCCTGTTTGTAGTTCTTCAGTTCCTTGGACTTGGAATCATCAACTATGCATTAGCGCAGGATGCGGTTAACAAGTACAGCGGAACAACAGGATATAATCAGCCGTATAATGGTGGATATCAGAACCAGCAGTATGGAGCTTATAACCAGAATCAGCAGCCATATAACGGCGG
>ULMG01044886.1_pt1 | contig 20720 bp, 14 predicted proteins | sample 1951601 | NCBI WGS metagenome assembly ULMG01 (sample SAMEA4835545, study PRJEB28245) | human gut metagenome | biome: gut microbiome; material: fecal sample | place: Denmark | collected 2008
TAAACCTATTGATAAAGATGATTTAATGAATAAGATAAATAAGTACTTGAAATAATAGTACTTATTTTTAATATTTATGATATAATATTTTTGATTAAGACAAAGTAGGTGAAGTATGAGTAAAATATCTAATGCATTTTTAATGATAAAGCTATTATCAAATGGTAGAGTATATTCTGTTAAAGAACTTAGTATGGAACTTGGAGTAACAGAGAGAATGGTAAGGTATTATAAAGAGCAATTAGAGATGGCTGGTTATATTATAGAATCTTTTAAAGGTCCAGGTGGTGGATATTATATAAATAAAAATGATATTATGAATATAGATTACTTTAATAAATATGATTTGGAAGTATTAGATAGAGCAGAAGACAAATTAAAAAATATTAGTGATAATAAATTAATTAGTGATTTTAATAAGTTAAATAAAAAATTACATTCTATTTATAATACTAATAAGATATTATCAGAATATAAAAATGTTGATGTAACAGTAAATAAAAATGATGAGAAAATTAATATTATTGATAAATGTATTAAAGATAAGAAAAGTTTATTAATAGATTATTTAGGTACATCAGGTAAGATAGTTAAAAGAGAAATTATCCCTATAAATATGTTTGAATTTGAGGATAATACTTATGTTCTTGCTTTTTGTAAACTCAGAGGTTCTATCAGACATTTTACTTTAAGTAAGATACTTAATATAAAAGAAATATAATAGATACATAATATTTCCTATATTTATATAATAATGACGATATATTTCCTTTAATACTATTATAATAATTTTGAGGAGTGATAAAATGAATATAAAAGAAAAAGCGAAATTATTTGCTATTAAGGCACATAAAGGACAAATAAGAAAATCAGATAAAGAGAAACCTATGATTATTCATCCTATAAATGTTGCTAATATTTTGAGTGAATATGGATATGATGATAATGTAGTAGTGGCTGCTTATCTTCATGATGTAATTGAGGATACTAAATATACTAAAGAAGATTTATTAAATGAATTTAATGATGATATTGTATCATTAGTACTTGGTGCAACTGAAGAAGATAAAAGTTTAAGTTGGGAAGAGAGAAAGACGATTACTATAGATAAAGTAAAATATTTAGATTTAAGACATAAAGCTGTAGTATGTGCAGATAAGATAAGTAATTTAGAAGATATGCGAATAATATTTGAAATTAAAGGAAAAAAAGATTTTTCAGCCTTTAAAAGAGGTTTTGATAAACAAAAGTGGTATTATACTGAAGTATATAATAGTTTAATTTATAACGAAGATGAAAACATTTCAATGTTTGTTAGATTAAAGTTACTTATTGATGATATTTTTGATGATAATAAGCATGATGAACTTGAAAGAAAAATATTTAAAGGAAGAGAAGAAGAATATAATAAATTAATTAGATTACATTATCAAAAACAAGAAATATATAAAATGATTAGTGTACTTGATAATAATAAACCATATGTAATAGAGTTTACTGGAACACCAAGAACTGGTAAAACTACTCTTATGAATAATTTATATGACTTTTTTAAGAAGGGTGGTTTTACTACTAGTACATTAGAAGAATTTACTACTTCAAAGAGATATAAGAAAGAAATATATCCTAAATTAAAAGATGAATATAAAAAAATTATTAATACTGAAATTCCTAAATATGTTTTAGAAGATTTAAACAAAGAACTAACAAAAAAACAAGATATTATATTAATAGATAGATCTCTTTTTGATAGAATGATATGGATGGATAGACTATATAATAAAAATGGAGTGACTAAGGAAGAATATGATAATTATATAGATGAATATACTCCAATAATTAAAAATAAGATTGATATTATAATAGGTTTATATACTGATAGTTTAACTTCTTTAAGAAGAGATTATACTGCTAATGCATCACTAGAAAAAAGGACTTTTCTAAATGAAGATAATATTAATGAATATAATGATTCACTTATGAATATTAAAGAATTATCTAATAAAGAAAATATTAATTTTTATTTATTTGATACTACAAATAAGAGTGAAAGAGATATTTCTTTTGAAATACTTGATACAATACTTACTGATATGAGAAGTAAATATATTACTATACTAAATGAAACATTTAATAAATAAATATTTATGATGAAGACTTAAGGCTTCATCATACCACGGAAGACTACAGGCTGAAGTGGAAAATAGATAAAAAGTAATTGACAAAGATAAAAAATAAGAATATAATATATTTATATTTGAAAGCAATGAGAAGGACAAGATTATATATATTTTATTTATAGAGAGTTAGTGTTTGGTGGAAACTAATGATAAAGATATATAATTACTACCTTTATAGTGTACTCGAAAGAGATTACCGGTTAATAGCCGTTATCTAAATTAAGACCAAAGAAGGATGGTACCGAGATATGTATTCTCTCCTTTTAGAGGTCTTTTTTTCATAAATAGGAGGGTTTGGTTATGAAAAATAATTTTATACCAGTAACGGTATGGAGAAAAAATAAGTATGAGACTTGGCAACTAGATATATCTAATCTTAATTTAAGTGATTTAATTATATTAAGAAAGACGCTAGTAGGTTATAGTGATAATGGTATTAGAATAATAGATAGAATAGTAACAGGTCAAACTACTATTGATAATACATATTATAGAGAATGTAAAAAAATATGTAAAAGAGAAAAAGAAAAAATAAAAAGAAAACAAATTAAAAGTGAAAATAGAAGGAGAAATAGAAGAAATGATAAATATTAAAGAAAATGAAGATTTAAGTAAGTTAAATCATTCTTGTGCACATTTACTTGCACAAGCTGTTAAGCATTTATATCCAAATGCTAAATTTTGGGTAGGACCTGTTATTGAGGAAGGCTTTTATTATGACATCGACTTAGGTGATGATGTTATTAAAGAAGAAGATTTACCTAAAATAGAAAAGGAAATGAAGAAGTTATCTAAAGATGGAAAAAGAATAGTAAGACATGAAATTAGTAAAGATGAAGCACTAAATATGTTTCATGATGATCCATACAAAATAGATTTAATTAGTAGAATGGATGAAAATGAACAAGTTATATCTTGTTATACCCAAGGAGACTTTACAGACCTTTGTAGAGGACCACATGTTGATACTACTAAAGAATTAAAATACTTTAAGTTAATAAAAGTAAGTGGAGCTTATTGGAAAGCCGATTCAAACAACAAAATGCTTCAAAGAATATATGGAGTATGTTTTAGAAATGAGGAAGATCTTAATGCTTACCTAACAGAGTTACAAGAAAGAAAAGAAAGAGATCATCGTAAGATTGGTAAGGACTTAGATATCTTTATGTCTCACGATTTAGTAGGAAAAGGAATGCCTCTATGGCTTCCTAATGGAGCAATTGTTAGAAAGAACTTGGAGAATTATATTTATGCTAAGGAACAAAAACTAGGGTACTCACATGTATATACTCCATGTGTAGGAACAGTAGATTTATATAAGACTTCAGGACACTGGGATCATTATAAGGAAAATATGTTTCCATCAATGAAAGTTGATGATGAAGAATTTGTACTAAGACCAATGAATTGTCCACATCACATGTTAATTTATGGTAATGAGATTCATTCATATCGTGAATTACCAATCAAAATAGGAGAATTTGCTACTGACTTCAGATATGAAGCAAGTGGTGCTGTAAAAGGACTAGAGAGAGTAAGATGTATGTGTCAAAATGATGCTCATCTATTTGTTAGACCTGATCAAATTAAAGATCAATTTAAAGAAGTAGTTAGTCTTATACTAGATGTATATAAAGACTTTGGACTTGATAATTATAAGTTTAGATTATCTCTTAGAGATCCTGAAGATAAACATAAATATTTTGATGATGATGAGATGTGGAATAAGGCTGAGAATGAACTTAGAGAAGTATTAAATGAGATAGGAGCAGAATATACCGAAGCAATTGGAGAAGCAGCCTTCTACGGACCAAAACTAGATGTTGAAGTAAAACCAGCAGTAGGTCCAGAAGTAACACTATCTACTTGCCAATTAGACTTCTTATTACCAAGAAGATTTAACCTATCATATATTGATTCTAATGGCGAAAAACAAGTACCAGTAGTACTACATAGAGCTATCTTTGGAACATTTGATAGATTTACAGCCTTCATTCTAGAAGAAACAAAAGGAGCATTACCATTATGGCTATCTCCAGTTCAAATAAATGTTATACCAGTAAATAACGAGTATCATTTAGATTATGCTAACAAAGTAGTTGAAGAATTAAGAACAAAAGGTTTCAGAGTAGAATTAGATTCAAGAAATGAAAAAATGGGTTATAAAATAAGAGAATCTCAAACAAGAAAAATACCATACACATTAGTATTAGGAAATAAAGAAAGAGATAACAATACAATTACCTATCGTAAATTTGGAGAAGAAAATACTGTAACATTAGATAAAGAAGAATACATAAAAGAAATGATAACTATGGTTCAAGAATATAAATAGCAAAGCATAAAACTTTGTTATTTTTTCTTGCTATATTTACCATTTTATTGTATACTAATAATAGAGTAAGGAGGAATAAAATGGTACTAAGAAGACCCTATGCTTTTCTAATAAAGTACTTTAAATTAATACATATAATATTATTTATATTATTTGCCTATATAACATTTAAAGCAAGTAATATTGTTACCTTCTTTAAAGATTATATATTATATAATGGTAGTGTAGGTATTGAAATGACAAACTATATAACCCCCTTTATATATATTTCCATATTCCTCATAATAATAATGTCAATAACAATATACTATCTAATGAAATATAAAAAGAAACCTAAGCTATTCTACATCATAACCATTGTAGTAAGTTTACTTTCTCTTTTACTATTTATCAACTTAACCAATAATATAAGAGTATTAGAAACAACCGTATTACCCGCTAAAGAAATAAGATTACTAAGAGATATAAGTAGAGTAAATTATTGGATGTTATTAATCATAACCATTCCAGTATTAATAAGAGGATTGGGCTTCGATATTAAAAAGTTCAATTTCAATAAAGATCTTCAAGATCTAAAATTAGAAGCTGAAGATAATGAAGAAGTAGAAGTAACCACTAATATATCATCGGATAAAATTCTAAATACCGGAAGAAAACAAGTAAGAGAACTAAAATACTATTATACCGAATATAAATTATTCATAAATATTATTTTAGGAATAATAGCAATAATATTAATATTAGCTTTTCCTTTTAATAAATTCGTTATTCATGGAACAATAGGAGAAAAACAAACCTTAGTAACAGATAACTTCAATTTAAAAGTAGAAGAATCTTATATCTCAACAAGAAATAGAATAAGTAGAGATAATTCTTATGTAATAGCAAAAATAAAAATAAAAGGAAAAAAGAACAAATATATCTTAAGATTAGATGAATTAGTACTAAAAGGAAAACATAATGATTACATCCCAAGTCTAAAGTATTATAACTATTTTACTGAGATAGGTAAGGGCTATAACAAACAATATTTAAGCCTAGATAATTATACTGAATATCTTCTAATATATAATATTAAAAATGAAGATAAAAACTCAAAATTAATTATTCATGATATTGCAGTTGATAAAAAAATAAAACTTAATCCCCAAGAACTAGATTAAGTTTTTTTCTATTTATTAAGATTACCACTATTAAGAATGATATAAGAAATACCATAAGATTTTTAACAATATTAACATCTACTATATCAATAGTACAAATATGATGTAAAAAATACAATAATACTTCTATAACTATTAAAATAAAAGTAAACAAACAAGAACTATTTTATCATCACTAGCATAATATATAATGTCATAAGAGAAATCTTATGTTTTATATATAAGTGGTCCTCATCACCAGAGGACTATTTTATTAATATCAAAATAATCCCATTGACAATAAAAAATAACCATATTATAATAGAAATTACTAAAATAACTATATCAAGTATATAAGATTAATTAAATATAAGTATAATATAACATTTAAAGTAATAGAATTATCTATGAGAGAAATATAAAATACTAAAAAGTACTTGCTTTTTGATTAAAGAATAGTTATAATGTACAAGGAAGGACGGATTTTATGTCAAAAAAATTAGTAATAGTGGAGTCTCCACATAAAAGTAAGACAATTGAAAAATACCTAGGAAAAGAGTTTAAAGTAGTATCATCATTAGGCCATATAAGAGATCTATCAACAGCAGGTAAATATGGCTTTGGAGTGGATATAGATAATGACTTTAAACCTGATTATAAAATAATAAAAGGAAAGACTAAATTAGTAAAAGAATTAAAAAAAGATGTTAAAGATGCTGACTTTGTTTATTTAGCAACCGACCCCGATCGTGAAGGAGAGGCTATAAGTTGGCATTTATATGATACATTAGGTTTGCAAGAGGAAGGCTATCAAAGAATCGTCTTCAATGAAATAACTAAATCAGCAGTTTTAGGATCTTTTGATAAAGCCAGAAAAATAGATGATAATCTTGTCAAATCCCAAGAGACTAGAAGAATACTAGACCGAATAATTGGCTTTAGATTAAGTAAATTAATGCAATCAAAAACAGGTGGAAAATCTGCTGGTAGAGTACAATCAGTTGCCCTTAAACTTATCGTTGATAGAGAAAGAGAAATAGAGGCTTTCATACCTGAAGAATATTTCGAAATTGAAGCAACATTTAATGACTTTACCGCTAAATTAGAAACATACAACCATAAGAAAATTGAAATAAAAAAAGAAAACGAAGCTAAAGAAATATTAAGTAAATTATCAAATGCTTTCAAAATAGAATCGGTTGAAAAGAAAGAAAAAAATAAAAAGAGTAAGGCACCATTCACTACTAGTACCATGCAGCAGGAGGCCTCTACTAAATTAGGCTTCAGTTCCAAAAAAACAATGGTCATCGCTCAAAAACTATATGAAGGAATAAATCTAAAAGATGGAGCCGAAGGACTAATATCATATATGAGAACAGACTCCATAAGATTATCCGATGAGTTTACCAAAATGACTTATGGTTATATCAAAGATACCTATGGTAGTGAATATGTTGGCTATGTAAAGAAAAGTAATAAGACAGAAAATGTTCAAGATGCGCATGAGGCCATAAGACCTACTAATATAAATTATACACCTGATAAAATAAAAGAATATTTATCTAATGATGAATATAAATTATATAGCTTAATTTATTATAGAGCATTAGCATCACTAATGAAAGATGCCAAATTTGAAGCAACTTCTGTTATATTAGATAATAATAACTATCAGTTCAAAACAACCGGTCAAGTATTACTATTTGATGGTTATTTAAAAGTATATAATAAATATGAAGATAGTGAAGATACTGTTTTACCAGACTTCAGTGCTTATAAAAGTAATGTTGTTGTATCAAATAATATTGAATACTCATCTCATACTACTAAACCACCTGCTAGATACACTGAAAGTAAACTAATCAAAGAAATGGAAGAACTAGGTATTGGAAGACCATCTACTTATGCCAAAACTATAGCTACTATCGAAGAACGTGATTATGTAAAATTAGTAGATAAAAAGTTTGTTCCAACTGATATGGGTATTGAAACAACAGATAAGTTGCAAGAATTCTTTAAAGATATAATAAATGTAGAATACACTAGAAATATGGAAAATGATCTCGATAGAATCGCAGAGGGAGATTTAGAATGGGACAAATTACTTGCTTTATTCTATAAAGATTTTGAACCAAAAGTCGAAGTGGCCTTTAAAGAAATGCAGAAAAAGGCTGCCGAACCAACCGGAGAAAACTGCCCAAAATGCGGTAGTCCAATGGTAATCAAACAAAGTAGATATGGCAAATTTACTGCCTGCTCCAACTATCCAACATGCAAGTATATTAAAAATGAGAAAGAAGAGAAGGAAGTAAAGGAAATAATGGACTGTCCAAAATGTGATGGTAAAGTGGTTGAAAGAAAGACCAAAAAAGGTAAAATATTCTATGGCTGCTCTAATTATCCAAAATGTGATTTTGCTACCTGGGATGAACCACTACCAGAACCATGTCCTAATTGTCATGGTACCTTAACGATAAAAAAGGATAAAATAAAATGTACTAATTGCGATTATGAAAGAACTAATGACAAGAATTAGTTCTTTTTGTTACTAATAAGTTAACAAACAATATATTATCATCAAAAAAGTCCCAAATAACATATATCTAATTGCTTTTTAATAAAAAATGTGGTATCCTAGAAAATGTCGTGATTTTAATCATAAGAAAGGGGAACCATCACACATGAAAACTGAATTAATAAAGCAAAAAAAAGATGTAATAGAAGTAACAAAATCACTAAATAATTTGATGAATAAAGTAATGATATTAGATTTGTTGTCCAACGATAAATTAGATGAACTTATTAATAAATTAAAAGAAGAAAAAATAAATATCGCACATCCAACTATTTTCGAAAAAAAATATCTAACTAGTTATGAACAATTTTTATATGTACTAGATAACTTCATAACTTATATGATAAGAGTATTTAATAATGTTGAAATAGTCTATACCATGTTACCATCTCTCATAAAAGAGAATAATGATATATTATTCAGCAAATACTATTTCTATACGAGTTATAACACAAAAAAATATTTAAAAGGATATAACAAAATGATATCTTATAATTTTTATAATAATTGTCTAATATTAGAAAAAGAACTTACTCCTTTTTTTAATTCACTAGACATCAAAATAACAAAACTTAATATTGATGAATATAGCGATTCCATGAAAATAGTTTCCATATTAGAAGAAATCTATTTCATAAGTCGTAATAACTACGGAACAGTTGCTTTATTTGAAAAAATAACAGATAGTAACTATAATCTAATGTCGACTCAGTATGATCGCTTATTCTATAGCTATGAAAAAAACTTTGACTTTATAAAAGAATATCGTAAATTCAAAGAAAAAAATAATATGTACATATAAAAAAGTTAACCCAAACCTTTTGAGTTAACTTTTCTTTTAACTAATTATTATTGTTCTAGTAATCTTTTCTGTTTCATTAGAGTAGGTAACAGTATAAGTAATAGTATAAGTACCAGTCTCTAATTTATTAATAGCATTTTCTAAATTACTAATTGCTTTATAAGTATTACTATCACCACTTATTTCATATGTAATAGAAGTTCTACTATTTTTAGTAACATCTCTGCCATTATATTTAGCAGTAATACCTTCTTCGGTATATTTACCCTTTTCTACAGTAATAGTATCTTTATTGTCATTAAATGTAATCTTTAATTTCTGACTAATAATAGCACCATCACTCTTAACAGTGGTTTTCACCTCATCACTAGCATTAGCTTTAAAGTTCTGATATTCAGCCTTAACAACGATATCAATATTACCAGCACTAGTAGGCTTATATACATATTCATTTTCAGTAACAAAAGCAATTCTTTCTAAAGAACCAATACTATTCTTTATATAGATACCAAATCCCTGACCACCAAGGGTATTATTATTATAGTTTAGTCTAGCTTGCAAGTAATTAGCGGATTGTTTACCAAATACTGAGTTACTAAAGTATTTACTTAAATAAGTTCCATCTAATACATCAGGTACTTTAAAATTCCAAGTTAGTTTATATCCATCACTAGTTTTTTCATTCTTCAAATTAGTAACAATAGGTAATTTAGCATATCTATCAGATACTTCAGTAGGTTGTGTACCTTTCTTAAAGTATTCTGTTACTTTCATATCATCTGGAGTATATTCACTAGGTAGTTTAGCAGGCCATGTTTCTTTTTCCACGGTTACTGTCACTACTGAAGAAGGCATTTCCCATTTCTTAGTTGTTTTAGGAATAGTTTTAATTACTGCTCTCATAACCTCATCTTTAGGAGCACTAGCACTGCCTAGATAATATTCTTTAGTTGTCTTCTCATAACCATACCATAATGCTACTGAGTATTCAGGAGTATAAGCAACTGTCCATAAATCCGCTACTGAACCCACAGGAATTCCTTTAGCAATACATTCAGCATCGGATAGGTTAGAAGTACCTGTTTTAGCGGCTACTGTTGAACCATATACTCTAGCACCACCATTGAAAGCATATTCAACAGCATATTGAAGAACATTATTCATTAAGTATGCAGTAGAATCTGACATAACTTTTTCTTTATCATAAGTAAAATCAACAGTCTTACCAGTAGAACGATATTCAATTTTAGTAACAGCATGAGTTTCAATATGATAACCACCATTAGCAAAACTTGCATAAGCCTCAGCCATATCAAGAGGAGTAACACCTCTAGACATACCACCTATTGAATAAGCTTCATTAAGTAGATTATCCCCACCATTACTATATTTTTGATAATTCTCATCTTTAGTACTATAAGCAATATCTATTCCTAAACCACTTACAAACGAAGCAATTTTTTTCTTATCAACTTGTTGGAAGGCTTTTAAAGCTGGAATATTTCTTGATACACTAAGTGCTTGTCTTAGCGTAATTAATCCTTGATATCCACCATCCCAGTTACCAATTTCAGGACCATTAGTATATGTCCAAGGTTCATCATTAAATAGGGTATAAGTAGAAAAATCATTATACTCAAATCCTGGACCATAATCAAATATTGGTTTAGCGGTACTTCCTGGTTGTCTATATGATTGTGTAGCATAGTTCCAATCACCAGCTTTTCTATTTCTTCCAGCACCAATAGCTACGATTGTACCATCATTAACATTAGTAACAGCTATACCTGCTTGAATTTTATCATTAACCCAGCCAGAATAAGCTTCACCATTTAATACATCATTAATACCATCTTGAATACTTCTATCAAGAGCAGTATATATTTTCATTGATACAAGAGAAGGATCATCACCAGTTTTATCTTTAACTTCTTGTATTACAGTATCAAGATATCCATCATATTCACCAACTGTAGAATTATTAGCAAGCATACTCTCAATACTAACGGCATTAGCCATATTCTTTTCTTCTTCAGTAATATAACCATGCCTATACATTAAGTTTAATACAGTACTTCTTCTTTTTTGAGCAGCCTCAGGATGCTTATAAGGTTCATATTTATTAGGAGCCTGATACATACCAGCTAGTAGGGCTGCTTCTGGTAAACTAAGTTCAGATACACTTTTACCAAAGTAGTATTTACTTGCTTCACCAACACCATATATTCTTCCACCTAAACAACTATCATTAACATACATTTCAAGTATTTCACTTTTACTATATTTCTTTTCCATAAAGAATACAGATAAGTAAACATCCTGGAACTTTCTAATAATCTTCTTAATCTTATTAGCTTCCAAAGTATCTTTCTTAGTCAAATTATTCTTAACGGTTTGCATTGTTAGAGTAGAAGCGCCACCAGCATCATCCTTACCAATCAAGTTAAGAGCAGTGGCTTTTAAGAATCTAGCCATATCAACACCATTATGTTCATAAAATCTAGAATCTTCAGTAGCTATTAAAGCATCTATTAATACCTGTGGTAAATCGTCGTAGGAGACTGATTCTCTCTTCTCATCACCTAAAGTAGCAAAGATCTTACCATCTTTATCATAAACGACTGTTTGATCCTGATTTTTCAAAGCCTCTGGATCAAAATCACCAGTACTAATAACAATATATATCATAAATGCCATCATGGCAAAGATACCAATAATAGCAAGGCCCAATAGAATAGTAAGAATTTTTCTAATTAAACTCTTCTTTGTTTTAGGATTAGTTTCCTTATCTCTACTACGAACATTTTTCGCTTTGACTTTTTTCTTAGTACTTTTAGCATTCTTATTTCTAGGCGTTTCAGTACCATTCTTACTAGACTTCTTAAAGTCTAATAACTTAATTTTCTTTTTTTCTTTTTTAACTCCTTTTTTTCTGTCTCTAGAACTCACAACTTTAACTTCCTTTCTTTCAGATAAATTATTATCTTTCATATACCTTTCTTTCTTTTTTAGTAACATTATAATATCATTAGATTTAAAGTAAGCAATAAATAGGGGAATAGTAACAATTAGTATCAATAATCCTTTTGCTTTAAAGACAATAATACTAAGTATTGTTATCAGAATAAAAAGTACACTAATTACTATTTGCATTTTCCAAAATCAACTTATCAACATATTTAATATAATCTAATCTAGGAGCATACTTAATATCTATTCTATAACAATTATCCTCAAAGTAAGATAGAGGTATAGACTTTCTTTCATTATTACTAATAAAATTAATTAAATCTTTACCATTTAATATGTAATTCTTATTTAACATACTAAACCTTACTATTAAAAAAACAATTCCACCATGTTTTATTACTTTCTTTATATATTCTATCTGATGATTATGTACATTATTAATAGTGAAACTAGTCTTATTTCTAGTTTCTTTAGCATCAAATTCAATATAATATCCTTTATAAACACCATTATAATCCAATGTCGAGGGACACTCAAAGAAACCATCAATTACTCTCATATTTTGATAATTAGTTTTAGTTATCCTAATAGGAGTAGGCTTCTTATATATTAATGCTATATCATATTCACGATAATATTTATTTGTCTCATTGATGTCATTTTCTAGTCCCATGCCACGATTGGCAAAACTACTATTAAAATTAGTCCTGTAATTCACAAATATCACCTACTTAATTATACTATATTTTCAAAAAAAAATCTATATAAATAGATAAAGATATATAAATTGACATTCTTTTTATATACCTAGGTTATAGTAATCTATTTTATCTTATGCCCCGGGAGCCTATAGTCTTCCGGGGTGTGAGTAAGCCTATAGTCTTCCTCACAAATAATATTATATATAATAAATTAAAAATCATATACTATATAATAATCTCAATACTCATGTATTCACCCCAAATATAATAAATATGGCTGATATTTATTTGAAGACAAATGGCTTCAAATAACATGACAAGACTATAGACTTGTCATAACTATAACAAAAAAATAAAAAAAAGCATCAAAAGTACTTGATATATTTTTAATTTATGCTATCATATATAAACAAGAAAAGGAAGTGATGTATCTCTTATAAATAAAATATTTTATGAGAGATATTTTTTGTATCAGGAGGTGCCTTGATGATAGAGACTAATTTACCAGTATTATACTTAAGAGATGTAGTATTACTTCCATTTAATGATATAAGATTAGAGTTTACTAGTGAGTTAGATAAACAAACCCTTTCGCTAGCAGAAGCAAATTACGAAGGACATCTATTATTAGTAAATCTATTAGATCCGTTAGAGGAGACCCCTGATCTTGATAAATTATCCAAAGTAGGAGTACTAGGAAAAATAAAATCTCTAATCTCTCTACCAAATGGTATAACAAGAGTAGTTCTAACTGGCATAGATAGAGTTCAAATATTAAATATAACCAATAACAATAATATATTAACATCATTTGTTATACCAACTAAAGAATATGACTATGATGAAACAGAAGCCACCGCCTTAAGAAGAATACTATATCGTAAATTAGATGAATACATAGATATATCCCCATATATGTCTAATACTGTAATAGGAAGAATAACCGAAGTAAAAAACATCAGTAAATTATCCGATATCATTGTCTCAGAACTTCCTCTAGAATATACTGCTAAAATAAAATATATTGAAACTATTAACCCAATGTATCGAATAAAATATGTAATAGAGGATCTTTCTAAAGAAATAGAAACAGTAAGACTAGAGAATGAGATTGAAGACACCCTAAAAGTAAAATTAGAAGAAGAACAAAGAGAATATATGCTTAAAGAAAAACTAAAATTAATCAAAGAAGAACTAGGAGAAGTCGATTTAAAAGAAAACGATATCGATAAAATAAGAACTAAAATGACTACTTTAGATTTACCCGAAAATATTATTAAAAGGTTAAATGAAGAAATCGATAGATATTCCCTAACTAGTCAATCATCACCCGAAGTAACCACTATCAGAACATATATAGATTGGCTTTTATCCTTACCATGGAATAAACTAACTAAAGACAATACCGATATCAAAAAGATAACTGAAGTATTAGATAGTTCTCACTTTGGCCTAGAAACAGTCAAAAAAAGAATAATCGAGTATATAGCGGTTCGTAAGAAAACCAATACCTCAAGTAGTCCTATTATCTGTCTAGTAGGACCACCAGGAGTAGGAAAAACCTCACTAGCTAGTTCTATTGCTAAAGCCCTAAATAAAGACTTTGTCAAAGTATCACTAGGAGGTATCAATGATGAGGCCGAAATCTTAGGTCATCGTCGAACCTATGTAGGAGCCTCTCCTGGTAAAATAATCCAACAAATGAAAAAAGCCAAATCATCAAATCCTGTCTTTTTAATTGATGAAGTAGACAAACTAACCAAAGACTATAAAGGTGACCCAGCCTCTGCACTTCTAGAAATTCTAGATAAAGAACAAAACGATAAGTTTTGTGACAACTATATTGAAGAAGAATTTGACCTATCAAATGTTATGTTTATCTTGACCGCTAATAACATTGGTGGTATCCCAGCACCCTTGTTAGATAGATTAGAAATAATTGAACTATCTAGTTATACCATCTATGAAAAATTAAATATTGCTAAATATCATTTAATTCCTAATCTTTTAAATGATTATAAAGTAAAAAATATTAAGTTCACTGATGCCGCTATTCAAAAAATAATTACATACTATACCAAAGAAGCCGGAGCCAGAGACCTTTATCGACAAATAGACTCAATAATAAGAAAGGCTATTATAAATAATGATAAAGCATCAAAAATAATTATTGATACTGGTGATGTTGAAGCTTTTCTAGGAGCCACTAAATATAATATAACCATTAATGATACTAATACCAAGACTGGTATTGTAAATGGTCTAGCCTATACCAATTATGGAGGTAATATTCTTAAAGTAACTTGTACTTTATATCCTGGTAAAGGTAATGTTACCCTAACTGGTGCTCTAGGAGATGTTATCAAAGAAAGTATTTATATCGCTCTAAGTTACATAAAGGCTAACAATACTATGTTTAAAATAGATTATAAAATATTCGAAGAAGTTGACTTTCACTTTCATATTGAAGAGGGTAGTATTCCTAAAGATGGACCATCCGCTGGTATTACTATAGTTACCGCTATTTTAAGTTTATTAAAGAATAAAATTATTTCAAATAGTGTTTCTATGACTGGTGAAATAACCCTAAGAGGGAAGATTCTCCCTGTCGGAGGTTTAAAAGAAAAGTTAATCGCCGCTACTACAAATGGTATTGACACTGTCTACTTACCGCTAGAATCATCTAAAGAATTCTCTATGCTTCCAAGTGAAGTAAGAGATAATCTAAATATTATTCTAGTTGAAGATTATGAAGATGTATATAAATCTCTATTCAAATAAAATATCACTTAATTAGTGGTATTTTTTTGTGCCCCTTCATTCTAAGGTATTCCGGGGTATGATGAAGCCTCAGGTCTTCATCATAAACAATCTTACTAATTATATTAATCAATTATATGAAGAAGAAATAAAGATGTTACTCATTTTGTAACATCTTTATTTAACACCAAAATCTTCATCTTCGACTTCAATTAACTTAAGTATTTCATGAGTAGTAGTAAATCCTGCGACTACCTTAAATAAACCATCTTGTAACATCGTAATAACATCCTTACTATAAACTAAATTACGAAGATTTTCTTTTCTTATACCAGCACTAATAGCATCTCTAACTTCTTGACTAATAAGCAGTACTTCTTGAATAGCAATTCTTCCTTTAAAACCATGATTACAATGTTGACAACCATTAGGATTAGCATCAAACACCTCATTTATATCAAGGCCTAATACTGATTTAAATAAGTTTTTCTCAGTGACAGTAACAGATCTTTTAACCTTACAATGGTCACACAACTTAACTGCTAGTTTCTGTGAAACAATACCAGTAAGAGCTGAGGCCAGTAAATATCTTTCAACATCCATATCTAGTAATCTTTCAATAGTATTAAGAGAATTATTAGTGTGAATAGTGGATAGTACTAAGTGACCTGTAATAGAGGCTCTAACTGCAATTTGAGCAGTTTCAGAATCTCTTATCTCACCAATCATTATGACATTAGGGTCCTGCCTTAAAATGCTTCTTAAAACAGTGGCAAAATCAAGACCAATATCACTATTAACCTGTACCTGATTAACGCCCTTAATATCCATTTCTACTGGATCTTCAACAGTTATTAAGTTAACACCCTCGACATTAAGTTTTTGCAAAAATGAATACAAAGTAGTACTTTTACCAGTACCTGTTGCACCAGTAACTAAAATAATACCATTAGGAAAACTAAGCATTTTAAGAACTTTATTATAATTAGTTTCATTAAAGTACAAATACTCAATACCCTTTAAACTCATGGAGTAATCCATAACTCTTATTACTATTTTTTCTCCTCTTTTAGTAGGTAATGAACTTACCCTCAAGTCCAAATCTTTACCATTAATTTTATCCTTAATAGCGCCATCTTGAGGAAGCCTTGTCTCTGTAATGTTCATACCAGCCATTATTTTTATTCTTGTTGTAACATTTTGTTTTATCTCAAGAGGAAGAAAAGCATAATTATTAAGTTCACCATCTATTCTAAATCTGACTAAAATACCATCATCAGTAGGATCAAAATGCAAATCACTAGCACCAGCATTAATAGCAGTAATAATCAAAGTATTAACAGCATTAACAACGGGCATTTTAGAAAAATCTATTCTATTAATTACCTTATAACTAGTATTAATAATATTTTGATTATTCATATTAGGTCTAGTTAACATGTTACCCTGACTATTTATATTATGCTTGTTTTGTATATTACTATTATTAAAATTAGGCTTAACCTGTACATTATTTTGATTATTCATATTAGGTCTAGCTTGCATATTACCCTGACTATTTACATTATGCTTGTTTTGTATATTACTATTATTAAAATTAGGCTTAACCTGTACATTATTTTGATTATTTATATTAGGTTTATTCTGCATATTATTAGTTACCTGAACATTATTGTTTTGCATATTTTCCCTCTTTTCATTCTTCTATTGATTTTATTCTATTATTATTATATAATATAATTAACTAAATAGCAATAGTAAAAATAAGTATATGGTGATTTTTATGAGATTAAACAAAAAAGGTTTTATGATGGCTGAGGTAGTAGTAGTATCAGTAATAATATGTACAGCATTAGTAACATTATACACAGGTATAAATAGAGTATCTAACGCTTATAAAATAAGAAATAAATATTATGACATTAATGCTTTGTATATGGCAGAAAAGGCTAATTTATATTTAATTAATACTAGTAATATTAATGAACTAATTACTAATAATAAATCGGTAAAAATATCTGATCCTAATCTAAACAATATTACCAATATCTATAAAAGTAACAATAGTGATAGTACTACTAATATATATTTTTCAATGTATAATAAAAATAAGATAAATGATTTAACCAGTATAAATGGTATAAATGTTACCTTCAAAGATTTTGTTACATATTTAGATGGCCATCTAGATTATAATGAAGAATATAATTATATAATAATATCTGAAATATGTAATGATAAAGATGATTGTAATTATTATGGATTAAAGGTGAGATAAATGAAATTAAATAGAAAAGGATATTTAACAATAGAAATTATACTAGGAGCCACTATTGCCTTTGCTATAGCTTTCTTTCTAATGGAAATAACCATTAAGATGGTAAATGTAACTGAGGATAATTATAAAGACATTGTTGTCATAACAGATAATGCCCTAGTAATTAGTAGTATTAAAAAATTACTAGATAATAAGGAAATAACTAACATAACATGTAGTAGTAATACTTGTACAATCACCTATAATGATATAGATAACACTACTCATACTACTCATTTAGGTATTGATAATAGAAGTGTTATCTATGAAGAAAGTGCCAATTATTCATATGTTAAAGAATTAGATAATAGTCTAAGCAACATTACCTTAACCAGCACCATAATAGGAGATATAACCGACGAAAATAAAAATAATATTTATTTTAAAATAACCGCACAAAATATTTTTATAGATAAAGATTATAGTATAATTATACCTATAGATAATTAGTAGGAGAGATATTTAACATCTCTTCTTTTCTTCGACAAAATAATTATCTCCATGGATGTATAATAATATTGGTGATAACATGAAAAGCAAAATAAAAAAGATAATAATGCCAATTACACTAGCGGTATTTTGCGGTTTTCTCTGCGGTCGTTTAATGTTTAGTATCTATGAAGAGAAAGGAACTACTACTTTAAACTCTAATATAGTCTATTTACTCGAGGACACTACTTACAATAACTATGATGATATGAAAGCCAATACCATTAGTGCTAATTATATCTATTATGAAGATAATGGTAAGTATAATGTAGTAGTGGCTCTTACCAAGAATTATGATAATATTACTAAAATAGAAAAAGTGTATAACAAAGAATTAAAAGTAAGTAAATATCTCATAAATGACAAAGGTTTAGTAACTACTTTAGAAGAATACGACAAAAAATTAAATAATAGTAATGATAATGAAGAAATAAAAAACATAATTATAGATATGATAAACATTTATAAGGATAAAGAAGATATAAAAATGGTTAAAATTAGTTGACATTTCAGTCAATTTAATATAGAATTATATATGTAGTCACGGAGTAGTACTCAAGAGGCTGAAGAGGTGCCCCTGCTAAGGGTATAGAGTGGGAAACTGCTGCGAGGGTTCAAATCCCTCCTACTCCGCCATTTAGAAAAATGAAAGATCTTAAGTTCTTTACTGAAACTAAGATCTTTTTTACTATTTAAAAACAATAAATAATGTGTTATAATAACCTATATAAAAAGAAGGTGATTAATATGTTTAAAGAAGAACTATCTTTAGTACCTCATTTACCAGGTTGCTATCTTATGAAGAATAAAGATAATATCGTTATCTATGTCGGTAAAAGTAAAAATCTAAAAAATAGATTATCATCATATTTTCAAAGAGAACATACTGGTAAAACAAAAATGTTAGTAAGAGAAATAGATCACTTTGAATACATAGTAACAAATACCGAGATGGAAAGCCTTCTTCTAGAAATAAATCTTATCAAAAAATATAATCCCAAATATAATATACTTTACCGTGATGATAAATCATATCCATATATTGAATTAACTAGTGATAAAGTACCAACTTTAAAAATAATAAGAAGAATAAATGTTAAGAAAGTAAAAAATAACCTCTTCGGCCCATATCCCAATGTAGCAGCGGCTCGTAAAGTAGTAGAAATACTAAATAGAATCTATCCATTACGAAAATGTAAAACTTATGAAAAAAGAGAATGTTTGTACTATCACATAGGTCAATGTTTAGGTTATTGTACCCATGAAGTTGATGAAAATAAAATAAAAGAAATGAAAAGTGAGATAATATCATTTTTAAATGGAAACACCAAAGTACTAACCGATCGAATTACTGAAAAAATGAAGATATCCTCTGATAATTTAGATTATGAGAAGGCTCTAGAATATAAAGAACTATTAAACTATATCAATATAACTACCGAAAAACAAAAGGTTGATCTAGATAATACTGTCAACATAGATGTAGCCTCATATTATGCCAAAGATAATTATATCAGTATTCAAATACTATTTATTAGAGGAGGGAAATTATTAGATCGAAACCGTAATATTTTTCCCATGATTGATAGTGAAGAAGAAGAGTTCTCTAAATACCTATCCGAATTCTATAATAAGAATGTTTCAATGCCTAAAGAAGTATTAGTTCCAGATAACTTAAATAAAGAAGTATTCGAAAAAGTATTCAAGATAAAATTCATAACTCCTATCAAAGGTGAAAAGAAAAAAATATTAGATTTAGCCTATGATAATGCTCGAATATATTATGAGGAGCAAATGACTTATATTAAGAGAGATGAAGATAAAATAACTAATGCCTTAGAAGAATTAAAAACTAAATTAAATTTATCAAGTGTCTCTCGTATTGAACTATTTGATAATTCTAATCTCTTTGGAACCTTCAATGTATCGGGTATGGTTGTTTTTATAGATGGGAAACCCTCTAAAAACGACTATCGTAAGTTTAAGATAACAAATGATAAAAATGATGACTATGGGACTATGAGAGAAGTAATTTATCGAAGATATTTTAAAGTACTAAAAGATAATCTGGAAAAGCCTGATTTGGTAGTAGTGGATGGCGGTTTAGGGCAGATTAATGTAGCACGAGAAGTCATCAAAGAATTAGGTCTAAATATTCCTGTGTGTGGCCTAAAGAAAGATGATAAGCATGCTACTAATGTGCTGTTAGGCTTTGATCCAGTAATTGAAGTACCAATTGATAAAAGAAGTGACTTATTTCTTTTACTTACAAAGATGCAAACTGAAGTACATAACTTTACAATAAGTTATCATAAACAAATAAGAAGTAAAGGAGCTGTATCATCAATATTAGATAATATAGAGGGAATCGGCGAAGTAAGGAAAAATAAACTTCTAAAGAAATACAAAACAATAACCAAAATGAAAGAAGCATCACTAGAAGAACTAG
>ULMG01024544.1_pt1 | contig 20637 bp, 22 predicted proteins | sample 1951601 | NCBI WGS metagenome assembly ULMG01 (sample SAMEA4835545, study PRJEB28245) | human gut metagenome | biome: gut microbiome; material: fecal sample | place: Denmark | collected 2008
GGACATAAAGCTGGAGAAATAGCTTCAAATATAGCTATAGAACATATAGTTCAAAGTTTTGAAAGTATGGAAACAATAGGTAAGAAAGAAGAAGGAATAGATTGGTTAAGAAAAATAGTAAAAGAAATAAATGAAAAAATATTTGAATATACCTCTACTCATCCAGAAAGTAAAGGAATGGGAACAACCCTAGTAATAGCTATAAAAACAGATGACTATACCCTTTATGGAAATATAGGAGATTCATCAGGATATGTAGTAAAAAATGAAAAACTACATAAAGTAACTAAAGATCATACCCTAGTAAATTTATTAGTATCAACCGGAGAACTAACTCCTGAACAAGCAAAGTTTCATCCTAGAAAAAACTTGCTTACAAGAGCACTAGGAGCTAATGATCCAATAGAAATAGATATATTTGATGTAGATAATACTATAAATGGTCTATTCCTATGTAGTGATGGATTAACTAATATGGTAACAGATGAACAAATAGAAAAAGTATTAAATAGTAAATCATCAATCGAAGAGCAAGTAGAAAAATTAATAAAAAAGAGTAATATACGGGGTGGAACAGATAACATATCAATAGCCTATCTGAAGAAGGAAAGTGGTGATAAGTAATGCTAACTAAAGGTCAAAAGATAAATGATCGTTATGAAATAATAAAAACCATTGGTGAAGGAGGAATGGCAAATGTCTATTTAGCAGAAGATACCATTCTCGAAAGAAAAGTAGCCATAAAAGTTTTAAGAGGAGATCTTTCAAACGATGAAAAATTCATTCGTCGTTTCAAAAGAGAAGCTTTATCAGTATCCAATCTATCACATCCAAATATTGTTGAAGTATATGATGTTGGAGAAGAAGATGGAAACTACTATATTGTAATGGAATATATCGAAGGAAAAACATTAAAACAATTACTTCAAAAAAGAGGAGCCTTAACCTTAACCGAAGTAATAGATATAATGAGTCAGTTAACAGATGGATTAGCCCATGCTCATGAAGCTTATATAATCCATAGAGATATAAAACCACAAAATATAATGATTGAAGATAATGGTCGTATCAAAATAACTGACTTTGGAATAGCAATGGCTTTAAATTCAACTCAATTAACTCAAACAAACTCTGTAATGGGATCAGTCCACTATTTACCACCAGAGCAGGCTAATGGCAAAGGCTCTACAGTAAAAAGTGATATATATTCATTAGGAATATTAATGTATGAGTTATTAACAGGATCAGTACCATTCAAAGGAGATACTGCTGTTGAAATAGCCTTAAAACACATGAAAGAAAAAATGCCAAGTGTTAGAAAGCAAAATCCTACAATACCACAGTCAGTAGAAAATATAATCTTAAAAGCAACAGCTAAAAATCCAAAGAATAGATATGATTCTGTAAGAGAAATGTATAATGATTTACAAACTGCACTAGAAAGAGATAATGAAAAAAGATTAGTATATGAATATCCAGAAAATGATTTAGAGGAAACCAAGGTAATAGCTCCAATATCAAAAGAACCAAAAAAACCAGTAGTAGATAAACCACTAGAAAAAGAAGAAAATATGGATAATGATGATTCAATATTAAATGAAAAAGATGAAAAAAATAAATTACCAATCATTCTAGCAGGAGTTCTTCTAGTAATATTAATAGCTTTAGCACTGGTATATCTACTAATTAGTAACCATGATGTTAAAGAAGTAAAAGTGCCGGATGTAGCAGGTCTTACTCTTGAGGAAGCTATAAAAGAAGTAGAAAAGAGAGGCTTAAAATATACAACAAAAGATGAAGAAAATGCTGATATTGAAGAAGGAGTAGTAATAAGAACAGAGCCAAAAGCAGGCTCTACAAAAACTAAAGGAAGTACAATTACAATAGTAGAATCTTCTGGCAAAGAATACTTATTACTAGAAGACTATACTGGAAAAAATTACTATGAAATAAAAGCAAAACTAGAATTAAAAGGTATTAAAGTAGAGATGAAAACTAAAGAAGTAGAAAATACATCCGACTATAAAGATAAAGAAGAACAAATAATAGATCAAGAACCAAAGTTTGATAAAGAAAAAGAAACAAAGTTATACGCTAAAGACACAGTGGTATTATATATCCCAGAAGTAGATGTTTACCCAGATATGGTCAAAGAAAAATGGACACTATCAAAAGTACAAGATTTTGCTAAAGAAAATAATATAACTTTAGATATAACATATAAAGAAACAACAGATGTAGAAGAAAATATAATATTATCACAAGGAAGAGATCCAGGAGACCCTATTTACAATGGTTATACTTTAAAGGTAACAATCTCAAAAAAGCCAGAAGATAAAACAGAGCCAACTGATCCACTATTACCAAGTGATGATAAGACAGAATAGGAAAGAAATATGGAAGGTATAATAATCAAAAACGAAAGCAACAATTATACAGTAAGAACCAATAAAGGAATAAATGTTTGCAAACCGAGAGGAAAATTCAGATTAGACAAAATAACTCCTTTAGTAGGAGACAAAGTAGTAATAGATGATATAAATAATTACTTATTAGAAATAAAACCTAGAAAAAACTCACTAATCAGACCGCAAATAGCTAATGTAGATATAGCCTTAATTGTAACATCAGTAAAAGAACCAAATTTTGATAGTAACCTATTAGATAAACTATTAACAATAATATCTTATAATAATATAACACCAATAATATGTTTAACCAAAACAGATTTATTAAATGAAAAAGAAACAAAAGAAATTAAAGAGATATTTAACTACTACCAAAGCATAGGTTATACAGTAGTAACAAATAACAATATAAAAGAAATAAAAAAATTAATAGCAGGTAAAATAGTTGTCTTTGCAGGTCAATCAGGAGCAGGAAAATCATCCCTATTAAATAAGTTAGATAAAAATCTAAATCTTGAGACAAATGAAATATCTAAAGCCTTAGGTCGTGGCAAACATACTACTAGATGTACTACTTTATATGATATTGATAATTCACTTATTGCAGATACACCAGGCTTTTCATCAGTTGACTTTCGTGGCATGACTAAAATAGACATTAGAGATAATATGAAAGATATGTTTGATAATTTACATAATTGCAAATATAAAGATTGCATGCACATCAAAGAAGATGATTGCGAAGTAAAAAGATTAGTAGAACAAAACAAAATATTATTATCTAGATATAATAATTATAAATCTTTTATAGGAGGTCAAAAATGAAAATATCAGTATCAATACTAAATACAAAAGACAAAGAAAAAGCAATAAAAACATTAAATAACACTGATATATCATACTTTCATATAGATGTAATGGACGGAAAATTTGTATCTCAAATATCTTTACCTGCAAAAGAAACGATAGAAATATCTAAAATATCAAATAAAAAATTAGACATTCATTTAATGCATAGTAGTCCTCTATCATATATTGAACAAATAAAAGATTTGAAAAATATTGAAAATATAACAATCCATCTAGAAATAGAAGAAAACATACAAAACACATTAAATAAAATAAAAGAGTATGGTTTTAAAAGAGGTATATCAATCAAGCCAAATACTGATATAAATAAATTAATACCATATCTAAATGATATCGATTTAATATTAATAATGACAGTAGAGCCTGGTTTAGGAGGTCAACCATTTCTAGAAAATAGTCCTACTAGAATAAAAGAAATAAAAAATCTAATAAAAGATAAAAATATTTTACTAGAAGTAGATGGTGGCATCAATGATAAAACAATAAAATTATTAAAAGATGTCGATATAGCAGTAGTAGGTTCATATATAACAACAAGTGATAACATGATAGAAAAAGTAAAAACACTAGTATAAATATAACTCCTCTCTTTATAATAAATAAAGAAAGGAGTTTTAACATGAATAATGAAAATAAAAAGAAGCCAAGTAAAGAAATAATAGAGGAAGAATATCGATTAGGAAAAGAATATTATAATAAACTATTAAAAAAATTACCAGAAGAAAAAGAAAAGTATGACTAGAAAATGGCCATATTTTTTTATAAATTCTAGTAATTATAATTATAATATGATATAATAAAACAAAAGAAAGTAAGGAGGTGAATGAAGCCATGAAAGAAGACAAAAGTAAAAATATTATAATTATATTTCTAACAGTAATTATAATTATACTATTGATAATTATTGCATTATTTTTAACTGGAAAAATAAATGTAAATAATAAAAATGACAATTTAGATAATAAAAATGAAGTGATTGAAAATAATAATAGCAATAATGATGTTAAAGAAACTTGGATTGATAAATTATTATCTTACAACATCTCAAATGTAAAATTATCTAGAACTAGGAGAAAAGATCTTGGAGATGCTCAAGACATAGATAAAGAAGTATCGTTATCTAAAGAGCAACTTAAGCAAATACTAGATAAAATAAGTACAAATAAATTAGTAAAAACATATAGTATAGGAAGAGGTGGACAAGATAGAGATCACTTAACTGTATCTTATCAAATAAATAATCAAAAATATACTTTTGAAGTATTTGCAGGTTCAATAGTATTAGATTCTGCTGATGAAGAATTAAAAAATATATTTAATAATAATAATTATGAAGAGAAAAACACTGAGTATAAAAATCAAGAAGGTTCTTTCTACTATTATGCAATTGAAGGAAACATTGAAAGTATATTTGATGAATATTTTAAATAGAATGACTAGTACTAGTCTTCTTTTTTTATCAACACTAGATGTGGATAAATTAAAAAAATGGATATAAATCCATTTTATTAAGCATCTTTTTTGTTATTCTTCTTCATACTTCTAGCTTCTCTAACACTGGTCTTAATCTTGTTACCATCTTTATCAACAACAGTAGTAAAATTAACCTTTTGAGTACCTTTAGTTATTTTTAAACAGTTAGGTCTATTATTTACAGATCTAGTTTTTTTAGTTGTTACTTTCTTCATTGAATTCCCTCCTCATCAGTTCGTAATTAACTTTATCATAAAAAAGTCTTTTAGTCAACATTTATTTACAATTTTACTGTTTCTTACTATCATTTTTAATAAATTCTCTTAAAATTTTTGTAATAGCTCTTTTTTCTATTCTAGAAACATAACTTCTAGATATACCAAGATTTTTAGCAATTTCTTTTTGTGTAATTTCATCATTATTATTAAGACCATACCTTTTAGTAAGAACATCTTTCTCTCTAGGAGTAAGAACATTCATATACTCTTTCAATAATTTAATATTATCATTTTTATATATTTCTTCATTAAAATCAGGATCTTCAGTCTTAAGAACATCTAAAATAGTAACTTCATTACCCTCCTTATCATAACTAATACCATCATAGATACTCACATTTTTAGCATTCTTTTTATCCGATCTAAAGTACATAAGTATTTCGTTTTCAGCACATTTAGCAATATAAGTAGTAAGTCTAACATTCTTGTCAGGAGAAAAACTATCAATACCTTTAATAAGTCCAACAGTACCTATTCCAATAAGATCATCAACATCATTGTAAGTAGATTCAAATTTCTTAACAATATGTGCCACTAATCTAAGATTATGTTCAATAAGTTTACTTCTAGCCTCTTTATCACCATTAATCATTTTTTCAATATATTTTTCTTCCTCTTCTTTAGATAAAGGATCAGGAAAAACATTATTAGAGTAAGCACCAGTAAAAAAAGTAAGATTACCAATTAAAAGATTAAATAAGTTAAACAACATAAAATACATCCTCCTAATAAAACTTATGCAAAATAAAAAATAGTAAGATTACAAACTGTCTTTCAATAATAAAAAAAATATAGTATAATATCTATAGAGAGGTGAATACTATGAATTATTTCTATCCAGATGTTTATCAAAAAAGTATTTATACCATAAATTACAACAACTTAAAAGAAAACGGAATAAAGTGTCTACTATTCGATTTAGATAACACATGTGTTCCATATATTGATAAAAAACCAACAAAAAAATTAAAAGACCATTTTGACAAATTAAAAGAAGAAGGTTTTATTGTAGTGATATTTTCAAATTCACCAAGAGAGAGATTAGAACCATTTAAGAAATACTTAAATGTTGATTGTTGTCCATCTGCTAGAAAACCTAGCAAGACAAAATTTTTAAAGATACTAAAAACATACAAATTAGATTTATCTGAAGTAGCTATAATAGGAGACCAATTAGTGACAGACATCTATGGAGGAAATAGAGTAGGAATAACAACAGTTCTTGTAAATCCTATGTCAGATATAGATATGCCATTTACCAAAATAAATAGATACATAGAGAAGAAAAAAATAAATAAAATGGCCAAAAAAGGACTATTTAGAATAGGAGAATATTATGATTAAAAGATGTAGCGGATGCGGTATAATATTACAAGAAGAAGAACCACAAAAAGAAGGATATACTGAAGACATAAATAAAGAATTATGTACAAGATGTTTCAAGTTAAAAAACTATGGTGAATATAAACAAGTGTCATTAACAAATCAAGATTATACTGACATCTTAAATAGTATTCCTAAAGATGCATTAGTAGTTTATTTAACATCATTACTAAATATAAACTTAAACTATATAAATAATTTTAATAATGTCATACTAGTTTTAACCAAAAAAGATTTACTACCTAAGTCAGTTCAAGATTATAAATTAATAAATTATATAAAAAATATAACAAATAACTATTTAGACATAGAAATAATAAGTACTATAAAAAACTATAATTTAGATAATCTTTTAAATAAAATAAAGAAATATAATAAAAATAATAATAAAGTATATTTTGTTGGAATGACTAATTCAGGTAAATCTACACTAATAAATAAAATAATAAAAAACTATACTGATAAACAACTAGAAGTAACAACTAGTCTTTATCCTTCTACTACTTTGGATAAAGTAGAAATAGAACTAGAAGATTTTACCATTATAGACACTCCAGGACTATTAAATGAAGGAAGTATATTAAATAGTCTTTCTTTAAAAGAAATAAAAAAAATAACACCTAAAAAAGAAATAAAACCAAGAAGTTACCAACTAAAAGGAAAAGGATCACTCGTAATTGAAGATTATATAAGATTAGATTACTTTTCAGATAACAATATAACTATTTATCTAGCAAATAACTTAAACATAACTAAAATGACTCAAAACAATCCCAAATTAAAAGAATACCCTAAAATAACATTTAATTTAGAAAAAGATAAAGATATTGTAATTGAAGACTTGTGTTTTATTAAATTAACAAAAAAAGGAAAAATAGATATTTATACCAAATATGATATTAACATATATGAAAGAAATAATCTAATATAAAGGAGTTAGGCAGTATGAATAAAATAAAAGAATATTTACTAGAAGACAAAACTCCCTTTGCAGAAGGCTTATCATTTAAGAAAATGTTTATATTATTTATCATTTTTAGTTTTTTAGGCTGTATATATGAAGATTTATTATTTATGGCAAAAAACTATATAAATTATGGAATATTAGATTATACAACAAAAAGAGGATTATTATATTTAGAATTATCCCCAATATATGGATGGGGAGCGTGCATTATGATTTATATACTAGCAAGAAAACCTAGGCAAAAATTAGATTATTTTCTAATAGGTTCTTTAATAGGAGGCTCTTTTGAATATTTAATAAGCTTTCTTCAAGAGACATTTACTGGTACAACATCATGGGATTATTCAACATATTTTCTAAATATAAATGGTAGAACTACTCTTCCGTATATGTTATTTTGGGGCTTACTATGCTATATTCTAATGGTTAAAATATATCCATTTGTATCTACAAAGATAGAAAAAATACCATTTAATTTAGGAAATATAATATATTATATCTTATTGGTAATCGTAACAATAGATATGTTTATATCATTTTCAGCATGCATAAGAATGGGATTAAGACATGAAGGATACAAACCAATAACAGAATATGGAGAATTCTTAGATAGAGTATATAATGATGAAAGAATGAAAAAAAGTTATACAAATATGGTGATAAAATGATGGAAGAAATAAGTTTAATAATAATACTAATATCCCTAGTAATATTAATATATAGTTTTTTAGTAACCATAAAAAATAATAATTATCCCAAAAAACCAACATCACAAGGGAAAAATTGTATATTAATACCTGCTAGAAATGAGTCAAAAGTAATTGAGGATTTACTTATAAGTATCGAAAACCAAACACAAAAAATAGATTCAAAAGATGTTTATGTAATAGTGGAAACCCCAAAAGACAAAACAGTAGATATAGTTAAAAAGCATAAAATGAATATTGTTTATCGAAAGGATTTAACTAAAAAAAGAAAAGGTTACGCCCTAGATGATGCTATCAAAGAAATACTAAGAGAGAATAAACATTATTCAGCATATTTTATTTTTGATGCTGATAATATATTAGACAAAAATTACATTAAAGAGATGCAAAAAAGTATTAATGAAGGCTATGATATTGGAATAAGTTATCGTAATACCAAAAATAGTAAAACCCTAGTAGCGGCTTCATCAGCTCTTACTTTTTCCATGATAAATACCATAGGTAATACTTTTAAAAATAAATATAGTAACAATTTAACCATATCAGGAACAGGTTATTACATAAAAGGAACATTATTAGAAGAGTTAGAGGGTTTCCCTTTTAACACTTTAACTGAAGACTACGAATTAACCCTTTATAGTACATTAAATAATATAACAACAACATATAACGAAAAAGCTATCTTCTATGATGAGCAGCCAGATAGTTTTAAAGTATCAATAGTTCAAAGAACAAGATGGGTTAAAGGCTACTTTGAAGCGAGAAAAAAATATATAAAGAAGATAAGAAAAAGTATTGATATAAAAGATATAAATTATGGCTCAAAGATAAATGCTATAATAGGAGTAAAACCATATATCTATCTTATAGTAGGAGTAATTTTATTATTAATATCATCCGTTCAGTCGGGATTAATTGGTCTTTTAAATGTAGCTTTAATAATATCATTTACAATATATATTGATTTGGTATTAATAAGTTATCTAATCATAAAAAGAGAAGATTATAAATTAAATCTAGAAATATCAAAAATAAAATTAATATTATATAACCCGATATTCTTATTAAGTTATATAATCTGCCTAATAAATGCTATAGTAAAAAAAGATGTTAGTTGGCAGGTAGTAGAACATACTAAAACACTAACAAACGAAGAATAAAATACCATATAAAAAAGTAATATTTCTATTTACTTTTTTTACTTTTTATATTATAATTTATTTATAATAAGGAGGGGCATAATATGAATTATTTTACAAAAGAAGAGTTAGAGGATATAACAAACTCATTATTGGAAAATCCTAGTCGTGATACATTAAAAGAACTAAATATCAAATATAATGGAACTGAAGATGGAGCTGAAGAACAAAAGAAACAAGAGGACATAACACCAACAATAGAACCAGCAATTCCTAGTATAAGTGTAGAGACCACTATACCAGTAAGTACTGAAACAATTGGAATAAATCCTATTCCGACACCAAATGTCGTACCAGAGACTAAAGTAGAAGGACCAGTACCAACGATAGAACAACCTAAAATGCCAGAACAACCAGTATCAACATCTTCGCAAGAAATAGAAAATACTACGGCTACAGGTTTTCCAGAATTCAAAATCCATAATCCAGGAGAATTAAATAAGACTAATGCTAGTCAGAGTGCACCATTACCAGGCACACCAACATTACAAAATACTCCACCATTAGAGTTCCAAGGAAATATTTTTGAATCACAACCAAATACAAACAATTTTACAGCACCACAACCTAGTACTAATCCAAATGAACAAATGGTATCACCAAATATGAATACAAATTTTAATAGTAATCCATTTTTTGGTTCACCAATGCCAAATGGAACACAACCAAATATTCAAACAGGACCATCAATGTTTGGCCAAATAATGAATAATAATCAGTAAGCAGCAGCCAATGCTGTTTTTCTTTTTTTCTCTAAACAAATATAGACAAAATAAAACATATATGATAAACTATATGTGTCATTAATTTATAAAGAAAAATAAATATTTTAAAAGGAAGTGCCAAAATGAATACCAAAACAATAAATGTCCAAGTATTAGCCTTACTAGGAGACGCAGTCCTATCTTTATATATAAGAGAAGAACTACTAAAACAAGGAATAAATAATGCCAATAAATTACAAGATATGTCAATAAAATATGTATCAGCTAAAGGAGAGGTAACCATACTAAATAAACTAATTGAAGATAATCTCTTAACTGAAGAAGAATTAGATATCATAAAAAGAGGTAGAAACAACAAAAAAGAAAATCATCCTAAAAATACTGATATCATAACCTACAAATTATCTACTGGATTCGAAGCTTTGCTAGGAGACCTATATCTAAATGATAAAGAAAGATTAAAAGAAATATTAAACAAAATAGAGGTGAAATAATGCAAATATATGGTAAAAACGTAGCTAAAGAAAAATTACAAACAAAAGATAAGATAAAAAAAATATATTTAAGTAATAGATTTAATGATAAGGAAATATTAAATTTAATATCAAAAAGAAATATTGAGCCAATAATACTTGATATAAAAAAGCTAGATAAGATGTGCAAAGGATTACATCAAGGAATAATTCTTGAAGTAGAAGATGTAAAGACATATACTCTAGAAGAAGTATTACCAACAATAAAAAGCCAATATCCATTAATAGTGATGTTAGATCATATTGAAGATCCTCATAACTTTGGAGCCATCATTAGATCATGTGAAGCTTTTGGCGTTGATGCTATCATCATACCAACTGATCGATCAGTAGGAATAACATCAGTAGTAGTAAAAACATCAGTAGGAACAATCGAAAAAGTAAAAATAATAACTGTAACCAACTTAACAAATACCATAAAAAAACTAAAAGAAGAAGGATATTGGGTTGTAGGAACTGATATGGAAGGCGAAGATTATACTAATATAGATTATAAAATGAAAACAGTTTTAGTAATTGGAAATGAAGGTAAAGGCATAAGTAGATTAGTCAGTGAAAATTGCGATTATTTAGCTAAAATACCAATGAAAGGAACTGTAAATAGTCTTAATGCTTCTGTTGCTAGTGGTATCTTTCTAGCAGAAATAACTAAATCAAGGGGGATATAAATGGATAATGACTATGAACTAATATATTTAGCCAAAGAAGATGAGAATCTAAAAGAAGTTGTATATCAAAAATATAAGAACCTTATATATAAAAAAATTATCAAATATAGTAATTTAAATAACATTGAAGATTACCTAAATGAATCCAGATTAATCGTATATGAAACTATCGACAACTATATTGATAAAGCACCATTCATAGTCTATCTAAATAAGTGCCTTGATAATAGGATATATAATTATTATCGTAAAACAACACAAGAAGACAAACTAATACCAAGTAATTCTATTTCATTAGATAAAGCAGAAATAAAAGGAATAGCACCTTCAATACAAAATCCAGAAGAAAAGTTTATTAATAAAATAAATTATATTAACTTAAAACAAAAAATATTAAATCAGCTAACATGGAAAGAAGAATTAGTATTTGAACTAAAAGAACAAAACTATCAACCTAAAGAAATTGCCGAAATAACGGATAATAATAAAAGAAACGTATATAATATAATAAAAAGAATCAAAGAAAAAATATCAAATATAATGTCAAATGAAAGCAAATAATAGGAGTAATATTTACTTTTTTACCATTATAATATATACTATAATAAAATAGGAGGTAATGAAATGAATAATAATTTAACAGCAGAAACTAAATTAGAAATTATTAATTTAATAACACAATCCCAAACAAAGCAAGAATTAAAAGCCTTGCTACAAGATTACTTAACAGAAACACAAGAAAAAATACCTTCATTATCAATTAAAGAAGAACTACCTCCTGTAGAAGAAAGCAAAACAAGACCAATACAAGTTGAAACACCAAGTATCTATTCACAAAAATATCGTGAATTAGTAGATTTAGATAAGCAAAATCATCCAAGAGAAAACATCAAACTTTCATCAGAAGTACCAGAAGATAATTCGAATATCAAAACTACTACCCCAACCATCGGATTATCCGAAGAAAATCCTCCTAAAAATGAACCAAAAGTATTAGAAAGAACAACAAACAATCCATGGGCAGCATCAGGAGCACGAACAGTAGCTCCTGGAGAATTAAATTTAAATTGACAATAAAGTGCTAAAATTAGCATTTTTTTCATATTTATAAAAAAGAAAAAATGTGATATAATAACAAAGAAAAAGGAAGCAGTGATAAATATGGATAAAATAATAATAAAAGGTGCAAGAGAAAATAATCTAAAAAATATAAATATAGAAATACCTAAAAATAAACTAGTTGTAATGACCGGAGTATCAGGTTCAGGTAAATCATCATTAGCCTTTGATACAATTTATGCTGAAGGACAAAGAAGATATGTTGAGAGTTTATCCGCTTATGCAAGACAATTCTTAGGATCATCGGGAAAACCAGATGTTGATGTCATTGAAGGATTATCTCCTAGTATATCAATAGATCAAAAAACAACTAATAAGAATCCTAGAAGTACTGTAGGAACAGTAACCGAAATATATGATTATTTGAGATTGTTGTTTGCAAGAATAGGAGTACCATACTGTCCAAACCACCATATTCCAATCTCATCTCAGTCAGTAGAAGAGATGACCAACAAATTACTAGAACTAGAAGAAAATACCAGGATAATGGTAATGTCTCCAGTAGTAAAAGGCGAAAAAGGAACCCAAAAAGACTTACTTGAGAAACTACGAAAAGAAGGATATATTAGAGCAAAAATAGACGATGAAATAAAAGATCTATCATTAGATTTAGAACTAGAAAAAAACAAAAAACACAACATATCTGTAATTATTGATAGATTAGTAATAAAAGATGGAATCAGAAGTAGACTATACTCCTCATTGGAAACCGCTAGTAAATTAAGTCATGGTAAAGTAGTTATCGATGTCGTAGGTGGCGAAGAAATAACCATGAGCGAAGACTATGCCTGTCCATATTGCGATTATTCACTAGAAGAATTAGAACCAAGAATATTTTCCTTCAACGCCCCCTATGGATCATGCCCTGACTGTAAAGGATTAGGAATTAAATATAAAATTGATGTTGACTTAGTAATACCAAATAAAAATCTTTCTATCATTGAAGGAGCTATAAAGCCAATAAATTTAGATGAAGAATCAAGTATAATGTACACAGAATTAACTACTCTAGCAGACCATTATCACATTGATTTAAATAAACCAGTAAAAGATTTAACTAAGGAAGAGTTAGACATTATCTTATACGGTTCTCCAGAAGCATTAACCTTCAATTACAAAGCAAAAAATGGTAATACCAGAAAAACAACAAGTTACTATGAAGGAATAATAACCAATCTAGAAAGAAGATATATAGAAACAAAAAGCACTTGGATAAGAGAATGGATAGAAGGATATATGACAGAATTAGAGTGTCCTACCTGTCATGGTTCAAGATTAAAACCATCGGTTCTAAATGTCCTAATAAATAATAAAAACATTTATGAAGTAACATGCATGTCAATTGAAAAATTAAAAGACTTCATAGCAAATCTAAAACTAACTAAAGAACAAAAAGAAATATCTGAAATAATTATTAAAGAAATAGATTCAAGATTAACCTTCCTAAAAAATGTTGGCCTATCTTACTTAACACTTTCAAGAGAAGCAGGGACATTATCAGGAGGAGAAAGTCAAAGAATCAGATTAGCAACTCAAATAGGTTCAAGATTAACCGGTGTATTATATGTTCTAGATGAACCAAGTATTGGCTTACATCAAAGAGATAATCAAAAATTAATAAACTCACTACTAGAAATGCGTGATTTAGGTAATTCCCTAATCGTGGTAGAACATGATACAGATACAATGCTAGCGGCCGATTATTTAATTGATATTGGACCAGGAGCCGGAGAACATGGAGGTTATGTAGTAGCAGCGGGCACCCCTGAAGAAGTAATGAATAATGAAAATAGCATAACAGGAAGATATCTAAAAGGAACAGAAAAAATAGAAGTGCCAACAAAGAGAAGAAAAGGAAACAAAAAATATCTTGAAATAAAAGGTGCTAAAGAAAACAATCTAAAGAACATTAATGTAAAAATCCCATTAGGAACAATGACTCTAGTAACTGGAGTATCAGGATCTGGAAAGTCAAGTTTAATAAATGAAATATTATATAAAGCCTTAGCTCAAAATATTTATGGTTCTAAAGATAAACCAGGAAAATATAAAGAAATAAAAGGACTAGATAATGTCGATAAAGTTGTTCAAATATCACAGACTCCAATAGGAAGAACTCCACGAAGTAATCCCGCAACATATACTGGAGTATTTGATGATATAAGAGATATATTTGCAGAAACTAAAGAAGCCAAAATAAGAGGTTATGACAAAGGAAGATTTAGCTTTAATGTTAAAGGAGGAAGATGTGAAGCATGCTGGGGTGATGGTGTAAAGAAAATAGAAATGCATTTCTTACCAGATGTTTATGTCCCATGTGAAGTATGTAATGGAACAAGATATAATAGTGAAACGTTAGAAATAAAATATAAAGATAAAAATATCTATGATGTTTTAAATATGCGAGTAGAAGAGGCTATGACCTTCTTTGAAAACCATCCAAAAGTATTAAATAAATTAAAAGTATTAAATGAAGTAGGACTAGGTTATGTTCGTTTAGGTCAAAGTGCTCCTACACTATCTGGAGGAGAAGCAGCTCGTGTAAAATTAGCCAAAGAATTACAAAAGAAACCAACTGGGAAAACAGTATTTATTCTAGATGAACCAACAACAGGATTACATCAAGCTGATATCAAAAAATTATTAGCTATTCTAGAAAGAATTGTCGATAATGGTGATACCGTAGTAATAATAGAACATAATCTAGATGTTATCAAAGTAGCAGACTACATAATAGATTTAGGCCCTGAAGGAGGAACTGGTGGAGGAACAATCGTAGCAACTGGAACACCAGAGGAACTAGCGGAAATTCCAACATCTTATACAGGCCAGTATTTAAAAGAAGTACTAAAAAATAAATAGTTTAGAAAGAATCTAGACTATTTTTTTTGTTCGCCGCACATTTCATTATTCGCCGTTATAGAAAGCCCATCGTCTTTCTATAAAACTTTAGAGCTCAAAGTCTCTAAAGTTTTAGATATATTAATTAATAAATAAAAAGATAGTTCTAATAAACATAGAATTATCTTTTCAATAAACTAATTATGAATATACCAAGTTTGATTAATATCACAAGTCTGACTAAGAGGTTCAGGATTAGGCTTATCTAAAATAGCAATTGTAGGCATCTTAAATGCTGTACCAAACATAATACAACTACCAGGATGCAAAGTCTTAATCTTATTTGTCAGTGTAATATCTGCACTAGAAATAATATCCCTAACAAACTGTAAATCTCTAGGGTGAAACATCTTAAATAGGAGAAAGTTACTACATTGCGATATTGTAGTTTCCGAAAGCTCTGAAGGTCTCTGTGAAACGATACCTAAAAACAAACCATACTTTCTACCTTCTTTAGTAATTCTCTCAAAAATATTATATCCAAGAATTATAGCATCATCATCATTTTGAACATATCTATGAGCTTCCTCTAAAACAATATGAAAAGGAATAGAACCTCTTTGATTTAACGAAACAAGATAATCAAAAAGAAGTTTAGAATAAATTTTAACCAAAGTTTTAGCAAATCTATCATCAACATAATTAATATTAAAATTAATAATTTGTGCTTTTCTACCATTAGAAGTAGTAAGTAAATAATTAATATAACCCTCTCTATTAATATAGCCATTATATTCAAAATATCTAGCATAATTACTATTCATTAAACTATTAAATCTAACTTTTAAAACATTAGAAAGTTCAAAAGCTGAATCACTATTAAGAGCACCTTCTGAAATAAGAGCAAAGTCAAGAGCAACACTAAAATCTTTCATAGTATACATAAACTCACCGTTAGGCATTGAAAGTTCAAAATTATCAAGACATAAACTTTCTAGATATTCAATAACAACCTCAACATCTGAAAATTCACCACCTGCCTCTACAAATAAACATTGCCTAATAGTTCTTGTCCAACCACCCTTAACAAGACTAACATCTAAATTAAGATTTCTAGTACTAAATTTAGTAAGAATAGAAATAAACTTATTCCTAATCATACTAGGAGATTTACCAGAAAACAAAACATCAAGCAAACACCTTGCAATAATATCATTTTTCTGATTAATAATTTCATCCTCATTTCTAGAAAAATAACTAACTAATTTAAGAGCCTTTTCAATAAAAGGAATCTGTTCCTTAGAGGTAACATTCATAAGTAAACATAAATCATCAAGACCAAGAAGCCAAAAAGGCATTTGAATAATTTCAAACTCACTACTATTAAGATCTGTAGTATAAACTTTATAATTAATATTTTCATTAACCTCATGAATTCTCGAAAAAGCCCTTTGATACTCACCATAAGCATCAAATAAAAAGATATTAGAATAAAAAGGCAAACTCTTACATTGGTAGAAGATACCTTGTAGAATTTTAGCTACAGAATAAGATTTACCACTACCAGAATTACCTAAAATAGCAAAATGATTAGAAAAGAAATTACCAACATCAAGTTTAATATCATAATTAGGATAAATAAAAGATTTACCAAGTTTAATGTTATTAGAGGCATCATTATTTAATATAATATCTAAAGTATCATTATCTATAGTATGACATTCTGCTCTGAAAGATGGCTTAGAAATATCACCATATAAAAACTTACCATCTTTAATTTCACCAACTAAAGATACCTGCATAATACCATTACCGATAGCAATAACTTCACCTATATTAGTAAAAGAAGTATCTTTAAAAATAACATTTTTACCAATTAAACCATCATAATCATAAATATTAACCTGTAATTGTACAGAAACAATATTATCATTAATAGCAATAATCTTCCCCAACATATTCTTCTTCACCTATTATAATTTTACCATATAAATAAAAAAAAGTATATAATAAAATTGCAAAAAAATAATACTTATGCTAATATAATATAAAGAAAAGGAGATAAAAATGAATTTTAATTTTGAAGACTATTTAGAGTACCTATATGTAACAGGTCAGTTACCCGAACAAACACCTCAGAATAAACCTCAGAATAATGAACAAAACCAAAATAAACCAAAAGAAAAAACTTTACAAAAAAAGTAGTATCCAGTGTGCCTAAGGTCACTTCTGGTTTTTGAAAGCCCAAGGTCTTTCAAAAATATTTCAGAGCCAAATGTCTCTCAAATAAAAGTATTTATATAAACTATAGATTAATGTCTATAGTTTTTCTTATATCCACATATATTGTTGATAAACAAAATTACTAAAAAATAATGACAAGAGTAAAAGTAAGTGCTATAATAAACATTAAAACAATTGAAGGGAGAACTTACATGAATAAAAAAGAAGAATATCAAGAAATATATATAAATTTAGATGATTCAGGTAAATTAACAACAAAAGAAAAGGTATCAGTATATGCAGGAATAGTCTTTTTATCAAAACAAGAAAAAGATAAATTTATAACTCAGTATCGTAAAATAATAAATGAAATAAAATGTTCTTACTGTGGCCAAACAAAAGGAGAATGTACTAAAAAATGTAAAGAAATAAAAAATACAAATATCAAGAAAGGTCATAAAAGAAGGATTATGAACTACATAAGTAAATATTATACTATTGCCCTAGTAATAAATAATACAAAAGTATATAATCATATTATAAATAATAAAGCCTCAAAAGGAAGATACATAGATTACACAATAAGAAGACTAATTAAAAGTACCATTGAAGAATTAATAAAAGATAAAAAAATAGACTCACATAAAAATGTGAGATTAATAATAAATATAGATGAACAATCTACAAAAAGTAATGGTTATTATAATTTAAAAGATGGTCTAACAGAAGAATTACTACATGGAATATCTAATTTTAATTATGACATAATATACAAAAATATATTATATGGAAAATTAGAAATAAGATTAACATATCAAGATTCAGGCAAGAGTTATCTAGTGCAAGCAGCAGATTTAATCGCAGGTACTACTAGAAGAAAAGCATTATCAAATATTGATTCTGATATTGATATTATCGATCATAAACTATTATTCCCATAAAAAGAAAAGAGACTATCTAGTAGTCTCTCCCCAACTCAAGCGGTGTACTTAACATACACTTAATTTAATAAAATCGACATTGAGCTATCGACCTGACGAGATTTCTCTCCGGTAATACAATGATACTATAACTATCATAAAAAGTCAAGTATATTGCACTATTATTATACTCAAAATAACAAAAAAAATACCAATAATAAACTACTTTAAGTATATATTTTATGCTTATATATAATAAGTATTAATTATACTTGTTTGGAGACCAAAGACTCCAAATAACACTAGCAAGACAAATGGCTTGCAGTGTAAAAACAATTGACAAAAGTAAAAAACTATAATATATTATAAGTGGAGGGATATTTATGTATAAATATGTAGGTAATGTAATCATGTTTACTATAAATATCACACCTTTATCTCATCAAAAATAAAAGTAAAAAAAATGAGATGTGGGTGTGAGTTTTTGTCGTGCCTGCATCTATATATAAATAGAAGTTATATGGATGCAATATATTCATATAACTTTTTTTGATGGGAGGAATATTATGATAGATATAAATATAAGTAAAGTATGTAAGTCATTTGGCTTTGACTTAATATTAAATAATATAGATATAACAGTACAAAAAGGAGAAAAAGTAGGTTTAATTGGAACAAATGGAAGCGGAAAGAGTACTATACTAAAAATAATCGCAGGCCAAGAAAGTATAGATTCCGGTTCCCTTTCAATAAGAAATAATATAAGTATAGGCTATTTAAGTCAAATACCTGAAGAAAAAGATATAATAGTAAAAGACTATATAAATAGTGCCTTCAAAGAAATAATAGAACTAAAAGAAAAATTAGAAAGATATGAAGATAAACTCTTAACTGAAGATTATAAAGTAATAACAAAGTATATGAATCTGCAAGAGAAGTTTATCTCGTTAGGAGGATATGAATACGAAACAAAGATTCAAAAAATACTACCAGTATTTAATATAACTGAAGAAATGCTAAATAGAAATTTCAATACCTTATCTGGAGGAGAAAAAACCATCATATCTCTAATAAGATTATTATTACAAGAACCAGATGTCTTATTATTAGATGAACCCACTAACCATTTAGATATAAATAAAATGATTTGGTTAGAAAAAACATTAAAGAACTATAAAGGTACAATAATACTAGTATCCCATGACCGCTATTTCATGGATAATATCATAAACAAAGTATATTTATTAACCAAAAGAGAAATAGAAGTATATCATGGCGATTATAGTTACTATATTAAAGAAAGTGAAAATAGACTATTATTAGAATTAAAAAACTATAAAGACCAACAAAAACAAATAACCCCTATGAAAAATAGTATCAAAAGATTAAAAGAATATGGTAGGCTTTGTGGACCAAGTGGTGGAGAAATATTCTTTAGAAGAGCCGCTAGTATCGAAAAAAGATTAGAAAAACTAGAAAAGTTAGATAAACCAGAAGAAAAGAAAAAACTAAATATAACTTTTGATACCGCTAGTAGATCAGGAAAAGATGTCTTAACAATAAATAATCTAAATCTATCTTATGGTACTAAAGAAATATTTAACAACCTTAACTTAAGTATTAAATATCAAGATAGACTCTGTCTAGTCGGAGATAATGGAGTTGGTAAATCAACTCTAATCAAAGAAATATTAAAAGGAAATAATAGTATAAAACTAGGAAGTAATATCAAGATAGGTTATATTCCTCAAGAGATAGGATTTGAAGATATTAATTTATCAGTACTAGAAGAAGCTAAAAAATATTTCATTGGACCAGAACAATATTTAAGAAGTGCATTATTTAAATATCTCTTTGCAGGAGAAAACATTCATAAAAAAATAAAATACTTATCAGGAGGAGAAAAAGTAAGATTAAAAATATTCTGTCTAATTCAAGATTCTTATAACTTCTTAATCCTAGATGAACCCACTAATCACATTGATATTGATACAAGAGAAATGCTCGAAGAGTCACTAAAGGAGTTTACTGGTACTATATTATTTGTATCTCATGATAGGTATTTCATAAATAAAATAGCCAATAGTATAATAGAAATAAAAAATAAGAACATAACTAGATATATTGGTAATTATGATGATTATCGTGAGAAAATAAACAAAATATGATATAATTAAATAGGAGGAAATATGAATAACATACCAAAATTAAAATTTAAATATTTAACCCTTGAAGAAACTATTATTAAAGAAATAAAAGAACATGAAGAAGAGTTTATAAGAAAATGTAATAATAAATAACTTATCCACAGAAACTGTTGACA
>ULMG01020422.1_pt1 | contig 20634 bp, 21 predicted proteins | sample 1951601 | NCBI WGS metagenome assembly ULMG01 (sample SAMEA4835545, study PRJEB28245) | human gut metagenome | biome: gut microbiome; material: fecal sample | place: Denmark | collected 2008
TATGTATGCTGTTCTCATCTCGTTTTCAATATCTCTTTGTATAATATTTTCTTCTGCCTTATCCATTATTCAAACCTCTTTTCATACATTATTTCATCTTTTCATATTATATATTAACAATTTTGAATATGCAAGAAAAAAATCAAAAAAAACTTACGGAAATGTAGGCTTACGAACAAAAAAGCTGCATAAGAAACTTTTTTAATATTCATATTTCCATATTTCTTTTTTTGGTAATACTAATTGTTGAGAACAACTTTTTATTAATTATGAATTTATATTTATTTTATACCAATTTATTTGCAAGTTCTAATTCTTCTTGTGTAAGATTGAAGTTTTTTCCATTATTTTTTATTAAATTATGTATGTTTTCTAACTGTCTTGCCTTAGTTATAACACTTTCTAGTGGAACTACCTTTTCTAATTCTTTTTGTATTTTATTAAATTGTCTTTCCATATTTGTAAAGTCTTTTTTTTCATAATACTTGCTCCAATTTTGAGTATATTTATCTATTTTCTCTATTGATTCTACTTGTGAAGTTAAGTTGTTTTCTATATTATCACTAATATTATTTAATATAGAATTTTTTCCTTTTTTTATTAAACTCGCTGTGCTACTTTTTATTAATTTATTTTCTTTTGCTTTTTTTATTCCCCAATCTAGTACATTAGAAATCGAATCAATTAATCCTCCTTTTTTTATAGCTTCTTTTATTTGAGACATATTATCAAATTTACCTGTAAAAATTCCTAAAAAACTTTTTCCCATATCAATAGTATTGTCTATTGCTGTTTTTATACCAGCTTTAAATCCATCTGTTATTATACTATCTTTTATTTCAATTACATTTTCCTCTAAAAAACCAGGTAAAAGTGCCCTTATTCCTAAATCTACTCCTGCATTTATCACTTGTCCTAAATTTGTCTCTAAAAAAGATTTTTGTTCTTCAAAATTTACTGTTTGCGTATTATTTTTTTCTAAGCTAATATTATTATTTATTTGCAATTCATTTTTCTCCATATCATCTTCTCCTTTTTAATTTATTTTCATTTTTTTAATTATATTTATATATTCTTTATTTATTTTTTTATTTAATATTTTTAAATTGTTGTTTATTATTAAATTGTATTTATTGCTAAAATTAATTTTTCCTAAAATATTAAAATCAGAAAATAAATTATTTAATATTTTATTATTAATAGAATTAATATTTATTTTATTAAAAACCACATTTATTCTTTCTTTTTCTATTTTCCATTTATTAATATATTTTTCTAATAATTTTTTTGTTTTATTTAATTCTATTAAATTTGCATCTGATAAAAAAATTATTGAATCGGAATTTTTTAATATCTCTTTTGTATGCTCACAAGAATATTCTGAAGTATTATCTATAATAATTAAATCATATTTTTTAGAAAAACTATCTAAAATATTTTTTATTTTATTTTTTTCTATATAACTCTCCTTAAAAAATATTTCTATTTTTGAAAGCAGATCAATATTATTATTTATTTTTATTATTGCTTTCTCCTGTTGTACTTTTGTATTGTAACCAAAAATTAAATCTAAGCTTTTATTATAAATATCAAAATCAATTATCAATATTTTTTTATGTTTAATGTTTTTTGAAAAAAGAGAAATAAAAATACTTTTTCCAACTCCTGGTATTCCGACAACACTTATTATTTTATTTTGTGTTTTATTTGTTTTATTTTTAAATTTCTTAATATTATTAATTTTACTTTTTTTAATTATTTTTATTTTTTCTTCTTTTAATATACTTAATATTTTATTTGTTTTTTTCTCTTTTTTATTTTGTTCTATTTTTTTATTATTTTCTAAAATAATTTCTTTTAATAATTTTATTTCTTTCTTTATTTCCATTTCTTTTTTATTTTTATCTTTTTCTTCTATTACATTAATTAATTCATCAATTGTAATTTCATTATTATAAAAAATAGAATTTATATTTTTCTGTTTTAAAAAATCTTTCAATTCATTATTTTTGTTTTCTAATATTGCTATTATTTCTATGTTATTATTTATTATTTTTATTTTATTGATTAAATCTTTAAATCCTATATTTCCCGGTAATAATTGACTTATTATTATTAAATCTATTTTATTATTTTTTTCTAGCGTTTCTAATATTCCTTCTTGATATTGTATATCTGTTTCTATAATATTATGTTTTGTTTTTTCTTTTAAAATCTCATTTGTTTTTGGATTCTGTAAAGCTGTTAATATTTTCATTTTATTCCCCTTTATACTATAATTTCTTTTTCAAATTCTGCTACATCTATTTTTGTTAAAATGTGTTCATCTCCAACAAACATTAAACACTCTCCTCTTTTTAGTGACTTTATTTCTATTTTTTCTTTTTCTGATAAATTAGTATATTTATTTAAAATTAATATGTTTTCTTCCTCTAACGCAAAAAATATTTTATTACTAGAGTTATTTAAAATACTTTTTCCATATGTCCCTTCTTCTAAACTAAATATGTCTGATATATCTTGTGTTATTGCTACACTACTTCCTCCATATTTTCTAATTGTTTTAAATATTTTATATATAAAACTAGCAACGTCTTTATTTGAAGTAACTCCTATTAATCTCCATATTTCATCTAAATAAATTGTTTTTTTAATATTTCTATCTTTTTTTATTTTGTCCCAAAATAAATCTGTAAATAAATACATCCCATATTTTAAGTTTTCTTCTCCTAAATCATAAACATCTGCAATTATTAGCTTGTTATTAAATTCAATATTTGTGTAATTATTAAAAAAATTTAAGGAGCCTTTTACAAATGGTATTAATTTAATTTGCATTTTTTTAGTTTTTTTATCTTTTCCTAAAATATTATACAAATCTTCTAAAATCGGCATATCTTTACTTTGTTTAAATACAGGTTTAATATTTACTTTATTTTCTTCTTTTTTATATAAACTGTTATCATCGAAAGTTATTTCTTTTTCTTTATAACACTGTATTAACTTTTCTTCTAAAAGTGCTTTTTCTTCTTCATTTAATTCTCCAAAAATTAAGTTGAAAAATCCTATTAATCTACTTATTTTTGTTGCCAAAAAACCTTTTTCGTCTTCTATACTTTCTTTTCTTATATCTAAAATATTTATATATGTTTGTGATGTTGGCCCTATTTTTATAATACTTCCATTTAAATTTTTTGCTAATTTTTCATATTCTCTTTCTGGATCTACAACATACTGTTCTATACCTAAAAGCCTATATCGGAGTATCATTAATTTTGTATAAAAAGATTTTCCGAGAACCACTTGTTCCAAAAATACACATATTTGCGTTTTTGTATTTTTCTTGATTATATTTATCTATGAAAACCAATGAATCATTATAAATATTTGTACCACAAAAAATTCCACTTTCATCAAAAATACTAGACGAAATAAATGGATATGTTGCTATTAATCCACTTGTTAAAACATTTCTTTTTGTTGCATATTTAATATCATTATTATTTTCCATAATTGGCAAGCACGACAAAAATAATTGTTCTTGTCTAAAATTTGCTCTTCTTGTTTGCATGCCGAGTACTTTGCAAAACTCCTTCTATTTTATTTAATAAATATTCTTGTTCTTCCAATTTTTCCGAAAAAACATTTAAATAAATATATAAAAAATAAATATCTTCATTATTTATTTGTATTTCTTTTCTAATGTACTTTGCATCATTATATGTAAATGCCGCAATATCAACATTTTGATTATTCTTATCATCTTTTAAATCAACTCCAACATTTGCTATGTTATATGTTAATTTTCTAATTATTTTATATGGATCTTGTTTTTCATAAAAAATTGATATATTTAAATTTAAGTTTAAATCTAATATTTTTCTTAATATTAAATTTGTATATTCTCTATAATAATTAACTATTATTATTCCTGAATAAAAAATATTATCTATTTCTAAATATCTAGGATCTTTTAAATTAATGTATGCTGGTGATATTTTATCTATTTGAGTAAATATACCATCTAATTTTTCGTTTTTTTCTTTTTTATTTAAAATTTTTATTTTTTTACCTCCTTTTAAATTTCTAATAAATCTTTTCTGGAATTAAAAAAAGAATATAATATTTTTTCTGCGTTTTTTTGATCAGATATATCTATAACAACATTTCCACATCTAGATAGGCATTCTTTTATACAAAAATATTTATCATTTAATTTATCGAATATTATTTTTTCATTAATATTTGTATTTATTTTTTTTATTTCTGGAATTTCTTTTATTAGAATATAAAAATTTTTAGAAGAAGATTTTTTTTCAATATTTATTTTTTTTATATAATTAGTATATTTTTCTGACAATATTTTTATGTTTTCCTTTTCTTCTTTGTTTTTTTCTTTTATTTTGGAAATATGATTAGATAAATCTTTTTTATTGCTTTGAATTAAAATTTGAATATCAAAATTACAAGTTTTTAAAAAAATTTTATAAGAATTTAAAATTGCTTCTTTTTCTAAATTTGATTTTAGTTCAAAATTTATTGGTATAATTTTTAATATTTTTATATAATTTTTATTTTTTACTTTTATTATACCATTTTCTAAAATCTCATCTACTGGAAGCCATTCTTGCACAGAATTAACTTTTTTCGATATCATTTTTCCTCCTTTCTCCATAAAATAATATTACATTTTTTCCCAACAATTGTCAAGTTTTTTCGTTCTTTGTTTTTCGACATTTTTCTTGTTAAATTTTTCCAGTATTTTTTTCTGCTTTTTTAATATAATAATAATATAAGGTTTGTATTAGTTGAACTAAGAGCAAATTAGGATTTTATTTTCCAAAGTTTTAATTTGTTCGATCAAAGATGTATTATAGTTTTTATAGATTATAATAGGTCGGCGACGTAAATTATAATATGTGTATGCAAGCTATATAATTTATATTATATATATGGTTAAATTATATGTATTATAGTTGGGTTAAGGTTATATTAATATCTATATTTAATTTTTCTTTGTCAAAATTAAATAAGGGGTTGTTTTTAGTCCCTCGTTTTGGATCAATACAGTTTCTTTTGGTGTTTTTATAGCCGAACAAAGAATTAAAATATGTGGTTTATTGTTTATTCATATAGCAATATATGTTAGATAAAAAAATTAGATATTTTAGTTTTAGTTGAAGATTAATATGGGCTTTATGCATAATAGCTCGGGGTAATTCCGAGCTATTAGTTTTTTTATTAATTATATATCAAGGTTTTTAACAAATTTTGCATTTTCTTCTATAAATTGTCTTCTTGGAGCTATATCGTCTCCCATTAATATTGTAAATATTTCATCTGCTTTTATTGCATCTTCTACAGTAACTTGTACCATTGTTCTAGTTTCTGGATTCATTGTTGTTTCCCATAATTGTTCTGGATTCATTTCTCCTAGACCTTTGTATCTTTGAATGTTCATTCCATCTCTTCCAAGTTCATCTAATTTTTGAGTTAACTCATCATCAGAGTAACAATAAACATCTTTCATACCTTTTCTTGCTAATTTGTATAGTGGTGGTTGTGCTAAATAAACATTTCCATTTTCAACAAGTGGTCTCATATATCTAAAGAAAAATGTTAATAATAAAGTTCTAATATGTGCACCGTCTACATCGGCATCTGCCATTATTATTACTTTTCCATATCTAATTTTTGTTATATCAAAATCTGCTCCTATTCCTGCACCAACAGCAAGTATTACTGGTTGTAATTTATCATTATTATATATTTTATCTGCTCTTGATTTTTCAACATTTAACATTTTTCCCCAAAGAGGTAATATTGCTTGGAACTTTCTATCTCTTCCTTGTTTTGCACTGCCTCCTGCAGAATCTCCCTCAACTATATAAACTTCACATTCTTCTGGTTTGTTACTGCTACAATCTGCAAGTTTTCCTGGAAGGGTTGTACTTTCTAAAACATTTTTTCTTCTTACTAACTCTCTAGCTTTTCTTGCTGCTTCTCTTGCTCTTGAAGCACTAATACATTTTTCTAATACTGCCTTTGCTACTGCGGGATTTTCTTCTAAAAATGCTGATAATTCTTCATTCATTACACTTTGAACAGCACCAGTTACTTCACTATTTCCTAATTTTGTTTTTGTTTGTCCTTCAAATTGTGGTTCTTTTACTTTTACAGAAATAACAGCTGTAATACCTTCTCTTATATCTTCACCTTGAAGATTTCCATCTTTATCTTTTAGTATATTATGGCTTCTTGCATAATCATTAAAAACTTTTGTTAAAGATCTTTTAAATCCTTCTAAATGAGTTCCACCTTCTATCGTGTTAATATTATTAACAAAGCTATATATATTTTCTGAATAACTTGTTGTATATTGAATTGCTATTTCTACTGGTGTATCTCCATTTTTTTCTATATATATAGGTTTTGGATTTAATTTTTCTTTGTTTTTATTTAAGAATTCTACAAAAGAAACAAGTCCTCCTTCATAACAAAAGTCTGCTTTTTTTGGAGTTTCTTCTCTTTCATCTGTTAATGTTATTCTTAATCCTTTTGTTAAGAAAGCCATTTCTCTTAATCTATTTTCTAATATTTCATATTCATATTCTAATGTTTCAAAGATTGTATCATCTGCTAAAAATCTAACTGTTGTTCCTGTTTTATCTGAATCTCCTATTCTTTGTAAAGGTTTTACTGTTTTACCTCTTTCAAATGCCATTTGGTAAATTCCACCATCTCTTTGAATAGTAACTTCTGTCCATGTAGATAATGCATTTACAACAGATGAACCAACTCCATGAAGACCTCCTGATACTTTATATCCGCTATCTCCACCAAATTTTCCACCAGCATGTAAAACAGTATAAACTGTTTCTGCAGCAGATATTTTTGTTTTTGGATGTATATCTACTGGTATTCCTCTACCATCATCTTCTACTTTTATTACATTTCCTTTTTCTATTGTTACATGTATGTTTTTACAATATCCTGCTAAAGCTTCATCAACACTGTTATCAACAATTTCATAAACTAAATGATGAAGACCTCTTGCAGAAACACTACCAATATACATACCTGGTCTTTTTCTAACTGCTTCTAGTCCTTCTAATACTTGAATCTGATCTGCTTTGTACTCATGCTCAAATTTTTCCATTTTCTTACGCTCCTTTTTTTAAATACAATCAATAGTTGCATTTGTTACTTTAAATAATTTATATTTTGAATTATTTATTTTAAAACTATCTGTACATGTTATAATTACTTGATTTTCTTTTATATTTTCAAACAATCCTTGTATTCTTTTTTTATCTAACTCAGACATAAAATCATCTAATAATATAACTGGTCTTTCTCCTATTTCTTCATATATAACTTCTGCTTCCGCAAGTTTTAAAGAAATTATTGTTGTTCTTTTTTGTCCTTGTGAGCCATATATTGATACTGGACTTTTATTTATATATATTTCAAAATCATCTCTATGTATTCCTACACTAGTATACCCTTTTTGTATATCACTTTTTTGATTTTTTTTCAAATTTTCTAAATAATTTTTTCCGTATGTTAGAAAAATATTCCATTTTTATTTCTTCTTTATTTTCTGTTGTATTTAAATGAATCTTATAAATTTTATTATTTATTTTTTCTATAAATTCTTTTCTATATTCATATATTTTTTGTCCTATTTTTGCTATTTGTTCATCCCAAATACATAAATTTTCTATAGGTTTTCCTTCGTATTTTATTTGTTTTAAATAGAAATTTCTTTGTTCTAAAATTTTATTATATTCACTTAAAAGATTTATATATAGTGGTCTTAACTGGCTAATCATTATATTTAAAAATCTTCTTCTTTTACTTGGTTCATTATTAATTATTCCTATATCTTCTGGTGTAAATAATACAATATAAGTTTTTCCTATTATTTCACTAGTTTTTTTCACTGGAATATTATTAATATAAAATTTCTTTTTTTCTTTCATTTCAAATTTTACATTAATATCTCTATCTTTTTTTTGACTTATCATTTCTATTTTGCTAAAATCTTTTTCTTTGTTTATTAATTCTTTATCTTTATTTGTTCTAAAAGACTTTCCTAAGCTACAAACAAAAATGGATTCTAAAATATTTGTTTTTCCTTGTGCATTATCACCATATATTATATTTATGTTTTTGTCAAATTCTATTTCTGCTTTTTTATAATTTCTGAAATTTTCTAGTTTTATTTTTCGAATATACATTTTTTAATCCTCTAAATGCTACTTTTTTTCAAAGAATTATTCTTCTTTCATTCTGATTGGAAGAATCATATATGTATAATTTCTTGAAGTTTCATCAATTGGTTTTATTACACATGGAGAAATGCTTGTACCAAATGAAATAAATATTTCTTCGTCTTCTATTACTTTTAATGCATCTAAGAAATATTTTGGATTAACTCCTATTTCTAAATCTTTTCCTTTTGTTTCTGTATATATTTCTTCTTTTGCATCACCTGTTTGATTTGTACAAGAAATTGTTACTTTTCCTACTTCTATTTTTATTTTAACTGGATATTTTTTTTCTTTTTCTATACTTGATGATGAAATTAAACTTATTCTTTCAAAACAATTTTGTAGAATATTTTTATTTACTCTTATTCTTGTTTCCCAATTATTTGGAATAACACTCGCATAATTTAAAAATTCTCCATCTAATAATCTTGTTACTATTTTACAATTTTCCATTTCAAAGATAGCCTGGTTTTTAGAAACTCCTATTTTTATACTATCAAATGAGTCTAAAATAATTTTATTTACTTCATTTAAAGTTTTTCCTGGTATTACTGCTTTAAAATCACTTGTTGCATTTTCTAAATCTTGTTTAAACCAAGCCATTCTAAAACCATCTACTGCAACAACATTTAAACTATTATTAACAACTTCAAATAAACATCCTGTGAATATAGGTCTATTTTCTTCTATACTAACTGCAAAAATTGTTTTTCTTATCATATTTTTTAAAACAGTTTGATCTGTTTGTATAGAATTTTCTACTTCTATTTTTGGAAGCTCTGGAAATTCTTCTGGTTCCATTGTTGATAATTTATAAAGAGAACCTTCACATTCAATAACTAGTAATTTATTTTCATTTACTTCTATACTTATTTCTGTATCTGGAAGTTTTCTTATTATTTCACTAAACATCATTGCATTAACAACAGTATTACCTTCTTCTTTAACTTCACAATCTATAATATATTCTATACCTAATTCTAAATCATAGGTAGTAAGCTTTAGTTCATTATTATTCGTTTGTATAAGGATTCCTTCTAATATAGGCATAGTAGTTCTAGTTGGTACTCCCCTAACAACTGCTGATAATCCTTTTTGTAATTTTTCTTTTTCACAAATAATTTTCATAATTTTTTTTGCTCCTTTTTTATATATAAATAATAAATATTAGTAATAGTATTATTATGTTTTGTGGATTGTGTGGAAAATTCAAATTTTTTGCTATTTCCCTAGAAAAATTAATGTGCATATAGTTGTTAATAATTTAAAAAGTTATTAACATTATTAATTTTTTGTTAGGGAAAACTATAAATTAACAGTTTTTTTAATCTTATTAACAATCACTTATGGATAACCTTTTTGTTGCTTCCGTAAGAAAAGATTGATTAAATTTATAAAAAATATGTTTGTAAAACAAGTTTTTTATAAAAACACATATAAATGTTTATATATTAACTTTTTTTCGACAAAATTATTTTTTTAACACTTTCCACAATTAATTTTGTATTTGATTCTGGATTTTGTTTTATTTCTTGTTCTATTTTTTTATAACCATGCATTATAGTTGAATGATCTCTTTTTCCAAAAGCTTCTCCTATTTTTGGAAAAGACTCGTTTGTTAAAGTTCTACATAAATACATTGCTATTTGTCTCGGAAAAGCAATATCATTCGATCTTTGTGCACTCGATAAATCTTTCATAGAAATATTAAAATATTTACAAACCATTTCTTGTATATACTCTATTGTTATAACAGAAGAATTTTGCATAATTACTGCATTAATAGCATTTTCAGACATCTCCATTGTTATTGGTGTGTGTGTTAAAGATGATGTTGCAACTAATTTATTAAATACACCTTCCAATTCCCTAATGTTTGAATCTATTTTTGCAGCAATATTAGATAAAACTTCATCATCTATAATTATATGCTGTTCATCTGTTTTTTTTCTTAAAATTGCTAAACGAGTTTCATAATCAGCCATAGAAACATCTGCAAGAAGTCCCCATTCAAATCTAGATTTTAATCTATCTTGTAATAGAGGAATATCTTTTGGAGGTCTATCACTAGAAATAACTATTTGTTTTCCACTTTCATGTAATGTGTTAAAAGTGTGGAAAAATTCTTCTTGTAATTGCTTTTTACCAGAAATAAATTGAATATCATCTATTAATAAAACATCAATATTTCTGTATTTTTGTCTAAATTTTTCTGTACTTGCATTCTTTAAAGCGTCTATAAATTCATTAGTAAATTTTTCAGAAGTAACATAAAGAACTTTTGCGTTATTATTGTTTAACAAAACCTCATTTCCTATAGCGTGCATTAAATGAGTTTTTCCAAGACCTACACCACCATATAAAAACAATGGATTATAAGCGGTCGCAGGACATTCTGCTACAGCAAGTGATGCTGCATGAGCAAACCTATTATTATCCCCAACAACAAAAGTGCTAAATGTATATTTAGGGTTTAAAGAATAATTTATATTTTTAAAAGAGTTATTAAAACTTTTTGATGTATTTATTTCTTCAGGCTCTTCTATTTTTTCTTCTGTTTCTTCATTTGGATCTTTACATATTATTGATAAAGTGCAATTCTTTTGTAATAAAACTGAAAAAGTATTCATTATTAAATCATGAAATTTAGCATCTACAAAATTTCTTTTAAATATTTCATCAGAAACAAGGATAACATTGTTGTCCGTAATGCTGTCAATTTTTAAAGGTTCTATCCATGTTTTATGAGATACCTCACTCATTTCATCTTTTAAAAGTTCTTTTGCACGATTTAATAATTCGTTTAAATCTTCGTTCATTTTTACACCCCTGTTATCCACAAACTTATCCACAAGTGTTGATAAGTTTGGCTTCAAATAAGCAAAATTTCATAATAGAGTTATCAACAGCAAAAGTGAAAAAATATCTTAAAAACTCCTCAAAGCCTTATATCCCTATTATTTTCCTTATGATATCAAAAATAAAAAAAATTATCAACAGAAAAATAAAAAATAATACAAAAAATTAACAACTACTTGACAAAAACGTGTGTTCTAATATATAATCTTAGTACTTATGATTTTAAATAGGAGGTCAAAACATGAAAAGAACATATCAACCAAAAAATAGACAAGAAAAGAAAGAACATGGATTTATGAAAAGAATGAAAACAAGAACAGGAAGAAATGTTTTAAAAGCAAGACGTGCAAAAGGAAGAAAAAAACTTACAGCTTAAATAAAAAAATAAATGAGTGATAAAATTGAAAAATACAAAAATGCTTAAAAAAAATTATGAATTTAAAAATGTATTAACAAAAGGTAAATATTATGGAGGAAAACAAATAGAAGCATTTGTTTTAAAAAATAATAAACCTTTTGTTATGTTAGGTATAGCAGTAAGTAAAAAAGTAGGAAATAGTGTTTCAAGAAATAGAATAAAAAGATTAATAAAAGAAAATTATCGCTTATTAGAAAAGGATGTTAAAGAAAAAAATAGTTTAGTAATATTATGGAAAAAGAATGTTGGAAAAGAACAAGCAAACTTTTACACAATAAAAGAAGACATGTATTACATTTTAAAAAAAGCAGAAATGATATAGGGACATAAAAATGAAAAAAATATTAATTATAATAATAGAAAAATATCAGAAACATATTTCTGTTTTTTTTAAATCTAAAGGTATAAACTGTAAATATTATCCAACATGCTCAGAATATACTAAACAAGCAATAATTAAGTATGGAACTATAAAAGGATGTTTTTTAGGAATAAAAAGAATATTAAAATGTAATCCCTTTTCAAAAGGGGGATATGATCCTTTAAAATAGTTTTAGGAGGGAAAAAGATGGGAGCTATTTCTAATTTATTTGGTTATATTTTAAATTTTATATATAAATTTGTTCAAAATTATGGAGTATCTATAATTTTATTTTCAATTTTACTTAAATTAATCTTGTTGCCGTTATCAATAAAACAACAAAAAACAATGAAAAAAACAGCTAAAATTCAAGTAAAAGTAAAAGAATTACAAGAAAAATATAAAAATGATCAAATGAAAATGAATCAAGAAATGATGGACTTATATAAAAAAGAGAATATGAGTCCTTTTAGTGGATGTTTAACATCTATTATACAAATTGTTTTATTATTTGCTATGTTTGGATTAGTAAGAAATCCGTTAACATATATGAAAAAGATTGATACTACAACAATAGAAAATTATAAAAATGAAATTAGACAAGAAGTAGGAGAAAATAGTATAAGTACAAATTATCCTGAAATAAGTATAGTTAAATATGTAAATGAAAATAAAGAAAAAAATGATGCTGCATATATAAATATGAATTTCTTAGGACTAGATTTAAGTAGTGTGCCACAAGAAAATATCAAAGATCCAAAAGTTTATATAATTCCTATTTTATATGTTTTAACAAGTATGATATCAATGAAAATTTCAACAAATACAACACAAAAAAATAATAAAGATAAAAAAATATTAGAAAAAGAAAACAAAGAAGTAAAGAAAGAACAAGAAGAGCTTGATATGGCAGAACAAATGACTAAAAATATGTCTTGGTTTATGCCAATAATGGCTGTAAGTATTTCTATAATTGCACCTTTAGGACTAGCTCTTTATTGGTTAGTAAATAATATTTTAATGATTTTCGAAAGATTAATACTAAATAAAATTTTAGATTCTAAGGAGGAGGCTTAAAAATGGAAAAAACAGTTAGAGCAGAAGGTAAAACAACAACAGAAGCCATAGAAAAAGGGTTAAAAGAATTAGGTGTTTCAAAGGATAAAGTAGAAATAAAAGTTTTAGAAGAAGAAAAAAGAAGTTTTTATAGTATATTATCACCAAGGGTTGTTAAAGTAGAACTTACATTAAAAGAAGATAAAAAAGAAAAAAACAAAGAAGAAAAAAAACATAATGAAAATATTCAAGAAATAGAAAAAGCAGAACAAGATATTAAAGAGTTTTTAGATAATTTCTTAACAAAAGAAACAAAATATGAAGTGAAAATAAATAATTTTGATATTTACGTAGATATGAATGGAGAAAATCTTAATTATTTAATAGGTTACAGAGGAGAAACAATTAATGCTATTCAAACAATATTAACAGCAATAGCAAATAAAAAAAGTACACAAAAAATTAGAGTTTATCTAGATATAGCAGGATATAGAGAAAAAAGAATAAAAACTTTAGAGGATTTAGCTGAAAAATTAGCAAGAACTGTAGAAAGAACAAAAAAATCTGTAACATTAGAACCAATGACAGCATATGAAAGAAAGATTATTCATACAAAATTACAAAATAACAGCAAAGTAAAAACATTTAGTAAGGGAGAAGAACCTTATAGAAAAGTAGTTATATCATTAAAATAATAAACAATAGAAAAAGGCAGGGGGAGGAGTTTCCCTGTTTTTTTTATCTTAAAGGAGAAAAGATGGAAGAAACAATTGCTGCAATATCAACAGCACCAGGAACGGCAGGAATAGGAATAATAAGAATGTCTGGAAAAGATGTTTTTAGTGTTTTAAAAAAAATATTTAAGCCAATTAAAGAAGAATCAATAGAAGAAATTAAAGGTTACACTATGAAATATGGAAAAATTTTCAATCCAGAAACTAACGAAATCGTTGATGAAGTGCTGGTTTCATATTTTAAAGAGCCAAAAAGTTATACTCAAGAAAATATGTGCGAAATTAATTCACATGGTGGAACTATTGTGGTTAGAAAAATATTAGAATTATGCCTAAAAAATGGAGCTCAAATGGCAGAACCAGGTGAGTTTACTAAACGTGCTTTTTTGAATGGAAGAATAGATTTAGCAAAAGCAGAAGCAGTAATAAATTTGATAAATGCAAAATCTGAAAAAGAAACAAAAGCATCTATAAATCAATTGGAAGGTAATTTGTCTTTAGAAATTAAAAAAATAAAAAAGATGATACTTTCTTTACTTGCAGATATAGAAGCGTCAATAGATTATCCAGAATATGATGAGGCAGAAGAAGTTTCTAACAATAAAGCTTTAACAAAATTAGATGAAATACAAAAAGAATTAGAAAAACTAAATAAAAGTTTTGAAACGGGAAAGATAATAAAAGATGGAATAAAAGTAGCTATAATAGGAAAACCAAACAGTGGAAAATCATCTCTATTAAATGCAATTTTAAAAGAAGATAGGGCAATTGTAACAGATATAGAAGGAACTACAAGAGATACAATAGAGGAATTTGTTACAATAGATGGAATACCTTTTAAATTTGTAGATACTGCAGGGATAAGAAAAGCAGATAACAAAGTAGAAGAAATAGGAATAGAAAAATCTAAAAAAGTTGCTAAGGAAAGTGATTTAATAATTGCAATGTTTGATAATTCTAAAAAGCTTACGAAAGAAGATGAAGAAATTTTAGATTTTATAAAAGATAAAACTGCAATTATAATTTTAAACAAAATAGATTTGAAAGAAAAAATTTTAGAACAAGAAGAAAGAATAACAAAAAGTGGTAAAGATGTTATAAAAATTTCTTTGCTCTCAAATTGCGATTTAAGCGGTTTTTATAAAGAATTAAACATGTTATTCGAATTAAACAAAATAAACCCTGACAACGAAATTATAATCACAGAAATGAGACATAAGAAATTGATAGAAGATGCAATATCACATACAGAAAATGCAAAGAAAACAATTTTAGATAATATACCAATAGACATTATTTCAATAAATATAAAAGAAATAATAGAAGATTTATCAAAAATTACAGGAGAAAATGTAACAGAAGATGTTATAAATGAAATCTTTTCTAAATTCTGTTTAGGAAAATGATTGAAAAATAAAAGAAGGGATAAAATATGAGTTATTACGCAGGAGATTATGAAGTAGCAGTAATAGGAGCAGGACATGCAGGATGTGAAGCTGCACTTGCTTGTAGCAGAAAAGGCCATAAGACATTATTATTTTCAATAAGTTTGGAATGTGTTGCAAATATGCCATGTAATCCTAATATAGGGGGAACATCAAAAGGGCATTTAGTAAGAGAAATAGATGCACTTGGTGGAGAAATGGGAAAAAACATAGATAAAACTTTTATACAGTCTAGAATGTTAAATACCTCAAAAGGGCCAGCAGTCTATTCTTTAAGAGCTCAAGCAGACAGAAAAAAATATCAACAAGAAATGAAGCACACATTAGAAAAACAAGAAAATTTGTCAATAAAACAAGCAGAGATAGTGGATATAAAAGTAGAAGATGGAAAAGTTACAGCAGTAGAAACAAATATTGGTGCAATATATGGAGTAAAAGCAGTAATAATAGCAACTGGAACTTATCTAAAAGGAAAAATATTTATAGGTGAAACAAATTTTGAAAGTGGACCAGATGGTGTATTTCCTGCAAATAAATTATCTAAATGCTTAAAAAATCTTGGAATAAAAATAGTTAGATTTAAAACAGGCACACCAGCTAGAGTAAATAGAAGAACTATAGATTTTTCTAAGATGGAAATACAAGAAGGGGATAAAGATATAACTCCATTTTCTTTTGAAAACGAACCAAAGCAAATTAATCAAGTTCCTTGCTATTTAACATATACAAATGAAAAAACACATGAAATAATAAGAAAAAATTTACATCGTTCTCCATTATATGCTGGAGAGATAGAAGGAACAGGACCAAGATATTGTCCATCTATAGAAGATAAAGTAGTTAGATTTAGTGATAAACCACGTCATCAGATATTTATAGAGCCAATGGGAGAAAATACAGAAGAAATGTACGTTCAAGGAATGAGTTCATCACTTCCTGAAGATGTACAAATAGCAATGTATAGAACAATTCCAGGGCTAGAAAATGTAGAGTTTACAAGACCTGCTTATGCAATCGAATATGATGCAATTGACCCAACTCAATTAAAATTATCATTAGAATTAAAAAATATAAAAGGGATGTTTTTGGCGGGACAAACAAATGGAACATCAGGATATGAAGAAGCTGCAGCACAAGGAATAATTGCAGGAATTAACGCAAGCTTACAATTAGAAGGGAAAGAACCAATTATACTACATAGATCAGATGCATATATAGGAGTCTTAATAGATGATATAGTAACAAAAGGAACAAATGAGCCATATAGAATGATGACTTCAAGAGCAGAATATAGATTATTGTTAAGACAAGATAATGCAGACTTAAGATTAACCCCAATTGGTCACGAAGTAGGACTTATTTCTGATGAAAGATATAATAAATTTTTAGAAAAGAAACAAAACATTGAAAAAGAAATTGAAAGAATAAACAAAGTAACAATAAAGCCAACAAAAGAAGTGAATGAGTTTCTAGAAAAAAATAATTCTACGCCAATAAGTACAGGAGTGAAATTAGTTGAATTATTAAAAAGATCAGAGCTTAGTTATAATAAATTAAGTGAAATTGATTTGGAAAGACCTGTTTTAACAAAACAAGAAGCAGAACAAGTAGAAATACAAGTAAAATATGAGGGATATATAAAGCTACAATTAGCACAAGTTGAAAAGTTTAAAAAGCTTGAAAATAAAAGACTTCCAGAAGATTTTGATTATAGTAATTTAAAAGGAATTAGCTTAGAAGCAAGGCAAAAACTAAATCAATTTAGACCAGTTTCGATAGGACAAGCATCAAGAATTTCGGGGATATCACCTGCAGATATAAGCGTTTTATTAATACATTTAGAACAATTAAAAAGAAAATAAACATTAACAATTGGGTCGCATTTAGAAACGACCCAATTATATTAAAAGGAGAAAAAATGAAAATAGAAGAATTTAATAAAGAAATGAATGAGAATTTAAAAGAATTAGATATAGAATTATCAGAAAAGCAATTAAAACAATTCTATGATTATATGAATATTTTAATAGAATGGAATAAAGTTATGAATTTAACAAATATAACTGAACCTTCAGAAATAATCCAAAAGCATTTTATTGATTCTCTAACAGTTTTAAAGCACATAAAAGAAGATGATTCTATTATAGATGTAGGAACTGGGGCGGGATTTCCTGGAATACCAATAAAAATAGTTTATCCAAAAACAAAAGTAACACTATTGGATTCTTTAAATAAAAGAGTTAAATTTTTAAATGAAGTTATAAGTGAACTGGAATTAAAAGATATAAAAACCATACATGGCAGGGCGGAAGAAATAGCACATGATGGTAACTATAGAGAAAAATATAATATAGCTATTGCTAGAGCCGTAGCTTCATTAAATGTGCTAAGCGAATATTTGTTGCCATTTGTAAGAATAGGAGGATATGCAATTGGAATGAAGGGAACAAAAGGAAAAGAAGAAGCAATAGAAGCAAAGAATGCAATAAAAATCCTCGGAGGAGAAATAACTAACATAGAAGAATTTAAACTTCCCCAAACAGATATGTATAGAACAATAATTATTATAGAGAAGAAAAAATGCATAGACAAAAAATATCCTAGAAAAGCAGGAATACCTTCAAAAGAACCATTATAGTCTGTTTCACAAAAAACAGATACGTGAAACAATTGGTACTGTAAGAAATTTATACTGCCAGACAAAATTTATTTTTAAACAAAATTCGACAAAATAAAATTAAAAATATTTATAAAATTCATTGACATATTGATAATATTTTTATATTATTAATAAGCAATGAATTTTTTTTCATATTTTTTTACACGGAGGGATAAAATTGAGTAAGGTAATAGCAGTAGTAAATCAAAAGGGAGGAGTCGGAAAGACTACAACCGCAGTAAATGTAAGCACAATATTAGCTAAAAAAGGTAAGAAGGTTCTGTTGATTGATGCAGATCCACAAGGAAATGCAACAAGTGGAGTAGGACTAGATAAAAACACTGAAAAATCAATATACGATGTTATAATAAATGATGTAGAAATAGACGAAGCAATAGAGAAAACTCAAATAAAAAATTTATATGTTTGTCCTTCTAACATCAATTTGGCAGGAGCTGAAGTTGAATTAGTTTCAATGCTTTCAAGAGAACAAAGATTAAAAGAAAAATTAGAAAAAATTGAGAATGATTTTCATTATGTTATAATAGATTGTCCGCCATCGTTAGGACTTTTGACTATAAATGCTTTTACAGCAGCAAATTCTCTATTAATACCTATACAATGCGAATATTATGCATTAGAAGGTGTAGGACAACTTATGAATACAGTTAATCTAATAAAAAAACAACTAAACAAAGACTTATATATAGAAGGCGTAGTTTTGACAATGAGTGATGTTAGAACAAATCTTTCTAATCAAGTAATAAAAGAAGTAAAAACATATTTTAAAGATAATGTCTATAAGACAATAATACCAAGAAATGTTAAATTAAGTGAAGCACCAAGTTTTGGAATGCCAATTACTGTATATGCTCCAAAATCAAAAGGCGCAAGGTGTTACGAGAAATTAACAAATGAAATATTAAAAGATAAAAGAAGATAATTTAAAAGGAGTTGAACAAAATGACAAAAAAAACAGGCTTAGGAAAAGGATTAGATGCATTACTAATAAATAATGTTGTAGAAGAAGAGAAAGTACACGAAGGAGAAGTAGTTCAAAAGCTAAAATTAATAGAAGTAGAGCCAAATAGAGACCAACCAAGAAGAAACTTTGATGAAGAAGCTATAGAAGATTTATCTAATTCTATTAAAGAATATGGTGTTATACAACCAATTATAGTAACAAAACAAGATAATTATTATAAAATAGTTGCTGGAGAAAGAAGATGGAGAGCATCTAAAAAAGCTGGACTTACTGAGATACCAGCGATTGTAAGAGATTATGATGAACAAAGAAATAATGAAATAGCTTTAATAGAAAATATTCAAAGAGAAGATTTAAATCCTATTGAAAAGGCAACAGCAATAAGAGAATTATTAGATAAATATAATTTAACTCAACAAAAATTGGCAGACAAATTAGGAATTAGTAGAAGTGGCCTTGCAAACACAGTAAGAATACTAAATTTACAACCAGAAGTAATAGAATTAGTAAAAGAAGGAAAACTTACAGAAGGACATTGTAAAGCTCTATTAGGAATAGAGGACCCAGAAAAACAATATCAAGCAGCAAAATATATTATAGAAAATGGAGAAACTGTAAGAGACGTAGAAAAACAAGCAAAGATAAAGAAAAAAGCAAATTCTACAGTAAAAAACAGATATGAACCAATTTATAGAGATATAGAAGATTCTTTCAGAAGCTTTTTCGGGACAAAAGTTAAGATAGATGCGAAACAAAGAAGTGGAAAAATAATAATTCAATATTCTTCAAACGAAGATTTAGAGAGGATTTTAGGCTTAGTTAAATAAAATATTGATTGGAGGAATAGTTTATGATAAGTGAGTTTTTAAAATCAGAAATATTTTTAATGGCTGTTGCTACAATAAATATAATTTTGTTAATACTATATATATGCAACTGTGTAAAATTAAAAAAAATAAATAAAAATTATAATTCTTTTATGAAAAAGATAGGTAGAGGCGAAAATATAGATGAAATACTTAAAAAATATATTATGGCAGTAGAAAATGTAGATGAAAAAAATAAAGAAATTGAAAAATATTGTGATAGATTAGATAAAAATATATCACAATGTATACAAAAGATAGGAATGGTTAGATACAGTGCATTTAAAGATACAGGAAGCGATTTAAGTTTTGCATTAGCAATGTTAGATGATAATAATGATGGAGTGATATTAAACGGAATATATTCAAGAGAAATGTCTAATATATATGCGAAACAAGTAAAAAATGGATCAGCTATAAATAAATTGTCAGAAGAAGAAAAGCAAGCATTAGAAAAAGCATTAAATGAGTCTAACAGATATGAAACTGGCGAATAAAAAGTAAAAATTACATCAAATTCTATTGACTTTAATGATAAAAAATGCTATTATAGATACTGTTCATGGCGTAAAACGCCACACACGGAGAGGTGGTCGAGTTGGTTTATGGCACCAGTCTTGAAAATTGGCGTAGGTTTGTAGCCTACCGTGGGTTCGAATCCCACCCTCTCCGCCATTTTTTTAATATGGAGACGTACCCAAGTGGTTGAAGGGGGCAGTTTGCTAAACTGCTAGGGTTCGTAAGGGCCGCGGAGGTTCAAATCCTCTCGTCTCCGCCAAAGGAACATTTGATATGTGTTGTGTCAAATGTTCTTTTTTTATTGCAGTAGATTTTGAAAAAAGTATGACAATTATTTTTTAAAAATAAATAATAGAACGAACAATAAAAAAATAAATAATTAAATAGATAATAAAACAGATAATTAAATAAACAATAAAATAATGATTAAATAATCAATTAGATAAATAAATAATT
>ULMG01037727.1_pt1 | contig 20265 bp, 16 predicted proteins | sample 1951601 | NCBI WGS metagenome assembly ULMG01 (sample SAMEA4835545, study PRJEB28245) | human gut metagenome | biome: gut microbiome; material: fecal sample | place: Denmark | collected 2008
TCTCTTTGCGCTTTCTATCCTTATAGGCATGTTCAGCGCATCGTTTGGAACAGTACGCAGTCTGAGTAGTCCGGGCAATGAAGTTTTTTCCGCACCACTGACAGACTTTTTCAATTTGAATGTTACTGCTCATACTGGCTTTATATAAGTGGTTATTTCGCCAAAAGCGTGTATGGGCGTGTATCGACGTATAAATCCTCCATCACTTATCTCGCGCTTTCGGTCACGGTCGATGGCGAAATACAATCGGGATACAAAAATGGGCGAAAAAGGGGTCAGAATCCGTTAGAATCCATCAGTAAGGACATTAAAAAAGCGTGCAGTAAAGCACGCTGTACTAATGGATTGTGACAATTATGTTATTTTCCGATGCAGCATGTAGATGTAATTGCAAATCAAAGGATTGCAGTTTAAACGGTAGAATAGCCTTTTTGAGGCTGTTGTGACTTGTTCTTTTCGCTCAAAATCCGCCGTTTCTGCGTTTCCTTTGTTTCTTTAGAACCAGGAGAAGCATATCCTCCCGACCGAAGTTCACCTATCTTCTATCTGCCTACAAAAGTACTGAATTTACGTGAGATTTTCGCCAAGAATATCAACTAAATATAAGAGGTTTTCATATCTATGGATTGCCAGCCAAAAGAGAATAATGCTGGATATAACAATTTATTTGCAAAGGTTGCCTATTTTGGAAACTTTATTATCGCTACGATTGTGGCATAAATATCAATATAGTGAAGATAATAACGATATATGGTACTTAATTATCAGTTTAGTGATAATTATTTATGCTGGCGAAAAGACAAAAATAAGTTTATTCATCTTTCCCTTTGTTTGGCTTTACTTTAATAGACGTATATATGAGTACGGAACTAAAGTAAAGTCATTTTTCTTTTGGTAGGCAAATAATTACGTGAGTTCGTTGGCTATTCCAAATTATATTGCTAATTTTGCGTTACGATAATTATGCAACAATAAAATGGTAATACAATGAAGCCAAACAACCCATTCCTGATAGCAGGATATCATAGTCCCGAATTTTTCTGCGACCGCAAAGCGGAAAGCTCCACTATTCTTGAAGCCCTTTACAACGGACGGAATATAACGCTCATTGCTCCGCGCCGTATGGGAAAAACAGGATTGATTCATCATGTCTTTTATCAGCTTAAAGAACAGAAGTCAGATGTTGTTACGCTGTATATGGATATATATTCCACTCAATCGTTAGGTGATTTTGTGCGTTTGTTTGCCAACACGGTATTGGGACAGTTGGATTCGGTTCCTCAAAAAGCATTGAACCGTATAGGGCAATTTATCCGAAGTTGTCGTCCGGTGTTCACTTTTGATGAGATAACAGGAACTCCAAAGGTAACCGTGGAGGTTTCCCCGACAGAAGAGGAAAGTACACTTAAAGAGATTTTTGATTATCTCGGCTCGTCGGAAAAACGGTGCTATATTGCCATTGATGAGTTTCAGCAGATTGCGGAATATCCCGAAAAAGGCGTGGAGGCTCTGTTGCGTTCATATATCCAGTTCCTGCCTAATGTGAATTTTATTTTTGCAGGAAGCAAGCAGCATGTTATGCAAGAAATGTTCACGTCATCCAAACGACCGTTTTATCAGAGTACGCAACTGCTCACTATCGGAACTGTCAATCGGGATGAGTATGCCGATTTTGCAATGGCACATTTTGCCAAGAATAATCTGCAACTTCCTCGTGAAGTATTTGATGCAATTTACGACAAATTCGATGGGCATACATGGTACATACAGAATCTTCTGAACCGCTTGTATGGTTACAACAGGGATGTGGAAATGGCTTCGATTACGTATGCTATGGAACAGATTGTAGCCGAGCAGAGTTATTCGTATGCCGACTTATTGAAAGCATACCCAGCAGGTCACGTGCGTTTGTTGAAAGCCATTGCCCAGGAAGGTTGTGTCAAAGAAGTTCTTGCTGGAAACTTTATTAGCAAACACAAACTCCGGGCAGCAAGCAGTGTAAGTTCAGCTCTGAAAAAGCTGGTAGCAAATGAATTGGTTTATCAAACCACGGACGGTTATATAATCTACGACCGCTTTATGGGTGAATGGTTAAGGAATCAAGTGTTTTGACTATTTAAACCACTTGCATATTGCCCCAACCCCTTAAAACTGACAATATATCATATAATGAATAAATAAGGATTGTTTTATTTACTATATGACATATTGATGTGGTGGGGTCATCTCAGTCGCCCCATCTTTAGTTGACGAAAACTCGAAATGTTTCAAATCATATAGAATTTATGTTAAATATGAGAAAGTGTTATAAATACAGAGGTGGTATAGGGGTCTTTGATAAAAACGGGAAATCAATATTTGATAGAGATGTAAGTACCCTTGCGAATAACCAAATTTATCTTCCTACAAAAAGTGAATTAAATGACCCAACAGAAGGCTTTTGTAGCGACTATAAAATAATTTCATTGATTGAAGTGTTTAAGCGGTTTTCTGGGGATGTTAAAAAGCAGTATCAAGGATTGCTTGAGAAGTTTTCTCAAATAGGAATTTATTCTCTAAGTAATAATGTGACTAATGAATTATTATGGGCGTATTATGGAGGTGGGCATACAGGATTTGCTATAGAATATGACATTGATACACTCAAAGACTCACTAAATTACAATAAATATTTTCAAGCTATTTTTGATTTTGATGTAGATTATTCTCGAAGAGTCCCTACTGCGGATTTAACTCTTTTTCAAGGAAAAGACATTAATCAAACTCTAAAGACTTTCTTGGGAACGAAATCCTATTCATGGAAGCATGAAGAGGAGCATCGTTTGATTGTTGAAGGACAGGGCTTGTTTGATATTGATTATAGGGCAATTACTGGAATTTATTTTGGATGCAGAATGAAAGAAGAGCAGATTAACTACATAATGAGTATCATGAAAGGTAGAGGACTGTCATATTATAAAATGGAATTGATTGACAAAACATATAAGTTTATTCCTGTAAAAATTGAAGATAAATATTCGAATGCGGCCAAATATATTGCAAACAACATTGATTATGATGTAGATGAATTACTTCAAAATAGCTGTGTTAGTGAAAAAGATATCTTATTGTATAGAGATAAGTTTATAGAGGCTTTTGAAAGTCTTAAAAATGAACCTTATATAAAAGATTTTTATATTGCGACTATAGATTTAGATTCAAAAGAACCGTTGTTGAAAATCTTCGCTAATACCGTTAATAGAATAACACCTGTTAGAGAATTTAATTTTAAACTCAATGCAAAAGGAGAAGTGTATAGGATAAAGTAATCAATTTATGAAGAAATAATATGAGTGGCGGATATTTTGATAGGAGTACATATGCAATGCGTGAGATTGCAGAGACTATCGAGCGTGACATTGCAAAAGCTTTGCAACCAAAGCCGGAGAAAATTGATGGGGATTATTGGACTATTTACGAAATAGATGGTTCAACCTCTTTCCACCATTATATGGACGGCTTGAAATTTTCGACTTACGAGGAAGCGGAATCTTTTCTACTAAGTCGCCAAAAGCTTGTAAGCCCAAAGAAAAAGTTTGTCGATATGCATTTGGGGGATGACGAAGTTATATTTCAATCTAAAGAGTCGTTTGTGGAGAAAGCATTTGACGGGAAAAAAGATACCTGTTCTATATTCAATCTGTCATTGTGTATATGACCACTATCCTTATGGTATGGAAGTGTTGGATTTAAAAGAGGATACGATTGATGCAATGAAGGAGGCCTACCGGCAAATTCGTATAGCAGAGATATATGCAGAACGGGTTGATTGGATGATGAGTGGAGATGATAGCGAAGAGTGTTTCCGTGAACGTGTCAAGGAAGATTTGGCGGAGTTTGAAAAGGAATATGCTACAAAAGACTGGACTTATCTCGATGAAGATGACGAATAAAATATGGTGTATAACACATCATTAAATCAATTAAAATGATTATCTTTGCATACTATATGATAAGTTAGATATGGCGAAAAATACAATGGGTACGAAATTGCCCAGAAAACTGGAACAGAAGATGCAGATTGTGGGTGAGCAGATTAAGCTGGCTCGCTTGCGTAGGAATTTGAGTGTGGCTCAGGTGGCAGAGCGTGCTACCTGTTCTCCATTGACTGTGTCACGAATAGAGAAAGGTGCACCAACGGTGTCAATCGGTATCTATCTGCGTGTTTTGTATGCCTTGCAACTTGAAGAAGATATTCTGTGGCTTGCTAAAGAAGATAAAATGGGAAAAACCTTGCAGGATTTGAGTTTGAAGACAAGGGAGCGAGCCTCTAAAAAAGAATAAGCCATGAAGAAATTGTATGTATATGCCGATTTTGATTGGCTTAAAGAAATAGAAATCATTGGAGAATTGGGCTATGAATCTCTTCGTGGCTCAGATAGCTATTGTTTTACTTTTAACAAGGAGTGGCTGGCGCAGCACGGAGACTTGTTCTTGAGTGATGACCTAAATAATTATCCCGGTCAGCAATATACGCAACCAGGTAAAGACATCTTTGGTTGTTTCTCTGATGCCTTGCCCGACCGATGGGGACGCACCCTGCTGTTGCGTCGTGAACAGATTGAAGCTGCAGAGGAGAAAAGACCGATTCGCAGACTTTCATCTTTTGATTTCCTGACGGGCATTGATGACTTTTCCCGAATGGGCGGTTTTCGCTTCAAGGAAGATCCCGATGGTGAATTTATCAATGTGAGTGAATCGTTGAAAATTCCACCTCTGACGGATATTCGGGAATTGATTGCAGCCAGTGCTGAGGTTGAGAAAAGCGAAGAAAGCAATATACTTCCAGATAAGAAATGGATTGCACAACTTGTGCAACCGGGAACATCATTGGGCGGGGCAAGACCTAAAGCAAATGTGACAGATACGGATAAAACTCTATATGTTGCAAAGTTTCCATCACGCAAAGACGATTACGATGCCGGACTTTGGGAACATTTCAGTCATTTGCTTGCTAAAAAGGCTGGCATAGATGCCGCAACAACAAAGGTGCTGGCAACAGGAGAGAAATACCACACATTGCTCTCAGAGCGTTTTGACAGGACGCAAGAAGGCAAACGAATTCATTTTGCGTCAGCAATGACCTTGTTGGGACTGGAAGATGGAGATAATGCAACAAATGGGCATGGCTATTTAGATATAGTTGATTTCATCCTCCAAAACTGCACAGATGTAGAACGCAATTTGCAGGAACTCTATCGCCGTGTAGCATTCAATATTTGCATAGGCAATAGCGATGACCATTTCCGCAATCACGGTTTTCTTTTGACAGCAAAAGGATGGACATTGTCACCGGCATACGATATGAATCCCACTCTGAACGAGTATCAAAGTCTGCTCATCTCCGCTGATTCCAACAAAGCGGATTTGAACATTTTGCTCAATGCTTGCGAGGATTATATGCTCAACCGAAAAACAGCTGAAGAGATTATTTCAGAGGTAATTGAAGCAGTAAAAGGCTGGCGAGAACTTGCAATACATTTGGGGCTATCCAAAAAAGAAATGGATGTGTTTGCTGAAGTGTTGGATGAACGGAGTGTAATGTAGTAAGATTGATTGTAGAACTTTATCATGACAGAATTATTATGAGTGGAGGGCAATTTGATTATAGGCAATTTGCAATGAGTGATATAGCTAATACTATAGAACGTGACATTGCAAGGGCTTTAAAGCCAAAGCCAGAAATGGAACATGAGGATTACTGGGTTATTGAGGGAAAAAATAACCTCCATTCTTACGGTCATTATAGTTGGGGCTTTTTGACATTTCCAACTTATGATGAGGCGGAATCCTTTTTATTGAACCGCAGAAAAGTTGTAAAAGCCGAGCAAAAGTATAAGGATAAATGTCTCTTCAAAGAGGGAGTTATATTTCAATCTACTGACTTGTATATGACCGTTATATCTGACGATGAACCGATACCTGTTCTATATGCAATTCGCCATTGCGAATACGGTCGTTATCCCAATGATACAAACGTGCTTGAACTGACCGACCAAACAATAGAAACAATGAAGGAAGCCTACAGACAGATTCGTATAGCGGAGATATATGCTACACGTGTGGATTGGATGATGAGTGGCGATGACGGAGAGGATACTTTGCGAGAGAGACTCAAAGAGGATTTGGAAGCCTTTGAAAAGGAATTTAAGACAAAGGACTGGAGTCGCTCTGATGAGGACGATGATGAATAATAAATGAATACAATAATATAGAAAAAAGAAGATGAGATACTGTTTTTCTGGTCACGAATCATTCCCTTGTAAGTCCATATGGCTAAAAAAGGGATATGATTATTTGGTTGAACATAATAAATTTACGGATCCAGATGCTGTTGTAAAACTTGGAGTTGGTAAAAACATGGTTCAATCAATTAAGTTTTGGTTGAGAGCATTTGATCTTTTGAAAGATGATGAGGTAACCGAAATAGCTCGTTATATATTTAACGATAGGGATGGTAAAGATCCTTATGCTGAGGATAATACTACCCTATGGATTCTGCATTACCTATTGGTGGTATCGGCGGTTTCTAGTATTTATCGTTTAGTATTTGTTGACTTACAACGTGAAAAGAAAGAATTCGATAAAGATCAAGTTCTTTCATTCATCAAAAGGAAATGTAATGAACCGGAACAGAAAAACGTCTTCAATGAGAATACTGTTAAGAAAGATATTAGAGTGCTTTTGCAATCTTATATTGCACCAGCAAATCCTAAGACTAACGAGGAATATGCGAGCATCTTAATAGAGTTAGGTCTTCTTCGTGAAAATAACGGAACTTATTCTTTTAATGAAGTAGCTATGGGGCAAATAAGCCACTTGGTTGTTTTTTTTGCATTGGTTCATATCGCAGGAGAAGATAAAACAGTTTCCTTTGATAAGTTACAAGAGCTATCATTGATATTCTGTATTCCTATCTCATCATTTCTGATGATTATTCGTTCATTGAGTGAACGATATCCAAATGAAATTAGTTACACAGACAACAGTGGAATTAGGAATGTACAATTCCACAAAAGAATAAATGCACTTGAAGTGTTGAATAGATATTACATTAACGCTGAAATTTAATTTATCCACAAATATAAGCCAAGGTGTAAACGATAATTTCAATTACATCGTTACGCCCAATGCACAAAAAGTGTATGGTAACATAGTTGATAGTTTCCAATCAGGGATTCACTCATTCTCGATTATCGGAACATACGGAACTGGAAAATCTAGTTTTCTGATGGCTTTAGAGAGAGATCTGCTTAATAACAAATCAAGCTTAGTTTCAGAAAAAAGTGTTTTTGCAGATGCCGAAGGTTTTGAATTTATGAATATTGTAGGAGAATATTCTTCTCTCTCAATGTTGTTGTCCAAAGAACTATCAATAGCACCTTCCGATGATAGTAAAAATATATTCTATTCGCTGTCGAGGTATTTGAACGAATTAAAGAGGCAAAATAAATTTTTGTTCATTTTTGTTGATGAGTTCGGGAAAATTCTTGAATATGCAGCTAACACCAATCCAGAGAAGGAACTGTATTTCTTACAAACATTAGCAGAGTTTGTTAATGTTTCGTCTCGAAATGTAATACTTATTACTACTCTTCATCAGAATTTTGGTTCCTATGCTCACAAGCTTACAGAGACTCAGAGAAATGAATGGTTAAAAGTAAAGGGGCGTTTTAAAGAATTGGTTTTTGTAGAACCAGTAGAACAACTTTTATTTTTAGCAGCTGAAAGTCTAACGACATCAAAAAAAATGGCAGACGATGCCAAAGAGAATTTTCTTGAAGTGTTCTCGTTGGCTAAAAGAAACAAAATAGTATCGGAGTCACTAACAGTTAAAACGTCTAAGATGCTGTATCCTTTAGATGCTGTAGCTGCTTCATGCCTAACACTGGCTATTCAACGATATGGACAGAACGAGAGGACACTATTTTCTTTTTTACATGACACAACATCCAGCTCTATAAACCGTTTTGTTCCACGAGACACTACGACTTACAACCTGTCAGTTGTATATGATTATATTATATACAATTTTTATACAGCCTTGACAGAAACGAATCTTGACTCTACCAACTGGCGTGCAATTCGTGTTGCTATAGAAAGAGTGGAAAGTGGAGTTATTAACAAGAATTACATTGACGATTCGCTCAAGATAGTTAAGACTATTGGGCTGCTTAATTTGTTCTATAATGGTGTGGTCGTTGATTTTGCCTTCTTAGAGACTTATGCTTCAAAGGCATTGGGCATAAAGAATCCGAAAGCCATTATTGACAAATTGACTGCGAACAAAATCATCCGTTTCGCTGCATATAAATCTCAGTTCATATTATTTGAGGGTACAGATATAAACATTGAGGATGAGCTATATAAAGCTGCTACAATTGTTCCTGTGCCAAAGTTGCTTGCTGCAGAAATCGCTCCCTATTTAAAGAATACTGTTGTGGTAGCATCGGCTTCGTATTATAAGACAGGAACTCCGCGTTATTTTCAGTATGTGGTTTCTAATGAACCATTTGATATTGAACCTACAGGTGATATAGATGGTTTTGTAAATTTGATTTTCCCCTTAGAGAATATCAAAGATTGCATGATAGAATTATCAAAAAAATCAAGGAAAGCTATTGTTTATGCCTATTTTTGCGATACCGAGAAAATAGTAAAACATTTATATGAAATAAAAAAACTCCAATATCTTCTTGATAATGTGGTGTTAGAAGATCGTATTGCGAAAGGCGAAATACTTAAACAGCAGTCTTATGAAACACAATTGCTTAATGAGGCTATTAACGGCAGCATCGAAATGACAAATGGTCAGGTTGAATGGTTTTTCAGCGGAGAGCAACGGGTGGTAAAGAATAGAAAAGATTTCAAGAAACTTCTATCTACTGTTTGCGATATGGTATATAATAAAACGCCTATCATCAAGAATGAGTTGTTTAACAAACAAAAAATAAGTTCTGCCATTTCATTAGCAAGAGTAAACCTACTAGACGCAATGGTTGAGCATTGGCAAGAAGAAGATTTTGGCTTTTCTCCAACCCTATATCCACCAGAACGTACCATATATAATACATTGTTTAAGAGTTCGGGGATTCATCGCCAAAATGAGGATGGTTTGTGGATATTAGGAGAACCTATTACTCCAGAACTTCAGTCTCTGTGGACTGTTTGCATAGATTTCCTGGCAAAAAGTAGGGAGAAAGCCATGAAACTATCTGATTTGCTTAAGACACTGAAAATGCGTCCATATAAATTAAAACAGGGAGTAATAGATTTTTGGTTGCCAATTTTCCTGTTCGTTAAACAGCAGGAGTTTGCACTATACAATGGTGAAACATTTGTTCTGAATGTTAACAAAGAACTGTTTGAACTGTTACAAAAGCGTTTGAATGACTTTACTATAAAGGCATTTGATGTTAGTGGTATCAAATTGGAGTTATTCAATAAATACAGAGAGTTTCTTAACAAAGAACGTGGAGAATCAATAACCTCCAATTCTCTGATGGACACAATTCGTCCGTTTTTTAGCTTTTACAAAGGTTTGAACAAATATGCCAAAACTACTCGAAAATTTGATTATGATGCGACCGCAAAATTTAGGGATATTTTAGCAACAGCCAAAGATCCATGTAAGGCATTTCTTGAAGATATACCAGCTGCTTTGGGTTATAATGATTTTCATAACGAGGAGTTTGCTGCTCAGTATCTGCAACTTATAAAAACGGCTGTACATGAATTGGTTATTTGCTATGACTTGTTTATAGAACGTATTGAAGATGCTGTAGTAGGATATTTAGGATTGCCTCACGACTATTCAGCATATAAGAGAATTTTGACCCAGCGTTATTCAAGTATAAATAAGGGTTTGCTAACAGTAAAATCCAAATCGTTCTTGGATCGAGTTCTTGCTCCTTCTGATAACAAGCGTGAGTTTTATGAGAAGATAGGCTTAGTGGTATTTGATCGTAAGATAGAATCTATCGAAGATAAAGAAGAGGCATTGTTTTTGTCGAACCTTATGCATTTGTTCGGTGAACTGGAGCGGTATACTGCGTTCAATGAAGTTAATAGTGAGACAGACGAGGTGGCATTTAACTTTGAGTTGGCGACTAGTAAGGGCGATTTCAAATCAAGCAGAACTTATCGTCTTCCCAAAGCGAAACTGGCTGTGGTAGAAAGAATTGAAAACAAAATGCAAACTCTATTATCTGGGAACAATGAACTAGATGTTTGTATACTGCTTAAAATGTTAAACGAAAAATTACGATAAATATGGTACGACATATATTGGGAATTTCTGGAGGTAAGGATAGTGCTGCACTTGCTATCTATCTCAAGAATAAATATCCACAAATGAAATTGGAGTATTATAATACAGATACAGGGTGTGAACTTGCTGAGACAGAGTTGTTAATAAGTCGTCTTGAAACATACCTTGGTGGTATAACGATGTTACGGGCTGCTGCTGGTAGTCCTGAACCAACACCATTTGAACATTTTTTAAAAGTTTTTGGTAACTACCTGCCATCACCACAGGCGCGTTGGTGTACTCAAAAAATGAAATTGGCAGAAATGGAGAAATTTGTTGGAGATACGCCAACCATTTCATACGTTGGTATTCGTGGAGACGAAGACCGCGAAGGGTATGTATCTACGAAACCAAATATTCAAGCCATTTTCCCTTTTCGCAAAAACATTTGGAGTGTGGATGTTGTAAACAAAGTGTTAAGTAACAATAATATCTCTCAGCTATTAGAAATATACACTTCATTATGTGATGGAAAAACGTTGATAGAAGCAAAAAAAATTATTGAGAAGCCTCTTGCAAAAGATTTTTATTATAGCAAAAAGACAAACGCCCTACTGGATTTAGATACAAAACTATTTAATAAAGCGGTATTTAAATTTCTTAAGACTACGGATTATCCAGCAGGTAAACTTGATGAATTTCCATTAGTTGACAATGATGATACTCTTGTGCGAGATGATATATTTCGCATTCTTGAGGAAAGTGGTGTCGGTGTACCTGATTATTACAAGCCTATTAAATTTGAAGTCGATGGAAAGGTTGGTACGTACAACCGTAGTCGTTCTGGCTGCTATTTCTGCTTTTTTCAACAAAAAATAGAATGGATATGGCTTTACGAGCAACATCCAGACCTCTATCAAAAGGCAATGGATTTTGAAAAAGATGGTTATACATGGAATCAAAATGAGAGTTTGGCGGACTTAATTAAGCCTGAACGTATCCGTCAAATTAAATTAGATGCTATCAAGAAGCAAGAGGCAAAGCGCCAAACAAGTTCCTGCAGACTAGTAGATAATATAGGTGACATAGATGAAGATAATTTTTGTGCAAATTGTTTTATATAAAAATCGATAAATATGAAATATTCTAATTTAGAGTGGACCATTGCTGATTTGCTAGATTTGATAAAAACTAATAAGATAAATCTGCGTCCTCCATATCAACGAAATTTTATTTGGTCTTCTAAAGATCAAAAATTATTAATTGACTCTATTCGAAAAGGTTATCCTTTGCCTAACTTCTTTATTCTAAAAAATAAGGATAATACATTTGAAATGGTTGATGGTCAGCAACGTGCTATTACTATATATAAGTTTTTCAACAATGAATTTCGTGATTCATTGAAGCAATATTACAAAGACTACAAAGAAAATACATTTATGAACTATAGGATAAATGTTGTTCTTTTGGAGGATTTCAATGGTAGTACAGAAACGAAAGAAGAGTTTTTTTATTTGGTTAATAAAAGAGGTGTGCAATTAAATCCTTCTGAAGTAAACCATGCATATTATCACAATACAGATTTTATGAATCTTGTCAATAGGATGTCCGATTATCAATCTTTAATAGATTTAGATATTTTTACAGACAAAACTGTGATGAGAATGAATGATCGCAGTCTTATAGAAGAATTAGCTGCATATCTAATTAAAGGCATTACAGATAAGAGAAATGCTGTGGAAGATTTGTTTGAAAGCGAAATTAAATCGGAAGTATCAGAATTGCAATTCATTCGCTTTTGCAATATCATAGATCGAATAAAAACGATTCAAGATATAAAACCAATCAACGAGACAAGATACAAACAGCGTAATGATTTTTATACTTTGTTCTGTTATGTAGACATTCATATTACAGATCCTATTTCTATATTAAAAGAACAATATAAGATATTAGTGTTTATTAGTGATAATGGTATTATATCGCCATCCAATGATGAATATGGGTTGTTTAAAGAATATGCTATAAATTGTGTTAGTCAATCAAATTCAAAGAAAGCAAGAGAGCTAAGGCTTTCTTTCTTCGAAAAGATACTTGCGAATGTATCAGAAGAAGCAAGCGAAGAGCAACAGCAGTTAATAGATTTTGCTGATAATGAACTTGGAGAGAGTTTATCTTTAGTGAAGAGTAATAACTACTTATTGATTAAACTTTAGATATAATCGTCATGGTAATAAATACGCCATTTACATATGAGCATGGTGGTATTTGCATTGATAGTGAAATATCTAACAATGCAATTACTATTGCCAATATTGACTATTATGCTTACTATGTCAACCCAGAGTACAAAAATAGCAAAGGAGCAAATTCTTATGTGTTCGTTTTATACCAAGCACAGAGTTTTACAGACTATGAGAATTCTGTTCCGGACTTAGTGATTAAAATTTCAAATAAAAGGGATTATAAAGCTAAGATATCAGACCAGAACAAGCGTTTCTATAGAGAAATTGAAGCACTCGAAAAATGTAAAGCAAAAGATATTCATCACGTAGTTGCAATTTCTTCTTCTGGTCAATTGTCATGTATGGCGAAAAACAAAAAAGGCGAAGATATTTCATATATATTTCCTTTTTATACTATGGAATATGCCTCGTCGGATTTGAAAAATTATATGGAAAATAATAGAATTTTATTTCCTGATAAAATTAATCTGTGTCTACAGATAGCCAATGGTTTGAAAGAACTAAAAGATATCGGATATTATCATCGAGATTTAAAACCGGATAATATCCTTATGTTTGATGATACATGGAAGATTGGAGATCTCGGACTTATTGCATTTCGTAATGAAGATAATATATATGATAAGAAAAACGATTTTATTGGTCCAAAAGGATGGCTTTCCCCTGAAGCGATGAATAAGTATCTTCAAGCGGATAATAATATATACAAATTTGATTGTAATATAGACCATCAGTCGGATGTATTCCAATTAGGAAAGGTCTTTTGGTATATACTTCAAGGAAATGCTCCAATTGGAAATATTTGCCGAACTGATTTCTTTGATGAACATGATGATGTCTATAATGTGCTGAAATATATGCTCAATCATTCTAAAAAGAAACGACCTATATCTATTGATTATGTAATTGATGAATTTAGCCGTATCATGCAGAAATATAAATTTGTATGTTAAAATCTGATGTAATATGGCCGAAAAGTAGACGCTTTATGTCTCAAACAGAGTGGGAGCCATTGGGTTTCTTCTCAGAAGCATTATGCAATGCAACCTCATTTGACATCAAACTTGGCTTTTTCTCCTCTTCTGCAATAAATGTGTTGGCAGATGGTTTTGCTGCATTTCTTTACAATGGCGGTAGAATGCGAATGATTATCAATGATGTATTGTCGGAGGAAGACCGTAATGCTATGGTGGTTGCTGAATCAGACATAAATACACCCTATTTTGATCTTACTGCAATAGATCGTATATCATATACTCTGTCAAAGCGTGACGAGCATTTTTTTGAATGTTTGTCATGGCTTATTCGGCATGAACGCATAGAGATAAAGATTATTACACCAAAGGTCGGTAATGGCATAGCACATTCTAAGTGTGGTGTATTCTCAGATGGAATTAACAAAGTGGCTTTTGATGGTTCTTGTAATTTCTCGCGAATGGCTCTTATAGAAAATATTGAGAGTATCAATGCTTTTTGCGATTGGGATGGAGAGCGAGACAATGATCGTATTAACGATATTATCAACGACTTCAATCGAACATTCTCTGGTGAAGACCAGACTGTTAAGTATCTTAAAACAGATCAAATTATCACCCATATTACAAAGGTATATAAGCATAAGAATATAAAAGAACTTCTAGAAGATGAACAACGTATTCTTCATAACGTGATAGAGAATAACGTGTATGATTCAATTCGTAGAATTTTAATGCGAGCAAAAGATAAAGTTACAGCAATCGTTGATACCTTGAATAAAGAGAAAAAAAGTATAAAAGATAAACATTCTGTTATACCTATTCCTCAATTCCCATTTCCTGAGCCAAGAGCATATCAGAAAGAGGCTTTCAATAACTGGAAAATCTCACAAAAAGGGCTATTTGCTATGGCTACTGGTACCGGAAAGACTTTAACCTCTCTGAATTGCTTATTACAGATTTATAATAAGTTTAAGTTCTATCAGGCATTGATACTTGTACCTACTATCACTCTTGTAGAGCAGTGGGAGGATGAATGTAAACGTTTTAACTTTAGTCACATTATCAAAGTAAGTTCTAAAAACCACGGCTGGAGATCTGAGATTGATGACATAAAACTAAAAGAAAGTCTGGCTGAGGACGATGAATTGCCATCATCATTTATTATCATTGCCACGTATGCCTCTTTCTCAAGAGAATCAGCTTTTAAGCAACTCATGTCATTAAGCAAGAAAACACAGCGACAAATGTTGTTAATTGCAGATGAAGCTCATAATGTGGGGGCACCAAATATTATATCAAAGTTGGATCAAGTAAAGATTCTACGCCGCATAGGTTTATCTGCTACTCCTGAACGACAATTTGATGACAATGGGAACAATGCCGTTATGAAGTTCTTTGGTTGCGATGATAAATACACATTTGAGTATTCTATGAAGGACGCTATAGACAATGGCTTTCTTTGCCGATATAAATATTATCCGCATGTAGTACGCTTAAATGAGGGTGAAATGGCTGAATATAAGAAAATTTCATTGCAGCTTGCCAAATTCTATAATATAGATGAAGGCACTTTTTCTGATGCGGATGATATTGTGATGCGTCTATTGCTCAAACGAAAGAGGATCATTCATAAAGCTCAGAATAAAGAAGACGTATTCTGTCAAATAGTAAAGCAACGCTTTGAAGAATGTGGAAATCTTAAATATACACTTGTATATGTTCCCGAGGGAATACAACTTGAAAATGATGCTCAATATGCAATGACGGATAATCCTATAAATGAAGTGGATGTGGATAAATTGATTGATAAATACACTCAGATTATCCAAAAGATTAGCCCGACAACCACTGTAAAGAAATTCATATCTGGCATTCAAAATAGAGATGAAGTACTGAAAAAATTCGCTAATGGTGATATTGAAGTGCTCACATCAATGAAATGTTTGGATGAGGGTGTTGATGTTCCGAGAAGCGAACTTGCAATTTTTTGTGCAAGTACAGGAAATCCGAGACAATTTATTCAGCGTCGTGGTCGCATATTAAGAACACACCCAGATAAGCATATTGCAATAATCCATGATCTTGTAGTAGCACCGGAGTTTGATTCAACAGAGGAAAACTATAATATGGAGCGCAACTTGTTAAAAGGGGAATTACAAAGAGTCAAGGATTTTGCGGGACTATCCGAGAATCCTGCTTTTGCATACAATGAATTAGAAGAAATAACAAACTATTATAATCTGTCAATATTCTAAAAATGATATTTATGACAAATAATGAGAAGATACTACAGGCTGTCTTGCTTGATGAGAAACTAATGGAGTTCGGTGGCTACACAGCGGAAGATATTGGTAATATATATCAAGCAATAGATTCTGACAATTGTGTCATCAGCGCCGTGGCTCAGATTATTAGTCGTACAAGCGATGGAGCTACAGAAAGGGAACTTTGGAAAGAAATTAATGATTATTTAAAACGTACAGTATGAGAATTAAATCGATAGATATTAAAAACTTCAGAAGCTATTATGGTGATAATAACCATTTTGAGTTTTCTGATGGTCTCACACTGATTCTGGGCGACAATGGAGATGGTAAGACCACCTTTTTTGAGGCGTTAGAATGGCTGTTTGATACCACATTAGAGCGCGCCAATATCTCTAATGTTTCAGAAATGAGAAAATCTAAACTGGAAATTGGTGAACGGGATGATGTTTATGTAGCCATGACGTTCGATCACAATGGTGAGAAGATTGTAGAAAAGTCTTTCTCTATCACAAAGACGGGACCAGAGACCTATAGTGTAAGCAATGCTTCTTATCATGGATATGAAACAAATGGAATTGAACGCGAGTCTGTAGATGGTAAACTATTGATAACACGCTGTTACGATTCATTTATTCGTAGATTTAGTATGTTTAAAGGTGAATCCGACTTGAGTGTATTTGATAATGCGGCTTCGTTGAAAACATTGGTAGACAAGTTCTCAGATATTCATAAATTTGATGGACTTGTGGCTAATACTGAATCGTTTGAGCAAAAGGCAAATAAGGCTTTATTACAGGAAATGAAGTCAGATGATAAGATTTCAAAAGAGACAAAGTCTTTTGAATTACAAATGACGCGTCTAAGTGGAGAAATCCGTCAAAATAGAGAAGATATTAAGGATAAGGAAGATGTAATTGCTACTTTTTCGTCAAATCTCAACAAACTAGAGCAGAATCAAGAGACTTCTGAAAAGTATCGTGATATACAAGAACGCCTTAAGGCTAAGAATTCAAAGAGAACTCAGCTTTTGGCAACAATTAAAAGGAAGGATTATAATCACTGTCTTCTTGATCAATACTGGGTGTTAGCTCCTTTTGGAGATATTTTGACAGAATTTAAACAAAAATGCGCTTCACTTAGCAAAGAAAGGCGTACCCAAGAGAAGAATTTTGATAAACAACAAGCCGCAGCTAAGGCCAAACTTGAAACAATCAAAGAAATTCAAGGAGCATTGGCAAATGGTGCAACAGAACTTCCATGGTATCTTCCTAATCAAGAAACAATGGAAGATATGATAAATGATCATATATGTAAAGTGTGTGGTCGTGAAGCCCCTGATGGTTCTGAGGCATATAACTTTATGGTTCATCGTTTAGAAGAATACCGAGCACACGTTGAAGCTAAATGTAAACGAGACGCTGCAATAAAGTCTATTGATGGCGAGTCTTTATTTAAAAATGACTATATAACAGAATTACATTCGCTCAGTATTTCACTTAGTGGTCCCGAAGAATCTAAAATTTTCGGTATTTCACGAGAAATCAGCGATTGGCTTAATCTTGTTGCCGTACGGAAGAATGAGTTGAAAGGTGTTGAAGAAGAAATTCAGGACTTGCAAGATGAAAAGGCCCGTATCCTTATTCAGGCAGGCAATGTGTCAGAGAGCCTCCTTGAAAGCCAGTTCAATGATATCAAGGGGTGGTATGAGCAGAAGGAAAGAGCATCAGTCAGATTGAGTCAACTGGAAGAAGAATTAAAGAATAACATATTAAAAATGGATGAGCTGAAGGAGCAGATGAATAACCTTAATCCAGCCAACTCTCAAGTTAAAGTTCTAAAGAAAGTTCATAAAGTTCTTGAGGAGATTAGCAAGGCCTTCTCTCGTGCCCAAAAGGATAACTTACGTAGATTCCTTACAGAACTTGAGAAAAGGGCTAATGACTATTTGGATAAACTAAGTGCAAATGACTTTCATGGAAACGTACGCTTAGTACAGACTGCTAACGATTCAACAGAAATTCATCTTTATAGTTCAAATGGTACTGAAATCGTTAATCCTTCAGGTTCTCAGCAAACGGTAATGTACATATCTGTTCTCTTTGCTATTTCAGATTTTACTCAAGAAAAAAGAGATGAAGATTATCCTTTATTTTTTGATGCTGCGACATCGTCATTTGGTGATTCAAAGGAAAGTGAGTTCTATAATGTTATAGACAAGATTGACAAACAATGTATAATTGTGACCAAGGATTTTATCACTCGTGGCAAGGTGCGCGAAGAAGATGTAAATAAATTAACTTGCTCTGTTTATCGTATAAACAAGGCTGATAGTTTTGATAAGACTAATATGGCTACTATACGCACTATAATCAATAAAATTAAGTAAACAATGGAATCTTTATATGAAGCATGGGCAAAACGTAATCCTTCGTGGGAAAAACGTTATCAATCAACTGTCGTGGATGTGTTTTGCGATTATGGAAAAGGTGTGAGCAATTTCTTGGAAGCTCGTGGTAAAATTTTCGGTGCCGGTTATGAAATTTTTATCATCGCATTCTTTATCGGACTATATCATAATCGGACAAAGCCGTTGGTTGAAGATAGGGAAAAGAAAAAAGTATTTGGTCAAGCAATTCAGTATTGGGGTAATATAGAGAATCGCATCGGTAGAACCTCATATGGAAATTTACGTCGTTACATCTTTGCTGCATTGATAGCTAAAACCGATATTGATTTCATTGCATTAGACAAAGGAAAACTCACATTAAGAACCGTCGTTGATAAGATGATGGAAAAAATGGAAGAGTATGCAAATTATGGCTTTGATTACATTGAAGACAAGTTGGCTAATGACCCAAATTATTATTTTAGGGATATAGCTTTTTTGACAGAAATAACCAATATGCTCAATAACTCAGAAACAGCAGAGGAGGATGTAGATGATGAAATGCCAGAATCTCTTGATTAAGTAGTGGAGTCAATCATAAAAATTGGGATATTTCTGGCAATATGTTTTTTGAAATTATGGCAAAGAATATAGAAATACGAAATAGTACAGCGGAGTTTCTCATCTTTATGCTTGAAGGCAAGGAAGATGGGATTCAGGTGATGTATAAGGATGAAACCATTTGGGCAACTCAAAAGACGATGGCGCAGCTTTTTGATTGCTCAACTGACAATATTAGCCTGCATTTAAAAAATATATTTGCATCCGGTGAATTGGTCAAAGATTCAGTTACCGAGAAAAACTCGGTAACTGCCGCTGATGGCAAAAATTATAACACGACCTTCTATAATCTCGATGCCATTATCAGTGTCGGTTATCGTGTAAATTCTGTTCGGGCGACCCAGTTCCGGCAGTGGTGTACATATGTGCTTCGTCAGTTTGCCATCCGTGGTTATGTAATAGACAAGAAGCGAATGGAGAATGGTTCGTTTATCGGTGAAGATTATTTTGAACATTTGCTTGCCGAAATAAGGGAAATAAGGCTGAGTGAACGTAGGTTTTATCAGAAATTGACGGATATCTATACTACGGCTATCGACTATAATAAGGAAGCACCGACTACACGTCTTTTCTTCAAAAAGGTTCAGAACAAGATGCACTATGCAGTTCATGGGCATACGGCAGCAGAGCTTATTGTGGAGCGTGCTGATGCGGAAAAGGAACACATGGGATTGACTACTTGGGAAAATGCTCCGCATGGTAAAATTGTCAAAACCGATGTTTCTGTTGCAAAGAACTATTTGCGAGAAAAAGAATTGGAAGAAATGGGCAGAATAGTCAATGCTTCGCTTGATATGGCAGAGAGTATGGCAAAGCGTCATATACCCATGACAATGGAAGATTGGGCAAAGCGAATAGACAAATTCATTAATTTATTTGATAGTCCGATATTGCAGGATAGCGGAAAGGTTTCTGCTGAATATGCCAAAGAGTTTGCTGAGTCAGAGTTTGAAAAGTACAGAATCATTCAAGACCGTCTTTTCCAATCTGATTTTGACAGGTTCTGTGATGATATCCTTCTTCCGATTGAATAGAAGTGTAGATAACCATTTGTCCGAAGGTATTTGAATTTTTCTAACACCTTCGGACAAATGGTTTATGAATGGTAGTGGTCTTTTTCGATTATGCTCTATAATCGAATGGAGCTTGCAATTAGCTGATAACCAATCGACAACCATTCTACTTTACATTTTATGCAGTGAACTGAGTATTTTTACGCACCGAATATATCTATGCCTATTTCAATACTTTGAGCAAGAATATCGTTATCGCAATTCCTAAAACGGCTATGACCGTACAGACTATAACGGCTTTCCAAATCACTGCCGAATGCAACATCTCGGCATTAGCCACAATGATGCAGACGAAAAAAGAAGATAGGGCGACCAGTATTATAATGGTGATGTAGAATGCGGTAGCCGGGATGGGAATGAAGTTGGCTGCTTTCTTAACCTATAAAATCCCTTGTTCGGGCGTAATA
>ULMG01031479.1_pt1 | contig 19955 bp, 23 predicted proteins | sample 1951601 | NCBI WGS metagenome assembly ULMG01 (sample SAMEA4835545, study PRJEB28245) | human gut metagenome | biome: gut microbiome; material: fecal sample | place: Denmark | collected 2008
TATTTTTTGAATATTCTTAATGAATTTAGTACTGTTATAAATGTTACTCCTACATCTGCAAATACTGCTTCCCACATTGTTGATATTCCAAAAGCTCCAAGTACTAATACTATTGCTTTTATTCCTAATGCAAAATATATGTTTTGCATTATTATCTTTTTGGTTCTTTTTGATACATTTATGGCTTTGTTAAAGCTTGATAATTTTCCATCCATTATTACAATATCTGATGTTTCTATTGCTAAGTCTTGACCATTTAGTCCCATTGATGCTCCTATATCTGCTTCTGCAAGTACTGGTGAATCATTTATTCCATCTCCTATTGCAATTACAACGTTTTGTTCATTTTTAATTTTCTGTAATTCCTTTACTTTCTCTCCTGGTAATAAATTATAATGCACTTCTTCTATGCCAACTTGTTTTGCTATATTCTCTGCAATTTCTTTGTTGTCACCTGTTAACATACAAATTTTATTTATTCCTTTCTTTTTAAATCCTTCTATTGCTTCTTTACTATCTGGTTTAACTGTATCAGAAATTACTATTGCTCCTAAATATTTTTTATTTTTTGCAACATATACTATTGCTCCAATTTCATTGCATGGATAATATTTTATTTCTTCCTTTTCTAGCAATTTTGCGTTTCCTGCAACAATTTCGTCTCCATGATATTTAGCTTTTATTCCCATTCCAGCAATTTCTTTATATTCTTCAATTTCTTCTTGACTAATTTTTTTGTTTACTTTGCTTATTATACTTTTTGCTATTGGGTGGTTTGACATACTTTCTGCTACTGCTGCAATTTCCAATAGCTCTTCTTCTCCAATTTCTTCTGCTAATACTATTTTAGAAACCTCAAAATTTCCTTTTGTAATTGTTCCTGTTTTATCTAATACCATTGTATTTGCTTTTGTAAGGACATCTAAATAATTTGAACCTTTTATTAAAACGCCTTCTTTACCTGCCTTTCCAATACCTGCAAAATAACCTAATGGAACTGATAGTACAATAGCACATGGACATGATGTTACTAAAAATACTAATGCTCTTTTTACCCATTCCCCTAAATTTTGAAATCCTACAAATATTGGTGGAACGAATGCAAGTATTAAAGCAAGTACAACAACTATTGGTGTATACACTTTTGCAAATTTTGTTATAAATAATTCTGTTTTAGATTTTGCTTTATTTGAATTTTTAACTAATTCTATAATCTCATTAATTGCTGTGTCTTTAAACTCTTTTGTAACTTTTACTTCTATTACATCTGATTCATTAATACATCCTGCCAAAACTTCATCATCTACTTTAACTTTTCTTGGAACAGATTCTCCTGTTAGTGCAGATGTATTTATTGTAGTTTCTCCATTTACTATAACTCCATCTACTGGAATTTTCTCTCCTGCTTTAACTACAATTATATCTCCTACTTTTAATTCTTCTGGTTCTACTACTTTTATTTCATTACCTTTTTTCAAATTTGCAATTTTAGGTTTTATATTCATTAATTGAATGATTGATTTTTTAGATTTTCCCACTGCATAATCTTCAAATAGTTCTCCAACGTTATAAAATATCATAACTGCAGCAGCTTCTCCTGGTTTGTTTATAGCAAAAGCTCCAAGTGTTGCAATTGACATTAAAAAGTTTTCGTCAAATACTTCACCTCTAAAAATATTTTTTATTGATTTTAATAAAACCTCATAACCAGACAATATATATGCAACTACAAATAGCCATGTTGCAATTTTTTCAGGCACTACTTTAAAAAATGCAGTTGCAAATATTATAAGTGCAATAACAAGTTTTACTACTTCCGCTTTTAAATTTTCTTCTTTTTCTTCATGGTCATGAGCACCACAATGTTCACATTTACTCATTTTATCATCCTCCGTACTACATTTCCTTAATATGTTCTAATGCCATGTTAAATATCATTTCAACATGCTCATCTGAAAGCGAATAATATACAGTTTTACCATCTTTTCTAAATTTTACAAGTTTTGCTTGTTTTAAAACTCTTAATTGATGAGATACTGCTGATTGTGTACTATTAATTAATTCTGCAATATCGCATACACACATTTCGTGCTCAAATAAGCAACATATTATTTTCATTCTTGTTGAATCTCCAAACACTTTGAACAGTTCAGCTATATCAAATAGTGTTTCTTCATCTGGCATTGTTTTCTTTACTTTTTCAATTATATCTGGATGTTTTACTGTACATTTTAAATCTTCTTCCATATTTTCCCCTTTCTTTATATGAATAATTGTTCATGTATTCATTATATGCATTAGATTTTTATTTGTCAATCTATTTTAGAAATTAATTACATAAAAAGAAAAGTGTCTTTGCAACACTTTTTCAACAAAAAATACACCTTCAAATATTAAACTTTTATCTAACATTTGTGGTGCATTTTATATTTTATTTATTTTTCTTTTTCGTCTCTTTCGTAGAACCAGTCTGTACTTTCTTTATATTTTATTGGGTTATCAGCTTTTGATAGGTTTTTGTTAATTGCAAACAACCTGATTATGTACAGTATTGTAAATATTTCTCCAAAAAAGTAATCATACCCCAAAAAGGCTAAGTCAACAGCATCATATATATATGTAACCAAACGTATAGCATCATATATTAGAATCCACCCTATTGCTACAAGTGAGCAAACAATGTATTTTTTTGAAGAAACCTCATTGTATTCTGACATATACATTTTTGCTATTAGGAGAAAGATTAATGATATTCCTTCAAAAATTATTCCAAAATCAAATTCTCCAAATGCAAGTGGTGCTATATAAGTCAACATGCTTAAAACTATTAATACTATTGCTATACTTGTTTTATTATTTGCCTTATCTATATTAACTTTTCTTACAAACTCCATCTCTTCATCAGTCATTTTTTATCTCCTATATATTTAATATTTAACATTTTGTTCTTCATCCTTTAATATTATATCGTCCTTATCTAGTCTTTCCTTTTTATTTTGGATTTTTTCAACTTTAAATATTTGATAAATTAATAATAGGTTAAGTAAAAGGTGTAACCCTAGTGTTCCATAACTTTTTGTTTTAAATATGTTATATAGCTTTACACATTCGTCAACATAGTATTCTTTTTCTGTTTTTATATTTACTCCTGCTAGTCCTATACCTACTTTAGTTTTTTTGCTATCTATTTTATTAGCATTTTGTTCTGTATAAATTTTTTCAAATTCAGTTTTAGTATATGTTTTATCTAAATAAAATTTAGTCCCTACAAAAAACATCATTATTACTATAGATGTTATGGCTGTTAATATTAGTCGACTTATTAGTTCTGATTCTTTTTTTGAAAACAAATTAACTACTAAAGTTATTGCTAAAAAAATTGCTATTACTATTAGATGCGCATTTATAAATAATTTCTTTATATTTTCTATTGGGTCAATAATTGTAGATTTATAAGTCATCAAAAATGTTATTGCTCCAACTATTAATATAATAAATGTAGCTATCAATTCCATTATTACATATGTGTTGTCTAATGGAATATAGTAATAAAATCTATTATATAAAAACGGACCACCATGCTGATAATTTGATGTGTCATTATCACCTATAGATGGTCTATCTCCCCTCCCCATAAAAGCCATATTTTTTCTTTCCTTTCTACTATTATTTATTCTACTGTATTTTTATTTTATCATGTAATTTTTTTTAAAACAATACCATTTTTTTTCTATATTTTTGTTTATTTTTTTTAATTTAGTGATATACTTTTTATATGTACGAAAGAAGGTAATTTTATGGCAAATGTAAAAAAAGATGATGTTGACGTTAAAGCATTGTATGGCAATGATTGTGTTTCTTCTTCAGAAGATTTTAAAAAAGCTCACGGTGTATCAGATAAAGGGCTTAGTTCAAAAACTGCAATGGAACGTCTTAAGAATTTAGGGTCAAATCAAATAAAGCAAGCAAAGCAAAAAAAATGGTACAATTATTTTTTTGCAAGTCTATTTAGTCCTTTTAATAGTATCCTACTTGGGATTACTTTTATCCTTGTTTATACAGATATTATTCTTCCAGAAAATCCTAGTCCTGCAAATATTATAGTAATTGCTCTTTTAATAATAGTAAGTACTTTATTGGAATTTATAGAGGTATTTCGTTCTAATAAAGCAGCAGAAAAACTAAAAGAGCTTGTAGAAACTACTAGTACAGTTATAAGAAATGGCAAGAAGATTACTATTCCTTTAAAAGAAGTTACTGTTGGTGATATGGTAATTCTTTCTGCTGGTGATATGATTCCTGCTGATTTGCGTATTATTGAATCAAAAGATTTATATGTAGGTCAATCTTCTATTACTGGTGAATCTGATGCAGTAAGAAAGCTTACAGAAACAGAACTAGAATCAATTGATGATATTGATAGTATTACTGATTTGGATACTATTTGTTTTATGGGTACAAATGTTATAAGTGGTAGTGCAAAAGGAATTGTAATAAAATCTGGTGATTCAACTTATTTTGGAAAAGTAGCACACACTTTAACTTTAGGTAAGCCTAAAACAAATTTTCAAAAAGGAATTGAAAGTATTAGTAAATTATTAATTAAATTTATGCTTGTTTTAATCCCATTGGTATTTCTTGTTAATTATCAAAAGCATAATACTGTACTTGCATTTACTTTTGCAGTAGCTATTGCAATTACAATTACTCCACTTTTACTTCCAGTTATCTTATCTTCTTGCCTTTCAAAAGGTGCTGTAAGAATGTCTAAGAAAAAGACTATTGTAAAAAAATTAGATTCTATACAGAATTTTGGTGCAATGAACATCTTATGTACTGATAAAACAGGAACTTTAACAGAAGATAAGATTGTATTAGAAAAATACTTAGATGTATATGGAAATGAAAATATAAGAGTTTTAAAGCATGCATTTTTAAACTCATATTTTCAAACTGGTTTAAAGGGAAGTATTGATGAAGCTGTAATACATAGAGCTTTAAAAAGTGATTTAAGTAGTTTAGTAACTGAGTTTAAAAAAATTGATGAAATACCTTTTGATTTTAGTAGAAGAAGACTTTCTGTTGTTGTAGAAAATGATAATCAAAAATATTTAATTACAAAAGGTGCTGTTGAGGAGATTTTAAGTATTTGTAGCACAATTGATTATGAACATGAAGTTATACCTATTACAAAAGAAATTAAAGATAATATTAGGAAAATTGCAAACGATTTAAATGAAGAAGGCTTAAGAGTTGTTGCAGTTTGCCAAAAGAAAAATATAAATGATATAGAAACATTTAGTGTTAAAGATGAATCGCAAATGTCTCTTGTTGGATTTATTGGATTTTTAGATCCTCCAAAAGAAAGTGCAAAACTTGCTATTGAAAAGTTAAACAATGCTGGAATTAGAGTTATTGTTTTAACTGGTGATAATGCAGCTGTTACTAAGTGTATTTGTAAAAAAGTTAATATAAGCACTAAAAAAATTATTACAGGTGCTCAAATTGATAAATTAGCTGATGTTGGTGTTTTAAGATTATTAAAAAAATCAAATGTCTTTGTTAAGCTATCTCCTATTCAAAAGGCTAGAATAGTAAGGCTTTTAAAAGAATCTGGTAATGTTGTAGGTTATATGGGTGATGGTATTAATGATGCCCCTTCTCTTACAAATTCAGATGTTGGAGTATCTGTTGATACAGCTGCCGACATTGCAAAAGAAACTGCTGACATTATTTTGCTTGAAAAAGACTTAAACGTTTTATTAGATGGCGTAATGGAACGGAAGACGTACATTTGGAAACCTTATGAAATATATTAAAATGGCTGTAAGTTTTAACTTTGGCGAAGTTGTTTCTGTTATAATTGCAAGTGTATTGCTTCCATTTTTACCAGAAACTCCTATCCAACTGCTTGTAGAAAGTTTGCTTTATGACTTTGGTCAAATTACACTTCCTTTTGACAATGTAGATGCTGAATATTTGCAAAAGCCAAAAAAATTAGATATTAAAAGTTTAAAACACTTTATGCTATTTATGGGACCACTTAGTTCTATATTTGATATGCTAGTATTTGCTTCTCTTTGGTATATCTTTGGAATAAGAGAAGCCTCTGTTGTTCAAACAGTTTGGTTTAGTTACAGTATTGTATCTAATCTTGTAGGAATGCATATTATTAGAACTTCTAAAGCTCCATTTATACAAAGTAACGCAAATAAGGCTGTTTATATTTCATCAATATTATTAAGTATTATTGGTATTTTAGTTCCTTACACAATTTTAGGAAGTGCAATTGGACTTGTTCCTGTTACATTACAATATTTAGATGTAATTTTACCAGTTACTTTTCTTTATTGTATTTTCGCGATATTTGCAAAAAAAATATATATCAAAAAATATGGAGAATGGATTTAATCCACTCTCCCTTTTTTTCTAATTTGTTCAATTAAAGTATTTACTATTTGTTTATCTTCTAATGACAACTCTTCAAAGCTTTTGTATAATTCTTTATTTAGTATCTCATCTTTACTTTCTAATAGATCATAAAAAACATAGTCTAATGTAACTTCTAAAACATTACATATATTAATTAATGTCTCCATACTTCCTACTATTCTTCCATTTTCTATTCCTCTTATTGTATCAATTGATCTATCTACTTTTTCTGCCACAAATTCCTGTGTATAGTTTTTATTTCTTCTTGCTTCTTGAACTTTTACACCTATACATTTTAATATATCTTTGTTTTTTATCCCAGCCAAAATTCTCCCTACTTTCATATTTGTTTTATACTGATAGACAAAGTATATCATTTTGTCCTTTTAGTAAAAAGTGAATAAAAATCATATTGAAAAGCTTGTATTTCTTTGATTTATGTATTAACATTTATTGTACTGTTATTTTTAATCATAGTATGTGTAGTATTTAAATATTAATTCATACTATTGTTTTTTAATAATTAATTTTGAAAGGGGATTTTTATGGAAGAAAGAATTGCAACTAGAAAAATTGATGAACTTCGGAAGAGTAGTTCTACCCATTGATTTTAGAAATAAACTTGGTATGAAAGAAAAAGATGATGTAAATATTTATATGAAAGGCTCTTATATAGTTATTGAAAAGCCTGAAGATTAAAAGAACAAAGCGACTTTAGTCGCCCTTTGTTCTCGCCGATTTGAGTTTCCGAATGTAATGAGGGAATCTCAAAGTCAATAGTGCAGCAGAATTTTTGTGTCAAAATTCTCCGTTCCTATTGGCTTTTTTTCTAAATTTTCATACTCAATTTTACTTTTTGTTTTTCGTTATCTATTCCAATTACTTTTACTTTAACTATGTCTCCTACTGATACTATTTCTGATGGGTTTTTTACATAGTTATTGCTCATTTCTGATATATGAACTAATCCATCATGTTTTACTCCTATATCTACAAATGCTCCAAAGTCTATTACATTCCTTACTGTTCCGTTTAATATCATTCCTTCTTTTAGGTCTTCAAATTTTAAAACATCTGACCTTAATATTTGTTTTGGCATATCTTCTCTAGGGTCTCTTCCTGGTTTTGATAACTCTTCTATTATATCTTTTAAAGTTATTTCACTTGTATTTAATCTTTTGCTTGTTTCTTTTATATTAATATTTGCTAATTTTTCTTTTATTGTTTTTAGTCCTTCTTTATCTCTTAGGTCTTGTTTTTTGCAACCAATTTCTTTTAATAAATTTTCTGCAATTTCATAGCTTTCTGGATGAACTGCTGTTACTTCTAATGGATTATCTCCATCATATATTCTAATAAATCCTGCACATTGCTCATAAGCTGATTTTCCTAATTTTGCTACTTTTAATAGCTCTTTTCTGTTTTTTAATTTTCCATTTTCATCTCTGTATTTAACTATATTTTTACTAATTGAATTGTTTAGCCCAGATACATATGTTAAAAGTGATGGAGTTGCTGTGTTTACATCTACACCTACACTATTTACGCTATCTTCTACCACTCCACTTAAGCTTTCTGAAAGTCTTTTTTGGTTAACATCATGTTGATATTGCCCTACTCCAATTGATTTTGGATCTATTTTTACTAGTTCTGCAAGTGGATCTTGAAGTCTTCTTGCTATTGATATTGCTCCTCTAATAGATACGTTTATATCTGGATATTCTTCTGTTGCAAGTTTTGAAGCAGAATATACAGAGGCTCCTGCTTCGCTAACTATTGCATAATTTACATCTTTACTTGCTTCTTTTATAACATCAGAAACAAATTGTTCTGATTCTCTTGATGCTGTTCCATTTCCTATTGCGATTATATTTATATTGTCTTTTTTAATTAAGTCTAACAAAGTTTTTTTGCTATTTTCTACATCATTTTGTGGAGCTGTTGGATAAATTGTTGCAGTATCTAAAACTTTTCCAGTTTCATCTATTACAGCAATTTTGCAGCCTGTTCTATATGCTGGGTCAAATCCCATTACTGTTTGACCTTTTATTGGACTTCCCAATAATAATTGTTTAGCATTTTTTCCAAACACTTTAATTGCTTGTTCTTCTGCTTTTTCTGTTAAGTCTGAACGAATTTCTCTGTCTATTGAAGGCTCAATTAATCTTTTAAAACTATCGTTTATAGTTTCTTTTAAAATATCTGTAAATTCTGTATTTCCTTTTATAATGTCATTTTCTATATAATTTATTATAGTGTCTTCTGGTTTTTCTAACTTTACTTTTAAAAAGTCTTCTTTTTCTCCTCTATTTATTGCAAGGATTCTATGACTTGGTATTCTATTAATTTTTTCTGAAAAATCATAGTACATTTCATAACTAGATTTCTCTTCATCATTTGTAGCTTTTGTTTTTATTAACCCTTCTCTATAACACATTTGCTTTATTCTTTTTCTGTATTCTGCCACATCTGATATGTTTTCTGCAATTATATCTTTTGCCCCTGTAAGCGCTTCTTCTTCATTGTTTACGCCCTTTTCTTCGTTTATAAATTCTTTTGCAATTTCCAAAACAGGTCTTTTATCTGTTTGCAAATATATAATTGTAGCCAATGGCTCTAACCCTTTTTCTTTTGCAATTGAAGCTCTTGTCCTCTTTTTTTGTTTATATGGTCTATAAATATCTTCTACTTCTGAAAGTATAATTGCATTTTCTATTTGAATTTTTAGTTCATCTGTCATCTTTCCTTGTTCTTCTATTGATTTAGATATTTCTTCTTTTCTTTTATTTAGATTTCTTAAGTATGTTAATCTATCATTTAAGTTTCTTAACACTTCATCACTTAATCCTCCTGTTGCTTCCTTTCTATAACGAGCAATAAAAGGAATTGTATTCCCATCATCAATTAATTTAATCGTGTTTTGTACTTGAAACTCTTTTACTCCTAATTCATGTGCTATAACCCCTGCTATTTTATCCATTATATATATCATTCCTTTCTTTTTACATTTGTTATTTTATATTATAAATTAGTTAAAGTAAATAAAATATATCTTTTAATTCAATCTTATTTTTTACATTTTTTGGGATTTTTTGTAGATTTTTAAATCTTATTCTCATATAATATTTCCATCCTTTTCCAGAGGAAATCTTTAGGAAAGGAGGGATATTTAATGTCGTCTTTTGATTTGATTTTTTTCCTTATTTTATTGCTTCTTGGCAATAATGAGGACGACAGCAACACTTCGAAATAATTCAAATTATTTCAAAACAGATAGTCTACCAGCTATCTGTTTTTATATATAAAGAAAAATATGAGCTACCAGACTCATATTTTTCGAATATTTAATTTGTCTTTGACTTAATTTTGCAACTTTGCAATTGCTAAATATAGTATACAACAATAATTTTTAAATGTCAATTTATTAAAATAGTTTTATTGCTAAAATACTATATAGTTTATTATATGTAATTTTTTTAAAAAAATTCATTTTTTATTTTTATTATTGCAATTGCACCCTTCTCTTTTATATGCACATTTTGAGCATACATCTTTATCTTTTTTTATAAAATTAAAATATGCTATTATACCTAACGCTCCTAGAACAACTGCTAAAATAATAAAATCTATAAAATTCATAAAAATTCTCCTTCTAGGGAAAAAGGGGTCTGACCCCTTTTTCCCCCAAGTTTTCTTTATTTTGATAAATTATTTATAAATGTGCCAATATTAAATACTAGGCTTGCTAAAATCCAGGCTAATCCTGTTTGAAAAGCTATTGCTTTAAACATTTTTCTGGTTGTACCAAGTTCTCTTCTCATAGCTCCTATTGCCCCAAAGCATGGTGCACTAAACAAATTAAATACCATATATGCATATGCACTTGCAGGAGTAAAAAAATTAAATGCACTTGATTTAAATAATAGGGCTCCCTCTTCTACTTCTTCACTTAATCCTGCTATTATATTCATTGATGATATTACTTGTTCTTTTGCAACTAATCCTTGCACAGCTGACACAGATGCTTCCCAACTAAATGTTCCAAGTATTGGGTAGAATATCCATGAAATTGCATTTCCTATACTTGCTAAAATGCTATCTTTTATTTCCACCCCATATTCTAATTTCCAAGAGAATGATAGTAAAAACCAGATTACTACTGAACAAAATAGTATTATTGTTCCTGCTCTTTTTATAAATTCTTTTACTTTATCAAATACATCCCTTGCTACATATTTTACACTTGGCAATTTATACTCTGGGAGTTCAGATATAAATGCTGTTCCACTATCTTTCATAAATAACTTTTTAATAATAATAGCAGATATTAAAATTATAGCTATTGCAAAAAAATATAATGATGCAGAAACAACTCCAGATTTATCTGCGAAAAAGTATCCTGTAAACATTGCAATTATTGGTAATTTTGCACTACATGGTATAAATGGTGTTAACATTATAGATAGTTCTCTTTCTTTGCTATCCTTTATTATTCTTGTTGACATTATTGCAGGCACACTACATCCGAAGTCCAACTATAAATGGCACTAAAGTTTCTCCACTTAAACCAAATTTTTTAAATAACTTATCTAACAAAAATGTTACCCTGGACATATATCCAGTAGTTTCTAATATTGATATGCAAAGAAATAATATAATTAGCTGTGGCACAAAACCTAAAACAGCTCCTACTCCTGCAATTATTCCATCTACAACTAAACTTGTTGACCATGCTGATGCACCTAAATTTGTTAAGCCTTCTCTTACAATTTCTCCAAAGTTTTTTACCAAATCTGAAATCCAGTCAACAGTAAAACTTCCAACCACTCCTACTGACAAATAATACACTAAAAACATTATCACTACAAATATAGGAAATGCTAAAAATTTATTTAAAAATATTTTATCTAATTTATCTGACATAGTTTCTTTTATTGGTGTTATTGTTGTTGATTTATTTTTTATCTTAACTATGTACTCATACCTAGCATTTGCAATAATTTCTTCTATGTCCATTTTGTATGTTTCTTCAAGTTTTTGTCTACTGTTTTTTACAATTCCCTTTTGGTAGCTTTGATATAGCTTGTCATTCTCTAATATCTTTATTGCCATAAATCTATTTACTTTTAATTCATTTTCTATGTTAATTATTTCATTTTCTATATCTGACTTAAATATCTCTTTACTTCTAACTTTTTGCTTATTATATTTTTTTATTGTATTTTTTAATTCCTCTATTCCAGTTGCTTTTAATGCAGATATAATTACAACATCTGTTTCTATTTCCTTTGCTAGCTTTTCTTTATCTATATGTATTCCTTTTTTCTCTAATCTATCGGCCATATTAAGTGCTATTATAACCTTTGTATCTAATTCCATAAGCTGTGTAGTAAGATATAGGCTTCTTTCTATTGATGTAGCATCTACTATATTTATTATTATGTCTGGCTTATCTTCTAACACAAATTTTCTTGAAACCTCTTCTTCCACTGTATACGGACTAAGTGAATAAATTCCGGGTAAATCTACTAGGTCATCTCCTAGGTCTTTTATTTTCCCTACTTTTCTTTCTATTGTTACACCTGGCCAATTTCCTATTTTCTGATTTGTTCCAGTAAGTAAATTAAAAAGTGTGGTTTTACCACTGTTTTGATTTCCTACTAATGCAATTTTCATTATAGTACCTCCACATCAATGTTTTTCATTTCCTCTTTTCTAATGCAAAGCTCATAACCTCTAAGTTCTATATCAACAGGATCTCCCATTGGTGCAATTTTTTTAATTAAAATTTCTGTTCCTTTTGTTATTCCCATATCTAATAAATGTCTTCTTACTTCTGGTTTGTCCAAATGCAAGCCTAAAACTTTTGCTCTTTGTCCTATTTTTAAGTTACTTAAATATGTATGATCTCCTTTTTTTAATATTTGTTTGCTCATTTTTATCTCCTTTATATAAATTGTATTATCTATAAAGGACAAGTATGAATAAAAAAATAAACAAAAGGAAAACTCCTTTTGTTTATTTTTTATCTATTCTCTTTACTTTTTTATTTTTATTAACAGTTTCTCTATCCATCCTTTTTTATGCTTTAGCGATATATATCCAATTATAGACATTGTAAATGCTCCTATACAATCTACTATTAGGTCTTCCATTGTATCTGCTAATGCTGCTCTTCCAACAAGCTGTGTGCCATTTTCTAATGTAAACTTTTGCATGTTTAATCCTAATATTCCATCAAATGTAAATTCATATATTTCCCATATTACACCTAATGATACTGCAAAAGCGAAAGCAAATATCGCAACAAATATTGGTGCTAATTCTACATGCACTTTTTCGTGTTTGTTTAAAATATTAATAAAAGAAAATCCTAATGCTCCTAGCATTGCACCACTACAAGTATGAAGTATAGTATCCCAATGTGGTACTCTATAATAAAAGTTTCTTACTTCTCCTAGGAATACAGCTCCCCATAAAAATAACACGTAAACAATATACATATTTGTTGGTATTACTATCTTTAATTTTTTTGATAATATATTAGGTAAGAAAAATGCAATTACACCTAGTACACATTGAGTAAGCATTAGTATGTAGTCTGTTTTTACTCTTACACCTTCTATTTGTTCTACATTTGTAGTTGGAGAAACAATAATTTTATAAATTATAAATGCTATTGGAGCTATAAAGCTTATTAATACAGTTATTCCTATTATTGATTTCCAATCTCTTTTTTTCTTCTCTTTCATGTATTCCTCCTTAATCTATTATATGCATAATTTTATTAAATATCATAAATGTATGTTGCTTCTAAATCTGCCTCATGAGTATATAGTGCAAGTGGATATTTTTTATATGCTTGTCCTATTGTTCCATATAATTCTTTTGGCTCTGTAAAGCCCATATGCCATCTTATTGCATATTTTTCTTCTGGCGTTAGTTTTATAAATTCACTAATCATCATTACAGATTTTTCTCCATGTCCATATGGAATAGTATCTTCTATTGTATAATATGGCACTTGTTCCCATATTCCATTATTTTTTACATTTCTGAAATCTGTTTTATAAAAGTTTGTTTTACATATATCATGTAATAATGCAACAATTTTAGTAGAATCATTATCTTCTACTTTTGTTTTTAGGATTTCATACACTTTCATGCTATGCTCAACCAATCCACCTTTAAAGTTTCCATGATATCTTGTGCTTGCTGGTGCTTCAAAAAAGTCTGAGTTCTCTAAAAACTCTATTAATTTATCCATTCCTTCTCTATTTGTTTCTTTTAATAATTTTATAAACTCTTCTTTCATATTCTACTCCTCTGTTTTTTCTTTTTTTAATAAATCTCTTATCTCTTCTAATAGTAAAACTTCATCAGATTTTTTTGGCTCTTCTATTGTTTTTTCTTCTTTTTCTTTATGAATTTTATTCATAAGTTTATTTACAGTTCTTACTAGCATAAATATACAAAATGCTATTATTAAAAAGTCTAATACATTTTGAATAAAACTTCCATATTTAATTTCTGCATTTCCTATTTTTGCAGTTAGTCCTGTAAAGTCAATTCCTCCTATTATAACTCCAATTACTGGCATTATAATGTCTCCAACTAATGATGTCACTATCTTTCCAAATGCTCCACCAATTATTACACCTACTGCTAAATCCATTACATTGCCTCTTGCTATAAATTCTTTAAATTCTTTTAACATGGCTATTTCCCCTTTTATCTTTTAATACAAGTATTTTTATATCAAATTTAGTTGTATTTTGTCAATGCCTATAAATTTCGGTTTTAAATAAATAAGAAGTGCAGCAAAGTGCACCTCTTTCTAATTTTCTTTTGGTATTTCTATTTTATTTAATTCTTTGTAATTAGATATTTTATAATTTATCTTGTCTTTACAATAATAGCTACCTTGAAAATTGTATTCTTGTGTTGTCCCGTCTGCCAACTCAAGTATATATGTTTTTCCATTGTCACTAAAACTTATATCTGTTTTTTCTTCTATTTTAATATTATCAAGTGCATTTATTACTTTTTCTATTAACTCTTTATCTTCTGTTTTGTAATAAACATATCCACCTTCTGTTTCTTCTCTAACTCTAACAGATATTACCTCTTCTGAGTTTTGCACTTTTATTTCTTTACTATCATTATTCTGTTTACTTTTATTTAGATATCCTACAAGTATAACTGCTATTAAAACTAATATTATTAAAAAAATGTAAATATACTTTTTCAATTTTTTCTCCTACTTTTCTATATATCCATAAGTTTTTTGTGTATACATATCATCTGTAACTGGTTTGTATCTTTCTCCATCATAGTCATCTGTAAATCCATTATATGCTTTATAGATATCTCCATTTTCTGTATCATACACTCTTTCATATCCTAATGTTGCATCACTTTGTTTTTGGCTCATTATATCATAAGATTTGCTTCTGCTTTCCCATGCGCTCATATATGAATCAAATGCTCTTTGTATTGAAGCATTTAACGCAAGGGCTTGCTTTGTTTGGCTATTTCCATCATCTATTGTTTTTTTAACATAGCTATCTGTAAATTCTATTGAATTAACTGATTCTAATAATATATCTTTGTAGTCTACAAATTCATCTTTTTCTGCGGTTACTGCCATTATGTCATATACCATATAATAAAGCATATCTACTCCACCATTATATTGATTTCCAAAATTAACTATTGATGCCATAAATAATCCTTCACCTGGTTTACCATTATCTCCTGTAAATGTTCCTCTTAGTACTTTACTATCCAATGCCACGCTTTTCATAGATGCACTAGACTCAAATTCTTCTTGTTTTGTAAAATTTGTGAATTTAGGAAATTTAATTGTAGAAAATGATGGTTCTATTGAAGTCATATATGCTGTTATTTCATTAAATTTTTGATAAAACCCTTCTGTTGTTGGATTATCTAAAACTACCGCATCTGCAAATAGCTTGTATTGAGAATTATTTCCACTTAAATTGTAATAGTTTTGCCAAAAGCTTTTTGCTGATGCACTTTTTAGTAATGGTTGAATTTTTAACATTAAATATACTTGGTTATTTGTATTTTGTGGGTCATATACTCTAATTGTGTAAAAGATTCCTGTTCCTCCTGTTTCAACTGTCCATCCTTTTGGTTTTTTCATTGAAAAAGTGTCTGATGTATATTCTTCTAATGCTAATTTACTTGCTTCGTTTTTTACTATTTTTACATTTTCCTTTTTAGCTTTACTTCCTGTTTTATCCAATTTACCGTCACTACCTTTGTTATTGTTATTAATAAGCATTACTGCTAAAACAATAATTACTATTATAGCTACAATAGAAACTATCATCCACATTTTATTTTTCTTGCTCTCCTCCATTTGTTTCCCCTTTCTTTATTCGTATATAGTATTGCCTTTTTTTATGCAATAATGTATTTTATATATTTAACAAATAGGTCATCTTTTTAGATAACCCATTTATTACTAAAATTATTTATTTAAGTTTCTTTTTTTAATAATCATTGTTGCTGTTATTCCAGCTACTGCTACTGCAAATACTGATATGTATACAGCAATGTTATCTCCTGTTTTAGGATTATTTGTTTCATTCTTTGTTTGTTCTGTTTTATTTTCTGTTTCTTGTGTTGGTGTTGTTGGTGTACCTGGCTTTTGTGATGGTTTTTCAGGCTCACTTGGTGTTATTGGATTTTCTTGTGAGTTTCCTATTGGTGTCATTGTTAAATCAGGATACATTCTCCATATTATTTGAAATATTAACAACTAAATCCTCGCCCTTGAATAATTGTAATTTTGCTTTCTTGCTATATTCTACATAACCATCGTGAATAATCCCACCTTCAAAATTTAATGTTACTTCATTTTTGCTTTCTGCATATACTTTGTTTATAGCTGTTGGGAATAGTATGCTAACCAATAAACAAATCATCAATAAAATTGATAGGATTTTAACTTTTCTCATTCTTTTACTCCTTTCCCATTATATTTGTATTCATATATTATCATATTAAAGCTTCTATTCTATAATTTTTACCAATTTTTCCGTGACAATTTGGTAATTGTTTTTTTACTATTTTTATGATATGTTATAATGTGAAAAAAGTGCTAATTAGGAGGCTATTATGACTTTTTGTGAGAAATTAAATAATTATATAGAACAACTCGAATGTTCTTCTCAAGAACTAGCAAATGCATCTGGATTATCTTCTGCTGTTATTAGTCGTTATCGTAATGGAGAAAGAACTCCAAATATAAAAAGTAAACAACTAGAAAGTTTATCTAATGGCTTGCACAAAATAAGTATTGATAAAAAAGTAAATATTTCTAAAGAAGAAATTTACAATGCTTTAGCAAATACACTTAGTGATATTGTTATCGATTTTGAACAATTAAGCAAAAATTTTAGTGAGCTTGTTTCTACTCTAAATATTAGTATTGCAGATTTAGCTCGTTCTATTGGATATGATTCTTCTTTTGTTTCTAGAATTCGTACAGGAAGCCGAAATCCTTCTAAACCTAAAGAATTTATTGAATCAGTATCTAGTTTTATTGTAGCAAAATATAGCTCACCTGATAATAAAAAGGCTGTTTCTATTCTTATAAACTGTGAATTAGAGGATTTAAATGATTCTTCTAAATACAATTTAAAATTAATGGAATGGCTTTCTACCAACTCTGTTCCTACTCATAATTACATTAATGATTTCTTAAATAATTTAGATACATTTGATTTAAATCAATATATTAAAGCTATACATTTTGATGAGATGAAGGTTCCTTTTGTTCCATTTTATAAACAAGCTTCTAAAAATTATTATGGTATAGAAGAAATGAAAAAAGGCGAGTTAGACTTTTTTAAAGCTACTGTGCTTTCAAAATCTACAGAGCCTGTTTTTATGTGTAGTGACATGCCTATGGAAGATATGGCACAAGATGTTGAATTCGGCAAAAAGTGGATGTTTGCTATTGCTATGACATTAAAAAAAGGGCTTCATTTAAATATAATTCATAATTTAGATAGGCCTTTTAACGAAATGATGCTTGGTCTAGAAAGCTGGATTCCAATATATATGACTGGTCAAGTTTCTCCATATTATTTAAAGGGAGTTCCTAACTCTACATATTGCCATTTTAACTATGTATCTGGCACAGTTGCCCTTACTGGTGAATGTATTAGTGGATATCATAATAAAGGAAAATATTCTTTAATAAATAACAAAAGCGAAGTTGCTTATTATAAAACAAAAGCAGATTGTTTATTAAAAAAGGCTACTCCACTTATGGAAATTTATAGGGCAGAATCTAAAAATGCTTTTACTGCTTTTATATCTTCAAGTGCTAAACATAATGGTAATAGAAGAAGAATTTTATCTTCACTTCCAATTCATACTATTTCTGATGAGCTTCTTTTAAAAATATTAAAACGTAACAAAGTCTCTGACAAAGATATTGAGATTATAAAATCTGCAGTACAAGAACAAAAAGATATAATTTCAACTATATTAAAAACAAATAAATTTGAAGATGAAATCTCTAAAATTTCTAAAAAGGATTTTGATAAATCTCCTCTTACTTTATCTCTTTCAAATAGTTTTTATGAGAAAAGAATTTATTATAATTATGATGAGTATTTGGAACATTTAGAATTAACAAATGAATATGTAAAGAATAATAAGAATTATATATTAACTAATAATCCTAACCATACTTTTAGAAATATACAAATTTCTATTTGTAAAAATCAATGGGTAATGGTTTCTAAAGATACTAGTCCTTCTATACACTTTGTAATTCATCACCCAAAGCTTAGAAATGCTATTGAAAATTTTATACCACCTATTGTTGAATAAAAGTAAAATGGCAGAGAAAGTTCTCTGCCATTTTATTCTTTAATCAGTTGCTTTTTCTTTGAGCTTCTGCATAATTTTTTCATATGCAGAAGGTCCAAAACCTCTGATTTTTTTAACCAGTGTATCTCGATTTTTCTCAAATATACTGATTAAATCACCGACACTTAACTTTTCTACGGAAAGAATTCCCTCACAGTATTCCTCTGGGTCCCTACTGCTTTCTACCATGTTAAGCCAGTTTTTAAATGCTCTCGTTGGGAATTTTACCTTTTCATCTTCTAGCTCACTTGCTATGTTTCTCAAAAATTCACATGTTCCTTTGAGATTTTCCCTTTGAAGCCACTCAATTCTTTTTTTCTGCATTATCAACACTGCTGACTTTTCACCTAGAAGTTCCTCTAAAGCTCCCTTTAATAGGCATACTTCTTTTTCTAGTTGACTAACTTTCCGTTCTAATTCCTTTATTGCCATCTTTTTTGCCCTTTCTGCCGTATCGGCTTTACTAATATTGCACTCTTTAGAGCGTTCAACAGCTAATTTGCTGTCTCATAATATTATATTACCACATTATGTTAATTACGTCAAACTATTGCTAATTTGCTGTTACATTTTAGGTAAGAAATATTTGCTAATATCATTCCCTTCATTCTTAAGTAATGATACTTTGTTCTTTATTCCTCCTCCATATCCTGTTAGTGCTCCATTTACACCTACAACTCTATGGCATGGAATTATAATACAAATTGGATTCCATCCAACTGCTCCTCCAACAGCTTGTGCAGACATTCTTTTTATTCCGTGTCTTTTAGCTATTATTTTTGCTATATCATTGTATGTTATGGTTTCTCCAAATGGAATAGTATTCATAATTTCAATTACTTCTTTTCTAAAATTAGTTAGATTGTTTACTTTATATTTAGGTGTAAAATCTGGCTCTTTACCACTAAAATATATATCGAGCCATTTACATGTTTCTTCAAAAATAGGTGATTTTTCTTCTTTGCAATTCACTTCGTGTTTTGATGAGTCTTTTGAAGCCTCAAAGTATAAACCAATTAAACTTTCGCCATCACTATTCATTATTATATTTGAATATTCTTTTGGCGTTTTGTATTTCCAGTTGTATATCATTATTCTCCTTCCAAATTTATTATCACTTCTCTGTTACTTGTTTTGCATTTTCTGGTGTTCTTATTGATATTAAAATATTTTTTACTTCTTCCTTATTCATAATATCACTTCCCATATATACATTATAGCATAAAGCTTAATGTTAAGCAAAAAAGTGGGGCTGCATTAATACAATACTTTAAGAAATATAATTAGCAATACATTTCACTATGCCAATATTACTAATTTGTTGTTTAATTTGTTCTAAAATATTCTCTGAAAATTTTATTTGTATCAACAGAGGCTGGAATTTATGTACTAATATTAGTTATCAATCAGTTCGTATATATACGGAATCGGCAAGCCGCGTCAGAAAAAATGTCCACTGGACATTTTTTACCTTCGTTTCGGCAGGCCTTAACCTGCTCGAAACTTGGCAACTTTCTTTTCGATTTCCGGCATTTGGATAACAAAAAAGACTTAAAGCAAAGCTTTAAGTCTTATCTGGTGCAGATGGCCGGAATCGAACCGGCACG
>ULMG01010089.1_pt1 | contig 19820 bp, 17 predicted proteins | sample 1951601 | NCBI WGS metagenome assembly ULMG01 (sample SAMEA4835545, study PRJEB28245) | human gut metagenome | biome: gut microbiome; material: fecal sample | place: Denmark | collected 2008
AAGAATTTCAATGCTGAGACTGGAAAACAAATATTCTTGGATGACATATTCATGCATGGATATGAGAAAATGTTAAAAGAAATCATTTTAAATAAATTCTACGATAAGTACAACGTTGATGATATCGAAAGCCTGAAGAAAAAATATATATTTGCAGACGGAAATATATATATACCAGATAATTTCATTATAGAGAAAGATGGAATTACGTTTATATATTGCGAGGATGAGATAGCACCGCACGATGAAGGAGAAATAAGGATAAAAGTAAATAATTCAGATATAGCAGACCTGAAAAATCCGGAAATCAAATAATTGTTATTCATTATGAATGAGATTCTTAAATACTTTCCACATATAACTGAAGAGCAGCGTTTACAATTTGAGATGCTGAAACCATTATACAGCGAATGGAACAGTAAAATAAATGTGATATCACGCAAGGATATTGACAACATATATTTGCACCATGTTCTGCATTCTTTAGCAATAGCTAAGGATATAAGGTTTACTGATGAAAGTCATATTCTTGACTTTGGAACAGGAGGTGGCTTTCCTGGTATTCCTCTTGCAATAATGTTCCCGCATTGTCATTTTAAACTAATAGACAGAACCGGTAAGAAAATTAAAGTGGTAAATGAAGTTGCCGGAGCTCTTAACTTGAAAAATGTGGAAGCAGCTCAAATACCGGGAGAAGAAGAAAAAGGGAAATACGACTTTGTTGTCAGTCGTGCGGTAATGCCACTACCCGATCTGATAAAAATCATAAAGAAAAACATATCTGCTAAACAACAGAATGCCATACCAAACGGATTGATTTGTCTGAAAGGTGGGAACATTGATTCTGAAATTCATAATTACAGACATATTGTTCAACTTACTGATATCAGTAAAATGTTTAATGATGAATGGTTTAAAAATAAATATGTAATATACATACCGTTATGATACAAATAGAACGTTTTATATGCAACATGCTGCAGGAAAACTGCTACGTAGTAAATGATGACACAAAAGAATGTGTCATTATAGATTGTGGCGCATTCTATGATTCTGAACGTAAAGCAATAACAGAATATATAAAGACAAACGGACTGAAACCTGTGCACCTACTTACGACACACGGGCACTTTGATCATAATTTCGGTAACGACACCATTTACGAAGAATTCAAATTAAAACCAGAAGTATCACTTTTGGACAAAGAGCTTATCGAAAATATTGATCAGCAGGCCAAAGCATTATGTCAGATACATATTGACTATGATCTGCCTCTCCCAGAACATTTTCTGAAAAGAGAAGAAACAATCAGTTTTGGAAATCACAATATGAGAGTCATAGAAACTCCGGGACATTCTCCTGGCTCTGTTACATTTTATTGTGCAGACGAGAATATTGCCTTTACCGGAGACACTTTGTTCAGAAACTCTATCGGAAGGACGGATTTTTCTGGAGGAAATATGATGCAGATTATACAAAGTCTCCGTGTTCTTGCACAGCTACCGGACGAGACAGTGATACTACCCGGACATGGAGAGAAGACAACAATTGGAGAAGAATTAGCACATAATCCTTATATGGAAAGATAACGACGTGAAAGAAAAGCTCATATTAGGTATTGATCCTGGTACCAACATTATGGGATATGGATTGTTACGCATTAATGGCAATAAGGCTACACTGGAGAATATGGGAGCGTGGGATATGCGTAAAATTAATGATCCATATTTACGCCTCGGTCGCATATTCGAACAGGTTACAGATGTAATATGTAAATATCTCCCCGATGAAATGGCAATTGAGGCTCCTTTTTTCGGTAAAAACGTACAATCCATGCTAAAGCTCGGACGCTCTCAAGGAGTTGCCATTGCTGCAGCAATACATCATAATGTACCGATTTACGAATATGCCCCACTAAAAATTAAAATGGCTATAACAGGTCAAGGGCAGGCATCAAAGGAACAAGTAGCCGGTATGCTGAAACGTATATTGAATATTAAAGATAGCCAAATGCCACATTTCATGGATGCGACAGATGCTTTAGGAGTGGCTTATTGTCATTTCTTACAAAGAGGTAAGATAGAATCTGATGTTCACTATAACAATTGGAAAGATTTTGTAAGAAAGAATCAAGAACGTATATGCAAAAAGTTATAGAAATAGAAGATGGAATAACACGGAAACCGGAATGGCGCATGAATATTCCGGTAAAGTTTGAATTACTTTCAAATGAACAACTGGCTGTTGTCGGAAACAATGCCAGTGGAAAATCTATGTTCATTGATATTCTTACAGGAAGACATCCTCTCCTATCAGACAATAGTCTAAAATATGATTTCTCACCAAGTAAGAAAGAATATGCATCAGACAATATAAAGTATATAAAGTTTAAAGATTCGTATGGTACAGATACGGACCGGAACTATTATATGCAACAAAGATGGAATCAAGGAGAAATTGGTGACTCCATAATAACCGTAGCAGAAAAGCTTAAGACAGAATACGGAGACATCATAGAAAAGATTAACACATCGGATAATTCCTATTATAAACAATTATTTGATTTATTCTCTCTTGAATCAATAATGGAGAAAAGAATTATCTCATTATCAAGTGGTGAACTTCGTAGATTGATTCTATTTTTGTCTATATTAAATCATCCTCGTATCCTACTAATAGATAATCCATTTATTGGGTTGGATGCTCAAACACGTGAACTATTAAAAGATTTTCTGAACACATTATGTAATACCCAGACAATACAACTGATACTTGTTCTTAATGATGAAAAGGAAATTCCTGATTTTATAACACATGTTGTAGAAGTTTCCAATATGTCTGTTAAACAAAAACAGACAAGAGATGATTATATGGCAAAACATATAAAAACACAAGAAGATACATTAGACGAGACTAAGAGAAATGCTATTATAGATTTGCCATATAGCATGGATTCTGAATCCTATTCATATGAATATGCAATCCGTATGCACAACATATGCATTCGCTACGGGAACAATACAATATTAAACAAAATAGATTGGGCAGTAAGAAATGGAGAGCACTGGTCTATTACAGGCAGGAACGGGAGTGGCAAATCAACATTGTTAAGTATCGTCTGTGCAGACAATCCTCAAAGCTATGCATGCGATGTTGTATTATTCGATAAAAAAAGAGGTAGTGGTGAAAGCATCTGGGAAATTAAGAAACATATAGGTTATGTCTCACCAGAAATGCACCGAGCATTTAAACAAAATATCCCAGCAATAGATATCGTACATAGTGGATTCCATAATTCTATAGGTCAGAAAATAAGAATGTCAAAAGAAAGTCTGACATCATGCCACTTTTGGATGAAAGTATTCGGTATAGAATCATTGGCCGAACGGACATTCTTTAATATGTCCAGCGGGGAGCAACGTCTCGTTCTTCTGGCAAGGGCATTCGTTAATGACCCTGAATTACTTATACTGGACGAACCACTGCATGGACTAGACCACCAGAATAAAATAATGGTGAACAATATCATTGAAGCATTTTGTAAACGTAAAAACAAAACCCTAATAGTTGTAACCCATTATAAAGATGAGTTACCAAAATGTATCGATAAAGAACTGAATCTTATAAAAGCATAAAGAATATATTAAATCATAGAAAATCATCTATTATGAAAAAATTATTATTATTTTTATTTGCATGTTTCATGACACTGAATGTATCATCACAGGACATATTTAATGAAGTAAAGAAACTTAAAGATAATGCTGAAGCATTGATGAATGACACAACGAAAGATCTTGAAACAAGAAAGATTGCGTGCTTTAAGAATGATGCTTTATATTATCTGATAGGAAAGGCCGCAACAGAAGATACGTTTACTGAATATGAGTTGGGCGTTCAGGCTAATGCCATGATTGATTTTGTAAATTTATATATGAAACGTATGGCTGAAGTGAAGAAGAAAAAAGATAGAGAACTCATTATGATAAAATTCAAAGATGTGACCATTCAAAACTCACTGTTCAATGATCCGGATAAAGAACTTGTATATGCATATGTCGATAATGATAAATACATAACACAGTTCTCATTGGATACCGACTGGACAAAAGCACTGGAGGCTGTCAGGAAATAGCATATTGGTAATAATACCAATAAGTATTTCCATAAGTCTTGCGAAGTTCATTTCTCCTTATTGTCGCATTTGGAATATCACGCTCCATATTCTGGTAATCTTGAAAATCAGCATCCATGATGCTGTTTTTAAATATTACCTTTGGGGTCGTGTGTGAATGTACATATAGTGTAAGTGCCTCACGATAATGTTTAGGCAGGCTGTCATTGATGTCATAATACTTTGTTATGGTTTCAGCAAAAGAATCAAGATCTTTATCCATTAAATATCCGCAAAGTATATAATCTACAGTCCGTTTGTTGACCTTATGACAATGACACAGATATTCTATGTTATTATAAATATGTTTATTGGGAACTTTCAAATTTAAATTATTATATATGTCATTAAGCCTGCATTTTCTCACCATTACATAATCTGGCAATAATGCGGCAGAACCACCTTTCAATGGAAACTCGAACAATCTTTCGGCCAAAACATTCTGCTTTGACAATGTGTATATGGCAAGTGTTGTGATATGCGTGTCACTCTTGTCCAATTTACTTATCGTAGATAGTGCGTTATCATAATCTTTTTCATAAAGGCATTGTAATATATGTATTCGTGCATGAAACAATTTATCATTATTGCTGAAAGTACATATATATAAGAATTGTATAACTACAATCAAAAGATTAATCCATAAGTTCTTAATAAACGTATCATTTTGTACAATATCATTATTAGTCTTGATAATATTCAGAATGAGCCATGAAAACAACACATAAAGTAATACCACAATAATAGATACAATTGCTATAAAACTAAATGTAAGATTCATATCTTCAGTCTGCTGTCCTCCGGTCAGGAAAGTCAGCAACATAGATGCCGGGAAAAATGTCCATGCAGGAAACACAAGAAGTTTCCTGCATGTTTTTACGACAATTATATTAACAGATAAAAGAAGGAGAGCTATTAAAATAGCTCCCCATAAATGATTATAGTGTGTCAGACCATTTGAATATGTATATTGCATCAGTGAAAGAAGGTCTGCCTGATAATAAAAAAGGTAACAGAAGCAGAACAATACAAAAACTATGTTGCATAATATATATATCCAAGACTTTTTAATATCCATATTAATTCTTCTTTAATACAACAGCGGAACGCGCAGGTATATATAGCTTGAGCCATTCCTTGCGCTCATTGACATATGCTTCATCATAATTTGTCAGATGTGATATTGTATCATCTGCGAAACCGTTTCCGCCGAATGCCTTTGAATCTGTGTTTAATACAACATCGTACGAGCCTGTAGGGACAAGGAAGCCATAATCAGTAAATGAACGCGTTGGATTAAAATTAAATACAAAAATCAAATCACCGCGCATATATGCCAATATCTGGTCGCCGTCATTATGCCATATCTCCGTAACAGGTGTTTTCTGTATGTTCTTTACACTCTTTATTACTTTTATCATCTCTCTATCAAAATCCCCAAGGAAGTGATAGTCCAGATCCTGATTATCCACAAGATTCCACTGTCTGCGCGCATACTTATAGCTCCAACCGTTTCCCTCACGCGGAAAATCAATCCATTCTGGATGTCCGAACTCGTTTCCCATGAAATTCAGATAACCGCCGTTTATTGTCGAAGCAGTAACAAGGCGTATCATCTTGTGTAATGCTATTCCACGGTTCACGGTTCCGGTCTCATCTCCCCTCTTAAAATGCCAATACATATCGGCATCTATCAGACGGAATATGATGGTCTTATCACCAACCAAAGCCTGGTCGTGACTTTCACAATAACTGATTGTCTTCTCGTCGCTCCGTCTGTTAGTCAACTCCCAAAATATTGAACTTGGCTTCCAACCCTCATCAGGAAGTTCCTTTATCGTCTTTATCCAATAATCCGGTATGTTCATCGCCATACGGTAATCAAAGCCGTAGCCGCCATCGTTGAATTTTGCAGCAAGTCCCGGCATACCGCTTACTTCTTCTGCAATTGTTATGGTATTAGGATTAACCTCATGTATCAGAAGATTAGCTAAAGTAAGATAGCAGATTGCATTATCATCCTCATGACCGTTAAAATAATCTCCATATCCACAAAATGCTTCTCCCAAGCCATGACTATAATAAAGCATTGAAGTCACGCCATCGAATCTGAATCCGTCAAAATGGAATTCCTCAAGCCAGAATTTGCAGTTTGACAAAAGGAAATGAAGCACTTCGTCTTTTCCATAATCAAAGCAAAGGCTATCCCATGCCGGATGTTCATGACGGTCACCGGGATAAAAATACTGGTTCGGATCTCCGGCAAGATTACCCAATCCCTCACATTCATTTTTTACGGCATGGCTGTGTACAATATCCATAATCACAGCAATGCCGTTCTGGTGGGCAGTATCTATCAGCAGCTTCAGATCTTCCGGTGTTCCGAAACGGCTTGATGCCGCAAAGAAACTACTTACATGATATCCGAACGAGCCATAATACGGATGTTCCTGTATGGCCATGATCTGGATACAATTATATCCGTCCTTTATGACACGAGGCAGGACATTGTCCATAAACTCTCTGTATGTTCCCACCTTCTCAGCATCCTGAGCCATACCTATATGGCATTCGTATATTAACAAAGGAGATGTATTCGGTTTGAACTTCTTCTTTTTCCATTTATATGGTTCTTCCGGGTTCCATACCTGTGCTGAGAATATCTTTGTCTCATTATCCTGCACAACCCTCTGACACCATGCGGGAATGCGCTCACCGTGACCGCCATTCCAATACACGTGCATCTTATAAAGATCTCCGTGCTTTATAGCCTTCTCGCTTAGTTTCAGTTCCCATGTTCCATGGTCGTCTATGCGTTTTGCCTCATATCTTTCAGTTTCCTGCCAATTATTAAAATCTCCTACAAGATATAACTTTGTAGCATTGGGCGCCCACTCACGGAAAACCCATCCGCGCGAAAGCTTATGCAAACCATAATATTTGTGCCCATTTGCAAAATCCGTTAATGTTTGCTTTCCATTATTTGTCAATACAGAAAGTTTCCATAGAGCATGCTCGTGTCTTCCACGAATGGCATCTTCATAATCCTTAAGATAAGGATCATTTTTTACCAGTGCAAGATGTTTATTGGCTACAACACCTGTCTTTTTCTTTGTTTTAGCTATCATGGTGATAAATTTAGTTTTTTATTATTCTTCGTATCTTAAACCAGACTCGTAATAACCTTGTTTTATTATATTGCCATTACGATCTTTCTCTATAAATTTTCCGTCACGTACGTCATCGACATACGAACCCTCAAAACGCAGGCCATCTTTATTCTCTTCTATGGCATTGCCGTTTCTCATGCCATTCTTGTACATTCCCTTAAAACGGCTGCCGTCAGCATAATGGATTATTATCTCCCCGTCAACCTTTCCATTCTTAAAAGTTCCTTCAAAGACATCGCCATTTTTCTTTACGAGCTTTCCCTTTCCGTTTTGCATGTCGTTTTGCCATTGTCCGGTATATGAGTCACCGTTCTGCCATACATACGTACCCATTCCGTCCTTATTGCCTTCTTTGAACATTCCGGTATATTTGTCTCCATTATCATATTTGAATATACCTGTTCCGGTTCGTTCTCCCTGCACGTAATCGCCCTCATAAACATCTCCGTTCTGGAACTTGTAAATGCCCTTTCCGTTTTGGATGTCATTCAACCATTCACCTATGTAAACGTCTCCATCCGCATATTTGTTTGTTCCTTTACCCGAACGCTGATTGTTTAGCCACATGCCATCATACGTGGTACCGTCGCCCCAATCAAAAAAGCCCTTTCCGTTTTTCTGGTCGTCTTTCCACTCGCCTTCATAATAAGCCCCACTCGCAAAGGTGTATTTACCTTTACCCTGACGCATATCTTTCTGCCAGTTCCCTTCATATTTGTCTCCGTTGTAATAGTACATCACACCGTATCCCTGCTGATAATCACGGAACCATAATCCCACATATTTATTATTATTCATGAAATAATAAGTTCCATATCCATGTTGCTGATCCTGGAACCACTCTCCATCATATTTTTCTCCGTCAGAGAACGAATATATTCCTTTTCCCTGACGTTTTCCCTTTACATATTCGCCTTCATATGTATCTCCATTTTTAAATGTGGTTATACCTTTGCCATTAGGCTTACCTGATTGCATTTCTCCTTTATACAACCCGTTGTCACGAGTAACACAAGAACCCAATGTTATTTTCTGACTAAAAACTGTTAGCGGTATAAATAATAAGTATATGGATAATAAACGAACCTTCACTTTCCTGTTATTTAAATTAAAATGTTTATGCCAAAAGTATGAAAATTACGCGATATCTCAAAAATAATTTAGTTTTTTTTGAAAAAATGTGTGTCAATAAAAATTAAGTCGGAACGGGTTTTAATAGAAAGACGAGGTTTCAATATAGAATCAGTGTTGTTCTCTTCTGCAGAAATTAAATCCAAACCAGTTGTCAGACCGCAAATATTCATTTTATATCATATTTATTGCTCATCCATATATTCAGCCATCCTATCGCCATCCCGTCCGCCATGCAGCTTTGACGTGAGTCAATACGCCTTTGATAAAGACAGCAGTTGGACGGTCCAGCAATAGAATCAGATTCTCTGGACTGACGGTGGCCGATTTATGTTAAACCATTGTGGACCACATTCAAATTGTAAGCATATTTTGTTTTTTCTATCTTAGTTTCCTATTCTACCCTAAAAAATAAGCGGGTATTTGCGAACAACATTTCCCTTTGATGCAAATATGCTGATTATGTAAGCTTTTTATAAAGCGTTGAAAAACAATAGCTTATATTTAATGGATATTTACTCATTTTGCAATATGCACCATTTCGGCCTGCGAAATGGCCCATTCCAGGGACTGAATAGCACCATATCGTACCCTGATATAGGCTTAGTCGGACTTCGAAATGGACATTATTAGAAAGCAATATTAATATTTTCAGATTATATTACGGGGTATTTCAAAAGACCGTACAGAGCAAAACAGGCATCATAATGCTATATTTAACATTCCTTCACACCTCTTTCACGAAAATATTTTGTAAAAATAAACTCAAAAAAATCATAAGTTAATCATAAGAGGTTTCATTAAAAAAAGCAGATATCTGGTATGATGAAAACATTGTAAGTACATGTCTTTCTTATAATAATGATTTATCGTTATGGAAATATGTATATATTACTGCACAAGAAAATGTACTATTACTGTTTATATCGTTCCGTGCTATTAGAATTTTTCTGATACTCTATGGTGATTCATGAAAAAAACGGCTCTCACCGGATTTATTACAAAACATATAAAACTAACAAAGACTATAATATCGAACTTTATATTATATACGGATAGGCATTCTTATTTTCCAAATATTTATCGTGTAACGTGTGCCACAAAATGGGTCTGACACGAAAACTTACTTAAAATATAAATACAACAGGAAAAAAAGATCTTTACATAAAAGAATACACATAAAAATGGGGTTCAATTATAATGAAACATATAACTGAACCCTATTTAAATTAAAGTTAGGGATGCCCTATCTATATAGGATATTATTTTTCAAAATATCTCTTATACAGTCCCATGAAACCTGCGCAGTGACGAGCCTCGTCCTTTGCCATTTCATGAACAGTATCGTGTGTAGCATCCATACCGGCTGCCTTTGCGTTTTTAGCGATACGGAACTTATCCTCACATGCACCACGCTCAGCTGCAATACGTGCCTCGAGATTGCTCTTTGTATCTTTCAGTACATCGCCCAGCAACTCTGCGAACTTGCTTGCATGCTCAGCCTCTTCGAAAGCATAACGCTTGAAAGCCTCTGCAATCTCAGGATATCCTTCTCTGTCTGCCTGACGGCTCATTGCCAGATACATTCCGACCTCGCCACACTCTCCATTGAAGTGGTCGTTCAGGTCTTTGATCATCTCCTCATTAGCGTCCTCTTTGCGTGCAGCTCCAAGAACATGAACTGTTGCAAAGTCAGCATTGTCAGACTCGTCCATTTCCTTGAATTTAGACTTAGGAGCCTTACATACCGGACATACATCAGGAGCTTCTGTACCTTCATAGATATATCCACAAACGGTGCAAATAAATTTCTTTTTCATAATGTTTGTTTATTTTATAAATTAAATAATGAATGTTATTGTATCAATTACACTTATTCTCTCTTTTTACTCAAGCAGTTAGAGCACGTACCTCTGTAATATAGCTGGACACAGTCAATACTGTTACCATCAATAGATTTTCTTGAATCAAACGGTATGTTGTCATCAATGTCAATTATCGACTTGCATTGCTTGCAATAGAAATGCGTATGTGGCTCCACCACTCCATCATAACACACACGGTGTTCATCGATAGTTATCATCTGGACCGCATTGTTGTCAGATAATAGTCGCAACGTGTTATATACAGTAGTACGGCTCAATGTCGGCATTTCTCGGCATAAACCTTTATACACATCATCTACAGTAGGATGTGTTTTATGCTCTAACAGATACTGCATTATCGCTATCCGTTGAACAGACGGTTTTATACCTTTGCGCACAAGCCTGTCATAGGCCTCATTTTTCGACATATATTATCTGTAACTTATTATGATGCAAATATACGAATAATTATATTAATAACAAAAACAAAATTGTAATTATTACAACTTTTGTATTATTTTAATATGGATTTAATGCGACATGTCCGCAATGTCACATATCCACCACTAAAATTCCGGCCGTTTACTAAGACTTTATAACTTTGTATTTGGCAAATTTCAATAATAACTGTTTGGTTCCTACATTATTGAATTTTACCGTAGCTTTTTTATTATCTCCTCTACCCTCTAACAATATTATGGTACCGATGCCAAAACGTTGATGTTCTATTATATCTCCAACCTTTATGCTATAATCAGAATCGCTTTCCTCATATGTGTCGTGGGATTCTTTTATATCTTGATACTTTTTTATAATTACTTTTGAGGGAATTCGCTTATTTAAGATTGTCGCCTTTGGTATTGAGAAATGATTATCATTGATAGTAACACCCGTATTAAACTTAAGATTAATATCCTCATTGTCAATATAGGCAGGATCTATCTCATAAAGGAATCTGCTTGGACGACTGAATTCCATGATACCATATTTGTATCTGCTTTTCGAATATGTAAGGCAACAATAATTCTGTGCTCTGGTTATTGCTACGTATAAGAGCCTGCGCTCTTCTTCTATTTCTTTAGATGAGGATACATGAACATTCGGAATTATATTTTCTTCGAGACCGACAATAAAAACGAACGGGAACTCAAGACCTTTCGCGGCATGAATTGTCATCAACGACACCGTATTTTCGTTATTGTCATCATCTATGTTAGACAACAGCGATACCTCTTGCAGAAAATCGGAGATATAAACATCCTGTATTCCCTCCTCATTTCTATTTTCCACAAAATCTTGTAATGCATTTACAAATTCCTCGATGTTTTGTTGTCTTGAGACGTTTTCAGGAGAGTCATTAGAATAAAATTCATTTTTCAGACCACTCTGTTCCAGTATCTCTTTTCCCAATTGATAAGCATCGAGTTCTTTACTCTTAATCTTATATTCTTCAATAAAATCGTGAAATGCAGCAAGCTTATTTTTTGTATTTCGTCTTACATCTAACTCATAACGATCAGGATCGGATAAGACACTCCATATACTAACATGGTTCTGTCTTGCAGAATCTGTGATTTTTCTCAGTGTAGATTCCCCAATACCTCTTACCGGATAATTTATCACTCTCCTTATCGCCTCTTCATCATCAGAATTTACAATCAGTCGAAGATATGCGATAATATCTTTTATTTCTTTTCTTTGATAGAAATTAAGCCCTCCGAATATTTTATAAGGAATTGCCTGTCTGATTAATTCTTCCTCGATAACCCTACTCTGCGTGTTGGTACGATACAACACACAGAAATCTTTATAATCAGATTTTTCCTTTATAATAAGTCGTTTAATCTCTTTACAAACAATACAAGCTTCTTCACGGTCGGAGTGAGCCACCTTTAATCTTACCTTTCCACCCTCATCATTATTGCTATATACATCTTTATGAATCTGATGCTCATTATGCTTGATAAGACTATTAGCCGCAGCGACAATGTTTTTTGTACTTCGATAATTCCGTTCCAGTTTAAATATCTTAAAATTGTTTTTTTGCGGGAAACTAAGCATATATTCCAGATTTGCACCACGGAAACTGTAAATGCTTTGTGCATCATCCCCTACCAGACATATACAAACATTTTTCTTATACAATAATTCTATTATTTTTTGCTGAGCATAATTGGTATCCTGATACTCATCAACAAGAATATACTTGAACAAATCAGCATAATTATCCAACACATCAGGCTTTTTACTGAATAGCTCATACGTCTTGATTAATAAATCATCAAAATCCATCACATTGGCAATATGACATCTTTGAACATATTCATTGTATATATTACCAATTATATTTGTCCTATCATTCATCAAAAATTCATCTACTGTAATCAGATGATTCTTTGCATAACTTATAGTATTTAGAATCTGCCCCGGACTGTATTTTTTATCATCGACACCATATTCTTTCATAATATTCTTGACAAGAACTTTTGAATCATTCTCATCATATATTGTGAAATTAGGTCTATAATTTATCTCGTTTACATTAGATCTCAGGATTCTATAGAAGATGGAATGAAATGTTCCCATATTTATTCGTCGTGCAGCATCCTCTTTTAGGAGAATGCCGATACGTTCTTTCATCTCATTCGCCGCCTTATTTGTAAAAGTAAGTGCAAGTATATTCCATGGCTTTACACCTATGCTTAGGAGATAGGCAATCTTATATGTAAGGACTCTTGTCTTGCCGGATCCGGCACCGGCAATAACAAGTTGTGAACCATCGCAATATTTAACGGCAGACAATTGGTCTTGATCCAGATCTTTTAGAAACTCTTGCATACAGAATGTGTGATTTATTTGTTTCGATATACTCCTCCACTAACGGTATTATGATTTATATCCTCTCCCTCTTTTGGAAATGTCGGTATGAATTTCATTTCATGTTCTATCTTCCTCTGTCTTTTTCTTAAATAAGAGTCAGGCTCTTTACTGTTGTATTTTATTGGATTAGGAAGAGTCGCTGCAATAAGCGCACATTCTGATCTTGACAAATCGCATGCATTTTTATCGAAATGATATTTTGCCACAGCAGACGCACCATATATTCCATCTCCCATTTCTATGGAATTAAGATATACCTCCATAATACGTTGTTTACTCCACAATAATTCAATAAGAGCTGTGAAATATACCTCAAGTCCCTTTCTCACCCATGTGCGTCCCGGCCATAAAAAAACATTTTTTGCCGTTTGCTGTGATATGGTACTTGCACCTCTCATTCGTTTCTGATTTTTTTTATTATACCTGGCAGCATTCTCTATTGCATTGAAGTCAAAACCGTGATGTAAGAGAAATTTCTGATCTTCACTTGCCATTACAGCTACAGGTAAATGTTGTGAAATATCTTCTAATGGTATCCATTTATGATGAAGTGTCACATGATCGTTGTTGAAATACTGTTGACAGCATCTTATCACCATAAGTGGTGTAATATAAACAGGGATAAATCTGTAGGCAATGACAACAAGTATCGTACTACTGAAGAACAAAGCCAATCCCCATCGTAAAATCTTACCGATTAAATTTAAATGCATTGTAAAGTACAATTATAATTCCTCGCAATAAAAACATTAAGTCATCACAACATAAAATTGTGATGACTTAATATAATAAATAAGACAGAATGTTTACTTCAGTGTTCCAGCATTTGCTGCATCAATCATTGCCTGACTTGCATACATATATATTTCAACACGTCTGTTCTGCTGTCTGCCTTCAGCTGTTCCATTATCGGCAACCGGCTCAGAACTACCTTTTCCTGTAATATTCTGGAACTGTGAGCTTGAAACGCCGCAGCTTTTCAGATAATCAGCAACACTCTTTGCTCTACTATTACTCAGAGGGATGTTGATTCCGTCATTTCCAGTAGAATCAGTGTGACCGTATATATCTATATGACAATCTGCATTATTCTTCAATACAGTTGAGAATTTTGCAAGTTCATTCTTAGATGTAGAGTTAAGATCCGATTTGTTCGTTGCAAACAAAATACCAGAATCAAATGTCACCTTTACGGCTTTCAGACCATTTGCATCAGTAACTTCCTCAACTTTTGCATTTTCAACTTGAGCGGCAGCTTCTTCTGCAACCTTATCCATGTGACGTCCAATCAATGCACCGGCACCGGCTCCTACGGCTCCGCCTATTGCAGCACCAACGGCTGTATTTCCTGCTAATTTACCAATTATAGCTCCTAATGCTGCTCCACCGCCTGTACCAATTAATGCTCCAGTTCCCTGTTTTGTTTGACATCCTATAATGGCGAGCAAACACATTGTAAGTGTCATGATTTTAATTTTTTTCATAGACTTGTTATTTATTTTACCTGTAACATATTTTATACATATGCAAAGATATGTGTTTTTTATTATTCTGATGTTATATTACAACATTTTTTTGTAATTTTGCGTGCTATAAATTATAATTTTTAATATAATGGTAGAATTAAAAGAACTTACCAAAAGAGCTGATAATTACAGTCAATGGTATAATGATTTGATAGTTAAGGCGGATTTGGCAGAACAGGCAGCAGTACGCGGATGCATGGTTATCAAGCCTTATGGATACGCTATTTGGGAAAAAATGCAGCATCAACTGGATTCTATGTTTAAAGAAACAGGTGTTCAGAATGCTTATTTTCCATTGTTAATACCAAAATCCTTTTTGAGCAAAGAGGCAGAACACGTAGAAGGTTTTGCAAAAGAATGTGCCGTTGTTACACATTATCGTTTACGTTCAAAAGCTGATAAAAGTGGTGTAGAGGTTGATCCTGCGGCTAAATTGGATGAAGAATTGATCATACGCCCTACTTCTGAAACAATAATATGGAATACCTATAAAAACTGGATACATTCGTGGCGCGATTTACCATTGATGTGCAACCAATGGTGTAATGTAATGAGATGGGAAATGCGCACAAGACCGTTCCTACGCACATCAGAGTTTCTGTGGCAGGAAGGTCATACAGCACATGCAACAAGAGAAGAAGCTGAGGCCGAAGCACAGAAAATGCTTCATGTATATGCAGATTTCGCAGAGAACTGGATGTCAATGCCTGTCGTACAGGGCGTGAAAAGTGAAACGGAACGCTTTGCCGGAGCATTGGACACTTATACAATTGAAGCAATGATGCAGGACGGTAAAGCATTACAAAGTGGAACCAGCCATTTCCTCGGACAGAATTTTGCAAAGGCTTTTGACGTAACTTATCTAAACAAAGAAAACAAACCTGAATATGTATGGGCAACATCTTGGGGCGTTTCTACCCGACTGATCGGAGCATTGATAATGACTCATTCTGATGACAACGGACTTGTTCTTCCTCCAAAATTGGCACCGATTCAGGTTGTAATCATACCGATATCAAAGGGTTCTGACGCTTTGGCTAAAATATCAGAGAAGGTAGAACCGATAATTCGTGAGCTACGCGAACTGGGAATTTCTGTAAAATATGACGATTCTGATAACAAACGTCCCGGATTCAAATTTGCTGATTATGAGTTGAAAGGAGTTCCGGTACGTCTTGTCATTGGCGCAAGAGATCTTGAAAATGAAACCGTTGAGGTAATGCGTCGAGATACTCTGGAAAAAGAAAACCGATCTATTGATGGTATTGTTGCTTATGTTCAGTCATTATTAGATGATATACAAAAAAATATGTACGACAAAGCTAAGACGTTCCGCGATGCACATATTTATGAGTGTGACAATTATGACGAGTTTAAGGAAAGAATAAAAGACGGAGGCTTCTTCCTGTGTCATTGGGATGGTACTCCAGAAACAGAAGCTAAAATTAAAGAAGACACCCAAGCAACAATCCGTTGTGAGCCATTCGGATATGAAGCAACAGAGGGTATCGATATGGTATCCGGCAAGCCAACAAACAAAAGGGTTATAATTGCAAGAAGTTATTAAAAAATTAATCTGGTTATAAATTATAGTATGAATTGGTTTATTGATTTATTTATAACAACAGACTCTGTAGCGCATATAACATTGCTGTATGCTTTGGTTATAGCCATCGGAGTCTTATTAGGTAAGATTAAATTTGGCGGAATATCATTAGGAGTAACATTCGTGTTATTTGCCGGCATTGTTGCTGGACATGTCGGCTTTACTGCTCCTACTAATATTCTGAACTTTCTTCAGGATTTCGGATTAATCTTATTTGTTTTCTGTATAGGATTACAAGTAGGTCCGGGATTTTTTGAAAGCTTCAAAAAAGGCGGAATAACATTAAATATGATGTCCGTAACAATAGTTGTGCTGAACGTTCTCGTCATGTTTGCTTGTTATTTCATATTTTTTGATACCAGTGATGCAAAGAATCTGCCAATGATGGTAGGTACACTGTATGGAGCAGTAACTAACACTCCTGGACTTGGAGCAGCCAATGAAGCTCTTAGTTCCGTGTTCAAAGGTGAAGTACCGCAAATTGCATCAGGATATGCGTGTGCCTATCCACTTGGAGTATTAGGAATTATCGGTGCCACAATAGCTATCCGCTATATCACAAGAACAAAGCTTGCTGATGAGGAAAAGAAGCTTGAGGAAGAAGAAGCAGAAAACCCGCATGCAAAACCACATCAGATGCATTTAAAGGTGAACAACTCTTATCTGGCAGGCCGAACACTCAGAGAAATTTCACAATTCTTGAACAGAGATTTGGTTTGCTCACGCCTGCAGCACAATGGAAATATTTTTATACCAAACAGCAAAACAGTTTTTGAGTTAGGTGATGAAGTACTCATTGTTTGTGCGGAAGCTGATGCGGAAGCAATAAAAGCATTCATAGGACCGGAAACAGATACTCCATGGTCTGAAGAAGCTCAGAACCAGCCACTGATATCTCGTAGAATAATCATCACGCGCCCTTCGATGAATGGTAAGACACTTGGCAAGATGCATTTCTCAAGCGTATATGGTGTCACAGTAACACGAGTATCACGCCAAGGCATGGATGTCTTCGCAAGTAGAAACTATCATTTCCAGGTAGGAGACAAAATTCTTGTTGTTGGCCCGATGGATAATGTTAACCGTGTAGCAGAAATGATGGGTAACTCTGTTAAAAGACTTGACTCACCTAATATCGCCACAATATTTATAGGTATTCTGGTAGGAATCTTGTTCGGAAGCATACCATTGGCTATACCGGGTATGCCAGTTCCTCTGAAGTTGGGATTAGCAGGAGGACCATTAATTATAGCAATTCTTATTGGTCGATTCGGCTATAAGTTTAAACTTGTCACATATACAACGACATCCGCTAATATGATGCTAAGAGAAATCGGACTGGTACTATTCCTTGCAAGTGTAGGTATTAAGGCCGGCGCCGGATTCTGGCAGACTGTTATTCAGGGTGATGGTTTGAAATATGTATATACAGGTTTTATGATTACCGTTATTCCAATTCTTCTGGTTGGAATTGTAGCTCGTTTACATTTTAAACTGAACTACTTTACTATCATGGGAATGATTGCCGGTACATATACAGATCCACCAGCCTTGGCTTACTCAAACTCCATCTGTTCGCGCGAGGTGCCTGCTGTAGGTTATTCAACAGTTTATCCTTTAGCAATGTTCTTAAGGATATTCACGGCGCAACTCATAGTATTGTTCTGTTGCGTATAATAAATAAGAAATAAAAAAGGGATTGCGAAATTGCAATCCCTTTTTTATTTAACGTGAGTTCGATAAATTCATAATAAAACCGGCCGTGTGTCAATCGTTCCCGTAACATTGACACACGGCTTATTCGGAATGCAACGGCATGCTGCAATTGCACCCAAAATATTGACAATAAAATTATCAAAGCTTCTGTATATTTAATCGAAAGCCATTGTCCGCGAGGCGAGGTAACGTAATGTTCAATTTATGAATATACTTGAACACGTCATTGTTGGATTCGATAATAAATCTAAGAAGTCTAATAATGTTAATAGAGATAATTTTATATAATTTTTGTATTTATTACCAATAAAATTTATACATTTGTATAGTATATCCTTACTGAGGATATTATTATGACAGCAAATGGAGCATAATCATGATAAAAAGTAATTATATATTTTTTGACGCAGTATGAAAAGATTGTTTAGCATTAAATATTTTTATTAAGTATAAATTTGCAATACTTTCTAACGAAGATATAATCGTATGAATATTCTCATAATATAAATATCATGACACTATTATTAATTTCTTATATATGAAGTACTTGAAAATATTGTTGCTATTATTGTTCATGGGCGTATTACAAACAAAAGGACAAGAAGACAGCGTAATGTTTAAGGTTGCATACAAGGCGACGTTTAAAGGTAAGCAGGAAAGTAAGCTTAAAGAAGACTTCCAGGTGCTTGAGGTCGGACGCGAGTATTCGGAATACTATAGCATCTATGACCGTGAGTTCCAACATAAGTCAGACTCTTTGAAGAACGCCGGACTCAGCGACATCGAACTGGCATCACAGTTATATGGCAAGAATGGCCCGGATAAGGGCGAAACCTATCAAGTGTTTAAGAACTATCCTACAACGGGCAAACTGACATACACGTATGTCATATTCAATTTTCCCTATCTGTATGAGGAGGACATGCCTGCCATGAAATGGGACCTGGCAGAAGGCGACTCCGTAATAGGCGGGTATGCCTGCAAGAAAGCCGTCTGCGAACTGCGCGGGCGCAAGTGGACAGCATGGTACACGCTGGATCTGCCTTACAGCGACGGTCCGTGGAAGCTCTGTGGCCTACCCGGCCTTATCCTTGCGGCTTCGGAAAGCGAGGGCATCTACAGTTTCAGCTTCGCAGGAATAGAGAAGTGCGATTATCCCATGTCGTTCATCAACACAAAGAAATATGAGCGCTGCACGCCCAAGCAGCTTCAGGATGACTTCTGCGACTATTGCAAGAACGGCAGCAATTGGAGCATCCGCAAGGCTATCGGGCTATCTGTTCCGAAGGGGAAAACAGAGAAATCGTATACACCCTGTTTAATGGAGTTTTATAAATAATAAATAAAGTGAGATATTTCTTAGTTACCATATTATCATTCGTTGTCTCGCTCACTACGACGGCACAGACGTATAAAGGCAAGGTAGTGAATGAGAGCGGGAAACCGCTTCGCTCGGCAAGCGTCGTTCTATTGGCCGATGGCGGCCGCACCACTCTTAGTTTCACTCGTACTGCGGGCGACGGAAGTTTTACACTCAGCGAAAGCGGCAAGGACGGCAAGCGTGCCGAGAGCATACTGTTTTCTTATATAGGATATGCCCGCGATACGATCAGCGTCAAGGACTTTCGCCAAGGACAAACTATCATAATGCACGAAAAGTCGGTTATAATAAAGGAAACTAAGATAAGGGCTCCGCGTGTCTCACAGCGTGGAGATACACTCACATATCTCGTGAACAGCTTTAAGCAAAAA
>ULMG01011853.1_pt1 | contig 19657 bp, 42 predicted proteins | sample 1951601 | NCBI WGS metagenome assembly ULMG01 (sample SAMEA4835545, study PRJEB28245) | human gut metagenome | biome: gut microbiome; material: fecal sample | place: Denmark | collected 2008
AAAAAAAAATAGTGCCCCCGACAGGATTTGAACCTGCACGGCCAAATGGCCAAGGGATTTTAAGTCCCTTGTGTCTCAATTAGTTACAGATTTTCATCTAAAGCATTGCTTTAACTAAGTGGACTTTATCTTCACTAAAAGTGCAACCCTTAAAGTCTCTACACCTTCCTTTAAAAAAGGCTTGGCTCGGTATTACCCAGCTATCCATATAAATGGACCTTCAGGCTTTCTTAGTCAGCTTATTCGTACAAAGTCTTATCTAACTGATACCGAATTTGAGTTGTTTTACAAACGTTGTTGTAGGCAAACATTTACCACTTCCACCACGAGGGCATTATTTATTATATTTTCAAAGAACTTTATTCATTTAATATATATACAAAAAGTGTGCCAAAGTAAATATATTTTAAAATTATTTGTAGGGGAGGGCGACAGACCCACTAATTCTTACCACTATAGTTTTCACTACCAGATTTATCCTTTATGGGTTGCTATGCATCTCTAGGATTGCTTGGCATTCACCAATCTGTTTGTGGTCTGGACTTCTCTTAGCCATATTGAAATCTCGCGAGTCGGTACATGCGTCTTATGCAACTAAGACCAGGCTTCCACTGGTACAAACCGTATTTCAACTTAGGTTCCTCCTATATTGGCTCGGTATTAGAAGTATTAGATTTACTTAGTGTTTTGGCGTACTAAAGCATCAACTAGTTTAATTACTTCACACATTAATAATACCTATGCATAAATATTAAAATGTGCTACTCACGCTATCTCTTTTAAAGGAAACCACTACAATCCTACTTTAGTGACATTCAAAATACTATCGACTTAGCTTCTCCTGCACTCCCCTACTTAAGTAATATTTTCAAAGAACTAATTTTATTTAATATATATACAAAAAGTATGCCAAAGTAAATATATTTTTAATTTATTTGTCCTCAGGGCAGGCTTTGAACCTACGACCTTGACCTTATAAGAGTCCTACTCTGACCAATCTGAGCTACCTGAGGATGATTACATCAATTTATATACTACAAAAAGTGTGCCAAAGTTTCAAATTTCCATATCAGTATCGCCAATGAATCCACCGTCTAGTGGTGTTTTATCTTTATAAATATCGTTATAGGCTTTTGTTAATATTTTTCCTATTTTATTAATGTAGTTTTTAACTACTTTGTTTGCCATTGAATAAAACCATTTATAGGATTTATTAAAATATTTTTTAACAACGGGTTCAATTAATTGCCTATTATCATTATCAATTACATTAAATTTAATTTTTTTAATATTTCTATAATGTGGCGTTTTTTCTAAAGTAGTATAAGGGTCCACATTAGGATTATCCATTATTAGTTTATACAGACCATTAGCAATGGCATCTTTTTCAAATTTATTATTACAATAAATGACGCTTCCAACTAATTTTTCAGCAGGTGAACCTATTGTAAATAATCTAATGGCGGTTCTATATATTTTACTACTTTGTGGGGTAAGGAGATATTTACCAGATTGAATCATTTGATAAATATGTTCCAACTCATGTTGTAGCCCGCCTTGATATGTAATATATTTATTTTGGCTTCTTATATAAAACATAGTCGTATAAAGCATATATCCATTATCAGTTTCGTTTGCGTGCGATGACCTTAAACTAAGCATTTTAATTTCTTGTTCATCATTTAAATAGTATAAGTCATAATAGACATCTACTTTTGCTTTACAGAAGTCATAGGTAAAGTTGCCATTTTTATGCTTTGCCTTAGGCTTTGTTCTACTATCGCTAATGATTAACCTTTGTATTTCATTTGCTGATGCTGTCACTATATCTGAAACACCAAGTTCTTCTACTAATCTATGCTTAATTTCTGTAAGTAAATCCTTCATATAAACTGTCTTGTGGAAACTCCATCCTTCAGGTGGGTGTGGTTTATGATTATATATAGTTGTATGTACTCAAATGAGTACTTGTTTTATTTTTTTTTCTGACTTTATTTTGTTTTCATTGTTTTTTCACAAATATACAATTTTTATTGAAAATTTCCTAATATATTGTCTAATTTTTATATTAATAAACTATTCTTATATAAAGAAAGTTATTTTCAATAAACTTTAGTACTGCTAATATACTAAAAATTTTTCAATTTTCAAAATCCTGCTTTCATTCCATTATAGTGGGACTTCCCGCAGGAATGTTATAATAACATATATTACAAAAAGTATGCCAAAACGAATATAATTTAATCAATTAATTTACCATTTACATCAGAACGAATATAATTTAATCAATTAATTTACTATTTACATCAGAACGAATATAATTTAATCAATTAATTTACCATTTACACTGAAGATTAATATATGTACTCAAGTGAGTACTTGTTTCATGTCATATCAATGGTTTTGCTTCCTCTAAAAGGTCCTTGAATGTATTTATAAATTCCTCTGCTATGGCTTCCGTTGAGAATGAAAGCCCATTGTGCCCGCTCCGAACACACCAGAAGCCTCTATTCGGAGACCAAACAATTCTACAGAGATTCTCGTCACCGTCTTTCACCCACGCATTACGCAGTTGGATAAGTTTCATATATGCAATGAATGCTTCGCAAAGGTCTTTAGACATTACATTTGCATCACTATTTGCATGTCGTTCTCGATAATCTAACTCTAAACACTTAGAATACCTATTAATACAGCACTCTCCATCCTTAATTGGATTTTGTTTGCAGTATTCCTCCCATGACATCGGCTTATCATTGGAATCATACCATTGGCGAAAAACGATATCACGCTGCTTCCATATGCCTGCGCCTGATTTCGTAGCAGACCAGTCGAATGCTCCACAAATGAAATACTCATCATAAATAATTGAAAACCCACGGTCAAAAAATGCCTCCTCGTAAAATTCGTTCTTCCATGGCTGTTCATTAAGCCATTTTAGTATTTGCTCTTTTGTTTTCATATTCTTCTAATCTATTTTTACAGGTTCATTATTCCAGTCAATATGCTTTCCAATGAGTTTTTCGTCTGCATCAGAAGGAAGTTCTACCGCGTCAGCCCAATATACCTCCCACTCATCGGATTTACGTTCTGGGCGAGATGAATAAATATAAAGACGCTCGTTTTTATCTCTTGCTATCCATGCCATATCTTATATTTTTTAACTTAATCAATATTGTTTTTTGTTTAACAATAACAATAACATCAAAAACTATGCCAAAGTCTTAAGGAGGCTACAAAATATTTCAGAAAAGATTTTTTTAAAGGGGCTTTCCGCCCCAATATAAGATAAAAATTTCAGTTTTTAAACAGAACTGAAAAACTGTATAGTAAATTAGAGATTACTCTACATTGACAGGAGGATATTCCTCATCAATTTCGAAAGTAATTCCATAGTACTTAACATATCCATGTACACGGACATGATAATCGCCATCGAAGCTAAATGCACTTTGTGCCCATGCATTAACTGCTTCAGCCGCCTTTGCTACATCACCTTGCTCTGATTCAAGACCTGCACCAAGAGGAAGAGTACTTGTAACAAGAGTTGAGTCGTTTGAGCACTTAAGATAAAGGTCTCCATTTGCTGCAAAGCGTCCCTCAACTTGTGGGACAACATATGTAACAACGCCATTTGCTTGTCCTTCCACAGTGACATTATAGGTAAATCCCTCTTGTGGGTCGCAAGATGTGGCAAAAAACATTGCACACACTAGTGCAATACTTGCAAAAATTTTCTTCATAAATTTAATGATTTTAATTATTATTATTTAAATTTGATTGCTTTTCAGCCAATTGTTTTGCTTTACGTTCTGTATTAAACACATTGGTAATAGCATTAAAGAAATTCCACACAGGGGTAAGGTCATAGAATCCATTAGATGCAACACCTGCAAGGAACCCAGCGATTGCTCCAAATACATAGTTAACCCAAATAGGAGCAGTAACCACTGCAAGACCATTAAAGGCAACAAAACCAACGCCAACAAGTACGGCTACAATCCATGAGATGGCTTTATTTACCTTAGGGTTATCAATCTTAAAAACACCTTTAAGAGCAGCGGTCAATGTTTGTGTACCAGCTATGATTGAGGGCACTGCAATACTTAATTGTTTAACCAATGTTAACGCTAAAATTTCAGATACCATTTTTTTATTATTTATTTTTTTTTATTAAAAATTAAAAAATAATTATAGACTTGAACAAACTTGTCTGTTCATTATTAACTTTTCTCTAATATATAAACCTCTTAAAGCAAACTACTTCAACCATAGGTTTAGAGCTTGGTATACCAAGATGGTTTTGATATAGGATTTCACATTTATACCCTTCTAATTTAATCTTCGCAAATGCCCTGCGAGTTGCTTTTATGTTATGTGCACATCATTATAAAAGTTTTAGCAAATATACATAAAATATTTTAAAAAAGCAATTTTTTTGTTGTGACTGGAGGAGTCGAACCTCCATACTAAGAGCCAAAATCTTATGTAATGCCGTTATACGAAGTCACAATCTATATAATATAAATAGTATTAATCTTCATTTTTGAAGTAATCCTCAATGATTCCGTCCCAATCGTCTGTGACAAGATTCACATCTTCGGGAATAGCGTCAACGTCAAGTTTAGAACCCATTTTATCATTGACATAGTTAATAAAATCATATTCGATATCCTCAAGCCAAACTTCGTTAATTTCGTCACATCCATGGTCCTTTACATATTCTGCAAGTGCATCAAAGTCAATATGACTTGCAATGTCACTATCGCCAAAAGAAGTAAGATTGCCATATGTATTAACAATGAAATACTCATCAGTAAAACTATACTTACCATATTGCGTAGCCCTAATAGCCTCATAAGGATTACCATTAAACATTTCATTAATGGCATATTCATCATTATAATAGATATAATCCTCAAGGTTTTCTTCGTTACAATACGTATTCCAAAGGTCACGAAGTTTATCAGTATCGAATTCTTTAAGGATGGAAGCAATGCTTTTAATCTGTCCCATAATAATTAATTTTTAATGTTTGTTAAAAAAGATATCCATAAATATTCTTGAACCAATAAGGTTTAGGTTCATAGTCCTCACCATACCAAGTATATTTAGGACGTTCAACTTCACGAAGTCCCTTTTTGGAAAGGATATGAATCTCGAAGCAGTTAGTACCATCATGATGTTTAGCAAGCACTTCAAGATGCCCATTCTCAAGATTTACCTCAAGGTCATCGCAAGAGCCAAAGCATTTCTCAATAGCTTCAACAAGATTATCGCAAAGGACAGGCGCAATAGTAGGACGACCACTCCAAAGCCCAAGAGAGCCAGTAATCATGCAAGGCACATTCCATTTGGAGTATTCAAGGTTGCTTTTGAAATCGCCAAAGTCATCATTCATATATTCGATAACTTCTTCAATTTGTTCAGCAGAACCTTCTTCTTTAGGCTTCATATCCATTTCCTCACACATTTCAAGATAATCCTCATAGGAAACATTAAGCCACGCCATAGAATCAAAGTAATTGCCGTTACGGAAAACCTTTTTGTCGAAACTATTCTTTTTCATCTTTTTGTTTGTTAAATTATTAAACTCTAAGTAGTATTAATCAAGAATCGTGCCATCCCATTCATTTTCATCAATAATGATGTTATAATATTCATTATCATAAGAATTATAAACATCAAGTTTAACAAAATATTTCTCCCCACCAATATTAGGAATATAAATGGTATCTATCTTATACTTGAAATTATTATTTTGATTGGTCACGCAAGGGCAATTCTCATCTTTTACATCGAAAGAGAAACTTTCCCTATTCCTATAAGCCATCACTTCATGAATGGCCTGTATCAACTGCCTATTATATACTTTATTCATATTAATCAATTGCGCACTGACTATATTCAAGACCACAGAGAACACTCATAGCGATTTTGTAAATCACATCGTTATCGAATTCGCTAAGTCCCACAAAAGTCTGAACACAATCAGAATTGTTGGTAATAAGGAAAGAAAGAGCGCCATCCTCACCTACATAAGCACCAAGGATATCGGTATAAGAATCAATGTTAATGGAATTATTAAACCCATTAAGCCAATGAATCCAACAAACGCCATCATACTCATTGGAATTATCATTGCGAATATAATTAGCAAGATAGGTACTAAGCCAATTAAGGCAATACTTGCAGATAAAATCCCATTCGGTCATAACATTCCAATCAGCCGTAAGGTTTCCATTCTCATCAAGTCCATTAGATTGCTCAATTTCAGCAATCACCCCCATCTCATCGCCATATATAACTGGGCTGCCATCCTCCCATGTATCCACTTTGCCTTTATAGAAAATAACATAATTGAAATCAGCATTTTTAAGATACTCGCCAACACTAACGCCAAGTTCACTAGCCGCTTTTTCAACAAAATTAGTTTTTATAAATTCCATTTTTTCTTTATTTAATTGTTAAACACATTGGAATATAAGGCAATATCCGTGCCAAAACCTATTTATCCTCCAAATATTTATCAATATTAGGGATACATCCTGAGTAAGAAGAAACAATATGGAAAGCGGGATGCTCAATATTTTCAAGTTTCCACATCTTTATCATTGCTTTCTCAATATCATCATCGGTGAGAAAACCATTCTTGCTTTTAAGCAAATGAAAAGCAACATTGTCATTGCTTACAACATAAAACCACTCCATAATTGTTTTGTTTAAAAATTATACATTGACAATAAGAACAAAATTCGTGCCAAACTAAATATCCTGCTCCAAAAAATCTTCAATTTCTTCGAGGAACATAATCATCTGTTTAATGGTGAAAGCATTACGCATATCTTCTTTTGTTCCACGAGCAATATCATGCACTTCAATATAATTTCTATTGTTAGAATTACAAATTTTTGCAGTAAAATCCAAAATCCCACTTGTTGACTTCTTAAAAGTCACCTTTTCAAGTTTTGGGTTTTTAATAAATAAAACGCCAATTTTAGTTTCAACATCAGCTGTAAGGTCAGCCAACTTCATATCAAATACATTTGCAAACTTTCCCATAAACTAATGATTTCTCACATACAAAATCAAATCCATCTCTCCACGAAAATTCATAGATTCAAGATTTTTAAGATACACCTCTCCCCAATCTTTATCATTCTCAATATCTGCAACAATCTGAGAGAACATAGGGAATTTATTAAAAGTTTTAAGAATTTCAGTCTTATTCATAATAAAATAATTTTAAATTATATTAATTACACACCCATATTGGCACAAATAGTTTCATAATTACCACGAGCATCAGCATCCGCGATAACTTCTGCCTTGGCAAGAGCCTTTTCAAAGTCCTCCATATTGGAAGAAACCTTTTCGTAGTAACGAGCAACCAAACGCCACACCACATCGTTAGGTTGTCCCTTGATACCCATCTTCTCATTGTAAGCCCTTGCCATCTTGTAGCAAGTAGAAGCCTTGACGCCATTGAACTTCTTGTAGCCCTTGTCAAAGGTTGCGTTCTTAAACGCATCTGGAGCAACACCACAAGCAAGAATTGCATAAATAGGCATATAAGGATTGCTTTCTGCAAACTTCACAATCTGCTCACAAACTGCTTTGTGGCTCAAAGCCTTTGCCTTTTCTTTCTTGTACTGAACAAGATTAAGGCGACCATTGATAGGCTTTTCAGCAACTTCACGGATTCTATCTTCAACAGAGTTAGTTTTCATTTTTTCTCTCTATTAAAAGTTAAACTTAAAAAATATACATTAAACTAATATACAACTTCCGTGCCAGAATTATAGATTTATCAAATGTTCCAAATTAAGATTGGAAACGAGTTCATAATTTCCCTGCTTGAATTCATATTCAATATCCTTTTTACGGATATTACCGCAAGCATTACAATAATCACGAAGAAAGATATAAAAATGCTTTCTTGTTGTGTTGGAATAATCCCAATCTTTAGTTGCATAAACTTTACCATCATTCTTGTTGTAAAAAGCAATAACGGAATCGTAGGATTGAAAAATAACACCATTGTTTACCTCAATGATAAACTGATTTGCAGCAGGGTTGTTATTGTCATTAATAAGTTGAGAAACTTTAATCATAATAATTTATTTATTAAAAGTTATACACTAATATTAACATCAAGAAATGTGCCACAATGACTAATCTTCAATGCTTTTTTCAAAAATATCTATATAATAATAGCCCAAAATATCACAAATCGTGCCAAAACTAATAATCTATACCAAAAATATCAAGAATTCTTTTGATTTCATCATTGGAAAATTCAGAAAGGTAACTTGAATCTGCACCATCGGGATATTCTTCGCTATAAGTACGGACAGACACTTCATTGTCTAATTCAAGACCGACAAGTTCCACTTCCAAAGGCTTTCCGAAATAGTTAAGAGTAAGATAATCTGTATTGCCTTTAACATCTTCAAGCCATACAACTTCTGCATCACCCAAAAACTCCTTTGCCTTTTCTACAAGGTATTTCTTTTCTTCTTCGTAACTCATAATTAATAAATTCTAATATAATGATATTCATTACTAGGCGCATAGTCGCCATCAGCATTAAATTCATTGACAAATTGTTCAAGACTTAAATCCCACCCATACTTCGCGCAAGCGGATTTATAATCTTCATCGGAAACAGATGAAAAGGTTTCAGTATAGTTACCTTTACCATACTTATCTTCCATATACTTCCATAATTCATCAACACCAATAATATAAACTCTCATTTTTTTATTTGCTAATAGTTCGATAATAGTATAGACATAAATCGTGCCAAACTAATAACATTTTACCACTCTATCAGCAGAAACTTTATTTTTTGCCTTTGGGCTATTATTAATATGTTCATCAACATATTTGTCAATAATTACCCATCCCCTATTTTCATTAAGGTTAGGAAAATCCTTATCCTTTTTCATAGGTTTTACTTCTGCAACAATTGCCTTAACAATATATTGGGATTCCATACTATGTTTATGAATAAAGCATACACTATCCCCTGCTTTCAATTCGTTCCCGTATTTATCTAAAACCTTGTCCATATTATTCATCGTATTCATCAATAATTCCCATCATATCCACAAGAGTTGCCCAAGTATAAAGCCTATCATCATACCCTTCAAGATTATACCATTGGTCTGCACATTCTTCGGAAAGCATATCTTCTTTGGTATAGGTAACTCGCACCCCAACAAGTTTTGGAGCAAGAAAGCACTCCAAAGAATCTTCATTACAGCCATCTTCACGAATCAAACGCAAAGCAAGCAAATTATATTCGCGTAATTCATTATAATTATCAATAGCATAGCCATAAACATTAATCAAATTTCTTGATTTGTCCTTATCTTCGCCATTGGTAAGAAGGAATCCATCGTGCGACCTCACCATTTCAATAAGAGCCTTAACATATTCGTTCATAGTGTCAGCAACTTTCTGATTGCATTCACGCATTTTCTTAATATAATCTTTCATATCTTTATTTGTTAAACTTCACTAACAATACTGACAAGTTCCGTGCCACAAGTTAATTTTTACAGAAAATATTTCAAAAAAAGACGGATTCATTTCACATTCTGGAAAATCACCACTCTGTTACTTTGCAATCCGTCTTTATCTTATTTAGATATATACCTTAATACCAATTCATATCATTCTTTACAAGCCACTGATTGAATTCCTCGGTAAAAATATCCTCAATCTTTACCACATCATCAGCGCCTACAATCTTATAGACATAAGTCCCACTAAAAGATGTATGGATAATCATATCTTGTGTAAAACGCACCTTATAGCCAACTGCATCATCAGTACAAGGAAAATCTTCATCGTATTCAGTATTCCACTTCATCTTTTCCAACACCGCGTTACGCATATCATTGTAGCAATCCTTCTTGTTGTCAAAAGAACCTCTACTGAAATCCTCATAAGAGCCATCGTTGGAATAGGCAACCCATTTGCATTTACAAGGCACGATTTTGTTCACATACTCACAAACTTCTTTGACCTTATTAGCCCACCTCCAAGCATCAAATTTCAACCTCATAAAGTCATAGGTATTTTTGGGTATCATATCAAGAAGAGCATTATATTCATCCCAAAATTCATCATCCTGTAATTGAGCTTCACCACCAACATCGAAGAACCTTTTTGCACCAAAAATCATTTCGCACACATTATCTTTCAAATAGTCGAATATATTGTTCCAAATAAGTACATCGCAGTCCTCTGCGGTAAGCACCAAAAGTTGATACAACTTCATATTAGAAAGAATGGTAGTCAATTTAGCAATCATTTTTTTGTGAATATCATCTTGATTTTCAGGTATAAAAGCATGAATGTACTCCGCAAGAATTTTCTCCTTTACAAGATTACGATTCTGCTCATTATCAAGAATCTGCAACTGCGTTTCGCCAATACCAAGATAAGCCATAATTTTATTATTTTATTTGTTAAACTTCAATAATAGTACAATCACAAATCGTGCCAAGTTGCTTGTTTAGCAGAATTTTTTTGCAATTTTTTTACTTCGCCAAAACATAACGATGAATTGAGCCATAGCAATCACTACCATTTTCCTCGGTAACTTTCTCGTTGACTTTCTTATAGCCAAGATATCCCATAAGCACATCACCCCATCCGTGTTGGTGTTTCCAGTCTCCATTGATTAACACATTCACAATAATATGAGGGGTATATACTTCTGCATAGACACCATTATCTTCAAGAAACTTCGCAATCCTTTCATCTTCACAAGAACAATTTTCTCTCGGAGTTGCAACACAATCTACCTCACGAATCTCTTTCTCATTACCATCCTTATCACGAATGATATAATGCTGGCACCAATCATCCACTTCATCATAGCCCTTTACTTTGACCACGATAAAAGTCTTTTCAGTATTCATCTTTTTGCTGAACTCGTTACCTACAAGTTCACATACTTTGCTACCAATAATTTCTTTCATATTGACATTAGTTATGAATTAAACTTACATCAATCATTATTGCACATTTCGTGCCAAAATCCTATTGCTATTGCAATAAACAGAAGAAATTTTACTATTTGTAATAAATTTCCAAAGAGGAATAAAGATATAATTATAATACATCATATCTTGATACTCCATTCTTCCAATCACATCAACTTCGACAACTGCGTATTTATTTTTCATTATGCGGAAGCCTTAACACATTCATTAACAACCTTTTCTGCGTTCTCATTGGTAGCAATAATACCATCTTTTATTTCAATCCAATTCATACTGCCATCAGTATTGAATACCTTGCAGGTGGTAATTTCACCATCCTCTACCACAACCTCCACACGTTTTCCACTAACCTTAAAAATAGATTTCATAATTCACCTCCTTTGTTAAAATGTATAAGTAAACCCATTGTTAAAATAGAACCTATCAAGCCTATGCCTTGCATTGTTTTTTCGTACAATACCCCAAATAATTGAGCCAACTGCACCGATACCAAAAGAATACATACCAATAGTATAGGCAGTATTAAGACTTTCACGTTTTATAGTAGCAGCACCATCACCAATATTGACAATATCACTACCAGATTCCATTTGGTTACGATTGGTATTACGCAAAATTGCGAAAGTGGTGACACCAACTGCGCCTACCGCAAGACCGCCATAAATAAGCCCCTTACCTTTGTTATATTGGCTCATAAGTCCTTTCCACTCGTTCCATTGAGCTGGTGTTGTATTATCTTGCCTAATGTTAGGATTTATGTACTGCGCTTTACTCACAAAAGTAATGAGCATCAAAGCAAAAATAACAATAAACTTTTTCATATCTCAACTAAATTTTACTCTTAAATAATTTTCCACTTCATCATCAGTCCACACCTCTGCCTTTAATGACTTAAAGATAGTATCATTAAGGCAAGTTGCAATATTATTAGCCATATCAACAGCCTGCGAGAAATTTCCGAACACACGAGGATAAACCTTTGTATTCTTATCATTCATAAAGCCATAGAAAATAGGCGTACCCTTTTTATCTTTGCCGTGATAGATGCACAAATGTTTTCTATCTTTTGTAACGGCTACAATCATATATCCCATAATCAATTATTTTTATTCACTAATAATACTAACACAAACCATGCCAAAGTGATGAAATTTGAAAATTATTTTTTAATATTCATCTTCATCATCATCGTAATCTTCATCATATTCCCAAGGCTCATAAGGGGCATTTGCAATACAATCAATGCTATTAGCAATCTCAAACACATTTGGATTGGCAACAAGATAGTCAAAAACTTTCTTCAGCCTATCGCACAAGTTCTTTTCGTATTCAAGTTCATTAATGTTACTCAAAGAATGATAAGCAGGGCAATATGTATTAAGGAAAGTATCACAAGCACGAAGATGATTGTATTCGTTTCCGCAATATCTATCAACAGTATCCCCATCGTTATAATAACGATAAACAATACGATTGATAGCACGTAATATTTCGCCACCAAGAGTATTAGCCTTACCACAAGCAGGTGCATACTTGCCACAAAGTTCATCGAACTTTGCTCTATCAGTTTCGGAAAGATACCCCCAATTATTCATATTATAATATCAATTAAAAGTTATACACTAATAATACTAACACAAACCATGCCACAATTAAAAATAATCGGAGAAAATGGCAAAAATGAGTATTAGTTACTCACTTATTCTCTTTATATATTCTTTATTATGTTCAATTTTCTAACAAATGCAATTTTCACAATATTTAATGCTTAATAATATATTTCAAAAATGAATAATGTTTTCTTGTTTGAAGATATTTTATATTTTTTTCATTAGTATATGCTTCTCTTTCAAATGAAATATTATAATAAGCATTTCCAAAAGGAAGTCTCAATAGCCATTCAATAAAATACCAAATATAAAAGAAAATATATCCAAGTTCTTTTATTTGTTCAGTATGAATAGACTCATGATTTAAAGTAGTAGTAAATCCCCCAGAATCAAATCTTTTTTTATATTCATTGCGGACAAAAAGAACTCCAAATAAATTTATTGCAACGAATCCTTTAAAGGGAATTAAATTGTTATATATTATTTTCATTAGTTATTTATATTTAATGAAACGATAAGTGTTAATAATAAAAAATATAAGCAATATTACAAATATAATAATGCCAGATATTGACATTATTGTACTATTGTCAATACATATCCCTATTACCACTCCTATTATGGATAATATCATAATGATATATAATATTATATCAAATATTGTTGTCTGTCGCAAATTCATAATAATTAAATTATCTCAAATGTTTCGTCATTATAGTCTATATGTTTACCAAATAAGCAATAATCGTGCCACGATTAAAAATAATTGGAGAAAATTTCGTTTTCTTCAAAAACTTCTTCAAGTTCATCATCATCCATTTCGGACAATTCATCGGGTAACTTCCACTTCACAGAGCCAATATAATGCCCATCTTCAAACACATCTGTACCCTCTAAATCGCACTCACAAGTTTCTCTATCAAAACCTGCATTGAAAAAATATCTAAAAGTAAGTTTGCTTCTATCCATAATTATAAAACTTTTATTTATGCATAAACATAGCCTATAAAATCAACTTCAAAATCTTGATTTTCGTCTATAAATCCTTCCGAATAGTTGTTCTTTACCCAATCAGAATATTTATGCACTGCATCAATCTTATTTTGGGCGATAATATAAATGCTTGTTCTATTCTCATTATAGATGGTAATTTTATAAAGATTTGTTCTGTCCATAATTAAAGAGTATTAGATTTAACAATGTTCAAATACCGATTTTCAAGCACATTTGCAAGACCAGCAAGTTCATCGGTAGAAATCTCTTTCCACTCAATTTCAGTATCATCCTCATAAGCAACAAGGAAAACATTGCCATCAAGAGAAACGCGAATTTCTGTAATAGTCCTATTCTCCATAGTGGTTTCCTCAACATCAAGATAAGAATCATCCACCTCAACCTTAATAGTCAAGCCCTCAATATCAAGCACATATTCTTCATCTTCTTCAAAGTTAGGCTCTTGTCCATTCAAAAGAAGATAGATATTACGCACTTCAAAAGCAATAAAATCTACAAGTTTCTTTCGTGCATCATTGATAATGTCAGTACCTTTCATTTCTGTTTCTTTTTATTTTTATTAAACTTCTTTGTTTATCAATACAAATGCAATATGAACAATAATTGTGCCAAAGCCATTACCTATTACCATAAACATACAACTTTTTTTCCCACAAGCCACGCAAAAGGATAGATGCTAATTGTTTACTGCGATATTCATTGAAACTACTGAGCACGCAAATGCCAGATTCTATTATTTTATCGCCATTAAATTCATATCCATCAGTATGAACAGAACTTGTAGCAACGCCTTTACCATTCTTTGGCAACCAAACCATAATCTTATAATGCCCATAAGACCATTCGTGAGCCAATTTTCCATCACCATACTCACTCCATCCCTTATAGATAAACTTGCTTGCATCTTCAATAAGCCAAGACCAAACCTTATCTTCATAAGACTTGTTTTTTTCCCTATTGAACAAGTTTTTCATTTGCTTATCGTTTATAATTAAGACAATGATGCAACCAACAATTCCAACAATGCAAAGCAATGCTACAAGATTTATTAAAATCATTTCTTTTTCCATATTATTCTGCTTTTAGATATTTGTCAATATACTGCTTAAAATTAATAATGTTTGGATAATGCCTATCAAAACACCTCTTTTCACGATACACGATAAGATTGTTAGAAACAATATCACCATTGTTACCAATATAGAAATTGCTACCCTTTGGGATTACTGCATAGTGCATAGATGTTCCATTACCCCAATAAAAAGATTTTGACAATGCAATAGCAGCATTCTTTGTGCTATATGCATGAATGCCCACCCCAATTGTATCATTCCATTCGCATTTAGATTTAGGCATATTTACTTTATTGTAAGCATACTTACCTTTGGTAAACACAATAGGCATATATTGAAAAGGAGTATAATACTTCCCATTTTTGTAATCAAGGCATTTATACGCAAGAATATCCTCTTTTGCCACAAAGCATTTAACATTACGATTGCTATCTTCCTTATGATAAACTTTAGATATAATAAGGCACATAATTTTATTTAATTATATTTACACTAATATACTGACAATTTCCGTGCCAAAATATCAATTATCTTTGAAAAAAGCACCAAGTTTTTCAAAGATAATCTTCATAGCATCATCTCTCACATCATCGTACCACATAGTGCCAACACAACTTTCCCCAACACATTCAACTCCATTCACATCAGTAATGGCAAACTCTTCCTCAACTTTGTCAATATACTTATTAACAAGGTCTTGTGCGAGTTCATACACTCTATCCTCAACGAGTTCCTTATTAGCAAACTCTCTTACTTTCTGCTCTGCATCAAAGATGCTTATAGGTTTATGTTCTGCCATATTTATTTGTTTTTTTTGGTTATACTAATATGCCATCAAGTTCCGTGCCACAATACTAAAAAATTGTGGGATAACATAAAAATTACCCCACAAACCAAAAAACAAGAATATAAATTATTTTTTATTAATATTAAAACCAGCACCAATCATAAGGCGAACCATTACACAAAGGACAAATGATTTCCACCAAGTAAGCAAACCAACGCCTGCGAAAAGTTGTGGCATAAGCCAATTCCACAAAATCTTTACCAAGTATGGGCCCAATAGAAACCAAAAGATGATAAAAAGAATAAGAAAAATAATCCAACCGATATTATTATCGTAGTAACTCATAAATATTTAATTTTTCTCTGCCAGATTAATTATCACTCTTGCCAAAGCAATATCAATATCTTCAACGCATACTTCATTATCAGTCAATTCAGACCAATCCGCAGTTTCGTTAATATCATCAATAACGCTATCAATGATAGAATCAACAAAATTCTTCCTATCAACAGAATCAGTTATGATGCTTTGCATTTTAGCATCAACAATATCCCTAACAATCTTTTCTTGCGCGTCAGTCATATTACATTCATAAAAATCAACACCATCAACCATTACTTTCTCTTCCCTTGTTTCATCATCATAATCACTAAGATTTTTGTATGCAAGATTAACTGCTTGCTTGTCAGTATCCGCTTCAATTTCGTAATCTCTGCGAATGATAGTGTAAATTGAAACTAATTTTTTCATTTGTGTGCCAGTTATATTATTAATATACTCAAATGAGTACCTTATTTCAAAAATCTTTTAATATGTGAAACAAACTCCTTTTTGCTTACTTCATCAATATCATCCATTTCGGCGGCATTGTTGCAAATGAAATACCTTTCCTCGCCATTAAGTTTTTGAATCCAATAACGAGTATCGGAATTATTCAATTCGCAGACTTCATTTGCTCTTTCAGCAAGTTCGTAAATATTGTCCATTGTTGTTCTGTTTATGATTATGCCTTACTTACTATCAAGTTCCGTGCCAAACTCTTTCAAATACTCGGAAAACTCAATAGGTTCATCACCAAAATACTCCTTATTCTCGTTATATTTGGTTTCATTTTCGAACACAACCAAGTTACTGCTCGCAATATCACAATCGTTACCAATATAGAATTTACTTCCTTTGGGGATAATGGCATAGTGAATATGTGTATTTTTAGTTGAGCCACTCAAAATTTCAAAAAAAATCTTATCATAATTTGCTCTAGCAAGGTTAACATATGAGTGAGCACCTTTTACTACAAGATGCTTGTAATTACGCTTAGAAAGATATTCTTTATCAAAACTGAATCTTGTGGTTTTATAGAAAAACATACCATACTCATCATCAAAGTTGATACTTTTAAGTATAAAAGGAGTATAATAGTGAACGCCATCAGTAGATGACAACACTTTATAAACTAAAATGCTCTGTTTGGTGACAAGTGCAACAGGCTTGTTACTCTTAACCTTATGAAAACCCAAATTAACAGAAAGACACATAATAAATGTATTAAAGTTACATAAACAATATAAGCAAGAACTATGCCAAAAATTAGATTATTTCGTACTTTTAAAAAGTGAATTCCATTTCAATACCATCCTCAAACTCGTGTGTATGATGCCATAGTCCCTCTTTATCTATGTAAAACTCTCCTGTCACATTTATAATTTTGTCATCTGCCTTGTAAATTAGCCAATTGTAGCGACCTTTCTTATTAAAGTCAAGTACTTCAATCTTATGTTTCATATTTCTAATTTTTGCGAAGATACACTTTATCATAGTCATAGGGGAAGAATGTTCTTCACTATTCTTCCCATTCTATTTTTATTGTCGTTATATAGCCACTAACGCCTTTTCTTCCTTCCTCGGCATTTTCTTTTGTCTTAAAAATACAAGTATACCTTAAAAAACGATTATCAGAAGCGCCTTTGAAGATATTTATCCACCCTTCTTTCTTTTCTGGTGCAAAGAAAAGGTCTAACGAATCAGCGCTATAATTCCTATAATTCTGATTCCATCTGCCATCCTCTGTGTAAGCATAAGCATTTTCATACTCTTTATAGTCCACTACTCCAATAATAGGACGATTAAATCTGTCATTTAAATCGGTACAAACAATTCTTACATTTTTTCCATCTCTTGTCACCACCTTCCTTGAGGGATTTGCGAGGTATTCTTCCAAATTAAACTGTTTCATAATACTATTTGTTTTTAATTATTAAACTCACTAATAATATAGACAAAAACCATGCCAAAGTCTTTTTTATTTTTTAATACCACCGCAAGCGATTGCTTCTTTGTAAAGCATATTTTTGTACATAGGATAATTTGTTTTTTTCACATATTCAAGGCAAGATTGAAACGCCTCGCTATCCTTATAGCATCTTGAATGATTGAATACAATATCTTCAAGTTCTTTGATTGTGTAATCGTGTTGTGACATAATCTTTATTATTTTATTTTATCATTTAATCTATCTACCATTATAAACAAAAATCGAGCCATACTTTGTATTTACAGAAAAAAATTTGATAAAATTTCCCCTATCGCTCTGCTCGACCAACAATTTGAATACTATCTCCAATAACCTCAGTTACAATAGAATTGGAATTATTGGTAGCCCCATATTTTTCTTTAAGGAAAGAAGAAAGTTTATTGCTTGCGTCAATTCCATCCTCTGCGCTGATAAGATAACTGCCACGATATTTTTCTGGCCAAGAGTAAGTAATAAGATAATTTCTCATTTTATTTGTTTTTTTGTTCAAAATAATATAAAACAACATTCGTACCACAATATACTCAAATGAGCACTTTTATATAAAAAAGTTGTAAGATATTTCACAACATCTTACAACAAAAGCAATAGTATTATTTAATTATTCCATTTTTCCACCTTTACCTTTATTGCACTTGTTGCAAAGCATCTGCAAATTATCAAGTGTTGTCTTGCCACCTCTCCACCAAGGAATGATATGGTCGCCATCCATTTCTTCAAAAGTATGATGCTCGCCACATTTAGGGCAAATGCCGTTCTGTCTTTCATAAGCAATTCTTTTGTCAGTATTGCTAAATGTTCTTTTGGAAAGTTTCTTCGCAAGACTTTCATCTTCACCGCTCAAAAGATATTCATAAATACCTTTCTTATCGGCAACTTCCTCATTTTCCATAAGTTCCTTTACTTTCTTTTCAAGTTCTTTGGAATCATAGGAGTTATTATGATACTTATTATAAAGTTCACCCCAATTAACACCAAGCATTTCTTTACGATAATACTTGTCAGTATTGAAAGTAGTCTTTACCCATTCAATGACATTGTTAAAGTAAAGCCAAAGTTCATTAGCATTTGCATCTTTACAATGCTCTGCCATATAGTCAGCGATTTTTCCGTCACTAATCCAATCAAGTGCAGTTTCAAGAAACTCCTGTCTAATAGGACTACCTTTCACGAATTTGCTTGCAATCTTGTAAGCAATACAATTTGTTTTGCTGAATTTATTTTTGGCATCAGTAAGCCAAGTACCAGTATAGTTAATATTAAGCAACTCTTGGTCGGTAAGTTTCTCACCTGCGATATTGATTGTCCTAAACCAATCAAGACGTTCTTTATCGTTTCCCTCGCAAATATAAACATCTACACAATAGTCAAGAATCTTATTCTGCTCAAAGTCAGTAAGACTATGAAAATACATACTATTACCATTGACATTAAGGGAGAAAACTCCACTGACAAATTGACGGAAACTAATAGTTCTCTGCTGGCCATCAAGCACTTCAAAAGTGCCATCGTCATTCTTCGCCCAATACATCACATTCAAAGGAAAACCCTTAAATATGGTATTGATAACGGCATCCCTCTGCTTATCTTTGTAAACAAATTCTCGTTGATATGCAGGACGAATGTTCAAAAGATTATTATAACCACGAACGCCATTCTCGGCATCATCAAAATAGTTGTTTGCAATCTCACGAATGGTAATGGATTTATGTTCAATTTTCATAATACTATTATTTTTTTTAATTTAACTTCACTAAATATATTATCAAATTCTGTGCCAAAATGCAACGAAACTCAAAATTTTTGCATCAACTACCTATGTAGTCAGTTTACTATTATAG
>ULMG01035291.1_pt1 | contig 19449 bp, 18 predicted proteins | sample 1951601 | NCBI WGS metagenome assembly ULMG01 (sample SAMEA4835545, study PRJEB28245) | human gut metagenome | biome: gut microbiome; material: fecal sample | place: Denmark | collected 2008
GTTTCTTTTTTATTTCTTCTTGGTTCATATTTTTGCCTCTACTTTCTATAAAGATTATATATCACACAAACTTTAATGCCCAGTTAATTTTTGCTTTTTTATTCTATTAACAAAATTTTTGTACTGGTATACTCAAAGTAGACAAGATAGATATTATATTGTTTTTGTGATGAAAAAGAGATAACATTTGTTACCTCTACTCTGTTTTCATTATTTCTGATATTTTTATTTTAGCATTAGCAATACTCTTTTCATCTGGTTTCATGACATATGCTTTTAGGCCACCTGTTGAGTATGTTGTATCATAACTATCTAAGCCAGTTAAACTAATAGATTCTATTTGCCATTTAATATTTTTATCTAGTTGCATGTTAACTAAATCTGTTATGTCTTTTTGTTCTATGTTTGTCATAACACCATTTTGTAAACTGCTAAGAAGTTTATTATATTTTGTTAGGATTGCTGGGCTTATTGCTTTATTAATAACACCTTCAATTATTTGACTTTGATGTTTACCTCTAGCATTATCACCACCAGCAAATTGATGTCTATTTCTTGCATATGCTAGTGCTTTTTCACCGCCTAATGTTTGTTTTCCAGGTTTAATATAAATCATTTTAGTACCAAACTGTCTTTGAGAGTTTTGTTCACATATTGTGTTAGAGCCACAATCTATAGAGTCATTATATCTATAGTCTGGTCTATCTACATTTACTTCAATACCTCCTAAGGCATCAATTATTTTAACAAATGATGTGAAGTTTACTCTAGCATAGTAGTTGACATCTGTATCAAGTAGTTTTCCAACTGTATTAGCACTTTCTAATACACCATATATTCCAGCATGTGTTAGTTTATCTTTAGCTCCTTTACTAGCTAAAGTAACATAATAATCTCTGGGAATACTTACAATCAATACTTTACCTTCTACTGGATTAACTACTGCTAGTAAGTTAACATCACTTCTAGCTGACTTATTTACTCTACCACTTGTATCAATCCCACTTAAATATACTGCAAATGGTTTTTCAGTAACTTTAACTGATTTTAGTTTATTATTACTTTTCATAGTAATATCATAAGAACCGACTAATCTTAGTTTTTTGGCTTTATCATAACTTTCTTTATAAATTTCCATCAAGCCACTGTTAACATATATAGCATCGTTATCTTTATCTAATACGCTAGTTACTGCTTCGTCTATATTATCGTAGTCTTTTTCTTTAAAAGAAATTTCTTTGTTTAACTTTTCTATTGCTTTATCACTTGGAGAATAAACAGATATTTTCTTGTTGTCTAAATCTTTAACTTTTTCATATTTAGAATCATCTAAAACATATACGCCGTACGTTTCAGTTCTGACACCAATATCAAATATTTTGTTAAAGAAGGTAATTGTTCCGAAGGCATAGTTAATACCAGCCACCTCTATACCCATTATAATTATTGTAAGTGTTATACTTATTACTTTTACATAACCTCTTGTCTTACGGCATAACATACATACAATAAAGAATATTATGAATGCAAGAACAACTACACCTGGAACTAAATATTTATATGGTAATACATTAAAATATATAAGTGTTCCAGCTGCAAATACGGTTAAAATTACAAGTAATAAAGCTAACACGCGATATATTTTTAATTTCTTTCTTTTCTTTTTCATAATTCACCTGCATCTTTATCTTATCATATTTTAAATATTTACAACGATTATTGTAAAGAAAAAGGATTTAACTTTACGTTACATCCCTTTAGTATAAGAATCCATGTTGTAGTTAGAACCTAGATTTACTTCAGTTAATTCGAACTGAAGATTATATAAGTCGTTTATTTTGTTTATTTGGTTTTCTATACTTTCTTCTTTATAGAGTCCTTCTATTTCAAGCATTTCTTTTAATTTTTCTCTTTCGCCATAGGCTTTATGGAAGATGCCACCGTCGTATTCATTGGTATCACTTTCAAACATTCTTTTATAATCTCTTTGGAACATTAGATTATCTGGATGAACACTGTCTTTTGCATTATTCCATGAATCATATATAAACTGTGATTTGCTTTCCCATTCGTCATCTAAGAGTTCATATTCTGTTTTTTCTTTAACGCTTGGTGCTTCTTCTTTCTTTTCAATCTCAATGCCAAACTCGGATAGTTTAGATATAGGAACGTCTAATTTAATTGTAGTGCCTTCTTCTAGTTTGTCTGGGTCACTGATACCATTAATTTCACATATATGTTTTATTTCATTAGCAATTTCAGTTTTAGTTAATTTGTATGATCTTACAATATACCAAAGGTTGTCGCCTCTTCTTAAGGTGTACTCAATTCTCTGGGTATCTTCAGTTATTGCTTTGTCATCTTCATTTACAATTCCAAAGTTAATTAATTTAGACTCTGGCACATCAAGTTTAAGAATAGTATCTGCAGGAAGAATGCTGTTTTCTTTTAAATTATTAAGTTTGCAGATATTTTTAATCTCGTTTACGATTTCGCCATCACTATCACAATATTTGCGAGCGATTGACCAAAGTGAGTCGCCTAGTTCAACTGTGTATGATATTCTTTTTGTCTCTTCTTTAACTGCTACAACTGTTTCTGTATCTGATGGAGTTGGTATTTCGGCTACAGTTTTTTTACAGAAAGTACAACCAGTTAAACTTGTTAAAGTAATTGTTCCAGCAAGAATTAATGATGCAGCTTTTTTGGTTTTTTCTTTGTCATAAAGGCTAATTGTGCCAAATTTACGTTTTAGTTCTTTTAAACTTGTTCTAAAGCCGGCTATAATTGATTTTTTAGGAACGTTAGTAAAATTATTTGGATAGATAGTTACTTCACCGCTTACTTGCTGATTATTAACGTTTCCGTTCACTTTATATTTTTCTGATATTTTCATGTACTCTCACCTATTTTAAGTATATAATATTATTTAAATTATAACAAGTACCCAATTAGAATTAAGTCCTCTAATGATGTTATCTTGACTTTAACTAGTTTTCCTCTTTCAATATTTTCTTTTACTTTTATTCTTAAATAATTATCTGTATATCCATATGTGTAACCGTCTTTGTATTCTTCAGTTAAAAGGATTACTTCTTTATTAATATACTTTTGGTAGTATTCTTTTTCTAGTTTATCTGATAGTTCAAGCATTTTATGAGTTCTTTCAGTCTTTTGTTTATCTGATACAAGATTTTTCATTTTAGATGCGGCAGTACCATTTCTTTTAGAATATGGGAATACGTGAATTTTACCAAATTTTAATTCTTCAGCATTTTTTAAACTTTCGTTAAAGTCTTCTTCAGTTTCAGTTGGAAAACCAACGATAAGATCAGTCGTTATATTTATATCTGGTTTTATGGTTCTGATTTTTTTTATTATTTCATTAAATTCTTCGATTGTATATTTACGATTCATCATTTTTAGAGTGTTATTACAAGCACTTTGAACTGGAATATGCATATGCTTGCATAGTTTAGGATTGTCTTTTAATTCAGTTAAGAATTCCTCATTGTTAATTTCAGTTATTTCAATGCTACTTATTCTAATTCGCTCTAGCCCATCAAGTTTACTTATTTCGTGAATTAATTTAGTTAGATTAGGATACCTTCCAGTATGAATACCAGTTAGAACAATTTCTTTGAAACCATCAGTAACTAGCGCTTTTATTTCGTTGTAAGCACTATCATAATCTTTAAAGCGTACACGACCTCTTACATAGGGAATAATGCAGTATGAGCAGTAATTATCACAGCCGTCTTCTATTTTGACAAAGGCACGAGTTCGGTCATAATTTTTAGTAATTTGCATTTCTTCAAATTCAGCTTCTTGTAAATTATAGATTTTCTTAATTTGTTTTCTATTTTTTAAATATTCTTCTAAAAGAGTTACGATTAAAGTTTTATCTTTATTACCAAGGATAATATCAATGTCTAAGTCTTTTAATTCTTTGGGATCTTGCTGAGTATAACAACCACAGACAATAATTATAGCATCCGGATTTTCTCTTTTAGCTTTTCTGATTATTTTACGATCTTTTGCATCACTTTGGTTTGTTACTGAGCATGTATTTATTACGACTACATCTGGTTTATCTTCAAGTGATACTATCTCATATTTATTATTAATAAAGATTCCTTTTATTACTTCTGATTCATAAAAATTTACTTTACATCCTAATGTTTCAATTGCTACTTTCATGTTTACCTCCTAAAAAAAAGCCACTAATGGCTTAAATCTTTTTGTAATTCTTTTAATGCCTTTAGAAAATTTTCTTCTTCTTCGTATTCAAACATTTTTACATTTAATTTTGGCATTTCAAGAGTATTTTCGTTTTTATCTTCACTGAAAGATATTTTTCTTACTTCTAGTTCAGGAATTGGATTACTATACTCATCATCATAATTAATGTTTATCTTGTCTTTATTTCTTATAAGTTCATCATAACTAATTATAGCATTATTTTCTTGTTCTTCTTCATAACTAGTTAGTTTTATAGTTTCAGGTTTATAGTTCTTTTCAATGTTTTTGCATACTGCTTCGATATCAAAACCATCTTTGCCTGGAACTACTTCTTCATCATCACCACATTTAATTAAATATACAATATATACTAATAATACGATTAGTAGTACTGTACCAATAAAGAAGAAATAATCTCCCATACTAAGTGAATAAATAAACCCCATTAAATTTTCTAATAAATCTTTCATAATAACACCAAAATTTCTTTCTATTATACAATATTTTTTTATTTTTTCAAGAACAAAAGAAGAGGATCATGCTGATAAAATTATTTAAGCCATGTAGGATCATTGGATAGTAAATGTTATCTTCTTTTTTATATATATAGGCTAGAACCATTCCCATTGTTACATATGGAATGCTATTTATTAAAGCGTATACAATGTTTAAATCTGTTGGGAAAATATGCAGGAAGCCAAAGAAGATGCCACTTGTAATTATAAACAAATACTTATTTTTAATAATTTTACTGATACCCAATCTAAAGATGCCTTCTTCAACAATAGGAGTTGTAATACTAGTTGTTAAGAGCATTAAAATGGGAGCACTAGTTGTATATAAGTTAATTGCTTCTTGATTTTCACTCACGTTAACTTCATAACCACACATAACACATAAGATGACCATTACAACACTACTAATTATTTTTATCCCCCAAAACATGCAGGAATATTTTATTATTTTTTTTATAAAATCTTTTTCTTTTACTACATTCCTATCCTGAATTAAATCTTTACTATATAGAACAAATATTAATACTGCTAGAATAACTTCTGCTGCTGATGTAATAATTACAGCATCTTTGTAGTCAGTTATAGCAAAGCCCATGTGTTTTATTCCTAGCGCTAATATTGAACTAAGCGTTAAAAAAACGATTAAAGCTACTGCTATTTTTATAATATTAAGTAATCTTTCTTTCATATTAACCTCACATAATACTGCTATAGAGTACGCTTGCTAGAAGCATATAGATGCTATAAGTTACGATACTAGTTACAATGTTATTGTTTTTTCGATAGATAAGTGCTAAAAGCATAAATAATATAAATGTTAAACTTGAATTAACGATCATATAACCAATTGTCCCCTTGATTAAGTATGCATTATATAGAGCTGCTGCTAATCCGGAAGCAAAAATACTACCACTATAACTGAATAAGCGATTGACTCCTAAATCAAAGATGGTAACTTTTAAATAAGGAATTAAAATAATGTTTTTTAAGATTTCTATTATAAGATCTAAATTAAAAGGTTTATTAAATATATTATAGAAGCTTATGCTGTTATAACTAATGTAAAAACTTTTAGCTATTACTGATAAGATATAATTTGATACTAACATTGTTACAAATATTATGAGAAATGCTACAAAGGCATAGACCATATTACTCATAAGTTTTCTTTTAAATTTTTTAAATTCACTTTTTAATTCTGGTTTGTAAATTAGATATATAAAAAACGAAATGATAATATATAAAATTATGCTTGTAAATGTTTTACTAATATTTATTTTGAACAGTGAAAGAAACTTATAAAAGTATTCTTCAGAGAATAATAATATTATAAAACTTAATAGTAATCTAATTAAATTAACTGCAAAATCTTTCATAACTTCTCCCTACTATATTATGATAAATCATTTGTTTTTTACTCGCAATAGGTTACATTTAATTTACATGTTGATTGACGTAATTAGACACTTTTTAAATCAGTATATTTTATTAAGTAAATTTTTTTATTTTTGTAAAATGCGTAAAAGACATTATTAAGATCAGTGTCTTGTTTATTTAAATAGTTAAGAAGCCAGTACTTACTATGTTTGATTTCTTTAAGAGTTTTTGTCTGTATTACCCCATCAACAATAAGTGCTAGAGGATATGTTCCTTCTGTTTTAAAAATGTTGTATTTAAAAATACTTAACTTACCATTTGTTTCTAAGAAGGCATACTCGACGTCTTCTATGGATTTAATATTATTTTGTCTTAAACTTAATAAAAGATCATCTAAACTATATCTTTGTTTAATCATTTCTTTATAGTTAAGTATGCCCTTGTTTATTATGATACTTGGTTTTCCATCTAGAAGATTTCTAAAGGTTCTATATTTAATTGATAAAAAGGCAAAAATAATCTCGATTAATACAAGTACGGATATAGGTGCAACAGTTAAAATTATTGGGTCATCTATATTTTCAATACTTATTGCTACTAATTCGGCAATTAATATAGATACAATTAAATCGATGACGCCTAACTGGCCTATTTCTCTTTTTCCCATTAAGCGATAACTAAGCATGATAAAGAAGTAGAAGAAAACTGTTCTAAAGATAGCAACAAATAATTTCATAATCTCACCAATATTATATTGATTATTTTTAGATTTTCTTATTCACTTTAGTTTTAATTTATGTTATTATTAATTTATGATAAAGATAGTATTTAAAGTAAATGGTAATTGTATAAATGCTTATAAGCTTATAAAAGATACTCCTAAAGAAGATTTGAATAAGACAAATGTCATTGATACTAAAGAATTGGTATTTTCTGATGTTTATATTAAAAATAATCTTGAGTTGGTATCTTCGTTTTTAAATGTTATAATTATTAAACGTAAAATAAATACTGTATGTATAAGAGATTTTGAACTTATTACTGTTATTTTAGATATTATTAATACTATTCCAAATATCACTAACTTAATTATTAAGCCTGATGAGTCCATTAATTATGATATATTTTTAAAACTACTAGATAATAATTATTTAGAAAACCTAGAGGTATATGATTTTCCTAGAATATTATTGGATAGATTAGATACTAATAAAAAGATTGTTGTTAAAACTAGGACAGAGATTTTATTTGTTAGTAATTTTATGAAAGTTAATAATCTTAATACTTATTCGGATATTTATTATAAGAAAAATATTGTTATTTCTGATTTTACTAGTGATGATAAAAATGATATAGTTACTTTTATTAAGATAAACAAGTATTTAAAGGAAATCAATTTTAAAAATTTTAGTGTAAGTGCTTTTGACTTTATGATGAATTTACTTATTCAAAATGCTAAGGAAGATATTAAAATAAGTTTTGAATATGATAACTTAAAAGATACAGATATTAATGTGATAAGTAAATATAAGAAAGTTAATGAAAGATTACTTTTGAATGCAAATATAACTTTTAAAATTAATTATAGTGAAGAATATAGAAGGAACAATTTATTTAAGCAAATTAATATAAATTTTATTAAAGTTTCTCTTGGGGCAGTAATACTAGTAATTATTTTTATGATTGGTATTAATTATTATAAAAATTATGTCGATGAACAGCACTATCTTGGAATCGAAAATAATTTAAAAGAGATAATTAAAGTAAATCAAAAGAAAACTGAAGAGGAAAACCCACTTGATGTTATTGAACCTGGTGATGAAGATTTGACAACAACTACTACCACAACTACTACAGTCTATGATATTCAGTATGAAAAAGTATTTTCTACACTTCAGGAAATAAATAAAGATACTGTTGGTTGGTTAACTGTTAATAACACACGGATTGATTATCCAGTTGTTCAGGCTAAAGATAATGATTATTATTTAAGACGCGATTATTATCAAAATAAAAATCGTCATGGTTGGATATTTATGGATTATCGTAATAACCCAGATGAATTAAATGAAAATACAATAATATATGGACACAATTTAGCAAATCAAACAATGTTTGGAACATTAAGATATGCACTTAATTCTTACTGGTATAAAAAAAGTGCTAATCAAATTATTACTTTTAATACTCCTAATGAAAATATGAAATTTCAAATATTTTCAATTTATACTATTCCAACAACTAATGACTATTTAGATATTACCTTTCCTACTACTGATGCTTATCAGGCATATATTGATTTAGTAAAAGGCAGAAGTATTTATGATTTTAATATTGAGGTTGCTACAGATGATAAGATACTTACTTTATCAACATGTGCTAATGGAAATGATAAAAGACTTGTAATTCATGCAAAACTAATAAAAGAAAGCTAATTAGGCTTTCTTTTGATTTTCTTTAATAACTTCTAAAATTGCTCTCATTTGACGATATTCTTCTAAAGTGAACATATCATTATCACTTTTCTTTTCGACAACAACGTATTCTACTTTTGGTTCATATACTACTTGTCTTCTTACTTCTTCAATTGTTTTTGGTAGTTCGGGTTCCTCATAAAAGTTTTCTTCTACTTTTGGTTTAGATAACATTTTGATTATTTTAATTAATATCAATATCACCATCCAAATAATAAAGATTCCTAAACTAATTTCAAATAATATCATTAAATGATCGTTTGTATATATACTTATCTTACTAGATAAATCAACTTTTGAGTTTTCAATTTCATCTAAGATAAGAAAGAAAATATAACTATTAGAAATAAATGCTAAGGCATTAAACATTTTGATATTTGAAGATATTTTTTTACTTACGAGTGAATATATTAAGATGATTAAACTAATAATTAGCATGATAATATATTCTAATACTGTTGGAAAATAAATTAATGATACAATATTTTTAGAGATACTATCCAAAAGCGCCAATAATGAATCATAATACATTGATATTAGAATCCCAATTACGAGTAAACTTAATATTGAATAAATCTTTTTAGTTTTACCATCCTTTTTTGAAATGAATTTGATATCTATTATGATAAGTACAAGACCAAATAATAAGACTAAAAAAAGAGGTGACGAAAAAATTAGATTAAAAATAGTCCTAATCTTTTCTAGTAAAGTAAACTCTACCATATTATCACCTCTTTCCCCCTAAATTATTCTTATATGCGTTCACAGATATAAATTGTTTGTGTTGTTTTGTCTCCTTTAGTACAAGTTATAAGTGTAAGCGTTGTTTTACTTTTATCTCTTTTGATTGCAACATCACCGTCTTTTAAATCTGTATAAATATTAGTTATGACGTAAGTATAATTTTTATTGTTGTACGTTATATCAACTTTATCTCCTAAAGTTAATTTATACAAGTTTCTAAAATACGATATTGAACTAGTTCCTGAGTGAGAAGCAAGTATAAAATTGCCACCTTCTTTATCAGGATAATCAGATTCAGGAACAATGTAAATGTTGCGATTTACATTGTTATATTTAGAATCCTTACTAACAAAACCTCTTTTTAAATCTATTTTTGGTATAGATATATTTCCAACATAATACTTTGTGTAGTCAATACTTACTACCGGTTTTTTAGTAGTTGTTGGTACATTTTCTGGTTCTGTAACTTCCGCTGGCTTTTCTGTTTCATCTTCGATAACAGAAATTTCTTCATCATCTATTTCATCTAAGTCTTCTATTTCACTTGCAATTTGTTCATAGTATAACTCATTCATTTCATCAAAAACCTCATGTTTTTTTGTATTGAAGTAAGTACTACCTAAAATGCAAATCCCTATAAATAGGACAAGTACTGATATAACAGTACTTATGTATTTTTTTCTAGTTTTGTTTTCCATTTCTGTATAACATTACAGCACCAACTGATACTACTAATGTACCAACAACATATGTAATTGTGCTTGATAGACCAGTTGTTGGAACTACGATGATTTCATCCTCTTCTTTTTGGTTATAAATAGTTATTTCTACGGCATCAACATATCCGTTAGAACCTTTAATTTTAATCTTACCTTCAGCGTCAACTGTGAAGTAAATTTTTGCATCAGTTTTTTCATAACCACTAGGAGCGGCTTCTTCGCTTAATACATATTCGCCTTCGTCAAGTGTAATATAACTTGCACTATCTGTTGTAGTAATAGTTGCTACTGTTTCCCCTTTATTATTTTTTATCATTAAAATTGCACCACTAACATATTTATTAGTTTTGCTATCTAATTTATTAATTTTAATTGCAGACTTATCAACAAGTTCGTTAATCATTTTGATATGGTCTACTTTTGTGTACTTGCCATCAACAAGTTCATATAGATTTAAATCTTCATCAACTTTGAAAGTAATAGTTGTACTACTTAATTTGTAACCCTTTGGTGCAGTAGTTTCTGTTAATGTATATACACCAGGATCTACAGTTACATAATGTGCTTCACTGGTACTTACCCATTTATCTACTACACTTCCAGATGAATCTTTAACGACTAGTGTTGCTCCTGGAATTTCTTTTGAACCAGTAACATCGGTTTTGCTTATTTTTACTTTGGTTGTTTTGATTTTTTCATCAATCATTTTGATAGTGAAACTTCCACTGGCACTATTAACAACTACTTTCTGCTTAGCTGCTACCTTATATCCATTTGGTGCTTCAACTTCTACTAATGTGTATGTACCTACTGGGATATCAGTAAATACTTTTGCAGTAGTTCCACTTGTCCAAGTCTTATATAATTTGCTTGAAGAACATGTTTTATTAGTACAATCTTCACTATATAATGATAGTTTTGCACCCGAAACGTATTTACCATTTTCGTCAACTTTATTAATAGTTAATCTGTTCTCTTCAATTTCATAGTCAACCATCTTTATAGAAAAATTGCCATTATTTGAAGAAATATTAACATACATTTTATCTGCAATTTCATATCCAGATGGAGCAGATATTTCTACTAATGTATAAATACCTTTTGGAATGTTTTCAAATACTTTTGCAGAATTTGTAGTTGTCCATGTAGCGTATAAATTCCTTGAAGAGCATGTTTTATTAGTACAGTTTCCTTCATATAAAGCTAACTTAGCACCTTTTACATAGTCACCGTCTTCATCAACTTTATATACTTTGAAAATGTTTTCTTCTGGTTTAGTTACGCTTAAATTTAATGATGCAGATACGGGTTTATTTACTGTATCTAATTTTCCGTAAAGGACGTATTGATAATTAGCACCGTATTCATATTCATACGCCGTATTGATTGTGTAAGAACTACTAACTTTTACTTGGAAAGAAATAGTTTTGCCTTCTGGAACTGAACTTTTTGGAACAGATACTTTAAAAGTATTACCTGATCTATTTGTTATAGTTGTACCATAAGGAGCATTTACTAAATCGATGTTGTAGTTAGCAATTCCAAATTTTTTTACTGTAATAGTATCTGAAACATAGTAAGATCCTTGTTCAGTGAACTTATTATTTCCACTTATACTAATTGAACCAATAACTTCCGAATAATTTCTTGCACCTTCAACTAAGTTATAAATTTTAGCATAAGTTGTGTTAGAATTACGTCCATTAATAATAGTATTTTTTGCTGCCTGGCTTATATTACTAGTTCCAGACCAAATGTCTCTGTACCACCAAACTGCAGTTTGCATAATATAGTAGTCAGTATATGCATTACCTGTATTAGGCTTATTTTTTAAGATATAAACCATACCTTTAGGTGCCTCACCCCTTAATCTGATTGTCATATTTGCAGGGTATTTTTTTAATGCTTCTTCACAGTATAGATAAATTGAATTTGTTGTTTGTTTTACATATACTGTGGGAACTCCACTAATTAAATTAGAAGATTTTCCTAATGAAGTTGTTTTGATTGTAGCCGGTGCTGCATCAGCCTTTAAGCTAAAACCAAATATGCTTAATAGTAAAAATAATAATGATAGTATTTTCTTTTTCATACCAATTCCCTCTTTCTAAATATCTTTCCTTCTTTTTCGCCCATACTATACCACAATTTAATGTAAAATGCAAGTCTTTGTTCGCTACACTAAAAATTATATGAAAAAAACAAGTTATCTTGCATATCTATAACTTGTTCCTGCTTCTAAAGTGATACCTTTACTTTTAAATAATTCACCAACACTTACTGCTTGATACCCCTGTTCTTTTAAAAGAGGCATTAATTCTTTTACAGCGTCTCTCGTGCTTTCATATAAATCATGAAATAATATGATGTCTCCCTCTTTAATATTATTTATAACCATTTCAATTACTTTGTCTTTATTACGGCTTTCCCAGTCTCTAGTGTCTAGACTCCAAGTTACAATTGGAACTCCAGCACTTGCTTTAATTTTATCATTGTAAGATCCGTAAGGTGGCCTTAAATAAGGCATATCTTTGCCAGTAAGTTCTTTAAATAAAGCATTATTATCATTGATTTTTGATAAATACTTAGTTTCAGTTAATTTTGTTAGTTTTGAGTGATCAGTTGTATGATTAGCAACTTCAAATCCTCTATCAGACACTTCTTTTGTAATTTCTGGATGTGCTTTAATGTTATATCCTACTTCAAAAAATGTTGCACTTGCATTATATTCTTCTAAAATGTTTACGATATCAAGAGTATATTTACTAGGCCCATCATCAAAGGTAAATGCTACTAATTTAGCATCTTTTATAATAGTATGCTCCTTATGATAATTATCATCTAAATTTAAAGATATCTTTGAAGCATCTTTTAACTCATTATTTACTATTTCTAAATTTTTAATATTTTCATTTTCTTTAATATAAAAAGTTGTTGATTTATCATTAAATAAAATATTAATATTTGCATCTGTTAGTTTTTCTTTATTATTTTCGTAAGATTCTATAGCACTTTTTAATTTGTCTATATCAAACAACTCCTGCAAGGATATTCTCTTATTTTTATTAAAAATTAACGTTTCAACATTTTCTAAATTATCTTTATTATAAAATTTAAATAATATCGTAGTATAATCATTAGATTTACCTATCTCGTATTTAATGTTTGTAATATTTTTAGTGTTAACGTCTTTTAAATATCTCTTTATTATTACATCTTTGTTATTTTTAAATACAGGATAATCTATATCAATGTTAGTGCTTACTTTTTTATTTGAAACATGATAAAATATTAAACTTAATAATAGTAATATGATAATTGTTAATATGGTTGTTATAATACTTCTTTTATTCATATACTTCTCCTACATTTTTATTATACCCTTTTTAAAGAAAAAAACTAGACATTAGAAGCTATTTTACAATGTTTCTAAATAACTAGTCATATGTTTTGCCCATAAGGAATAGTAAAAACTTTTTGGGTGAACTCCATCGCTTGAATAAGGCTTATCCTTGCCGGACAAAAATGGACTATTTTCTAGGAAAGTTATCCCGTAAGAATTTGCTAAATCTCTTAAGGCATTGTTAAATTCTGCTTGATAAGAAAACGCTGCATCACTATTTGTCTTTTTTATGCTAACAGGTAAGACTGAATTAATAACTAATGTTGTATTTGGAAGTTCTTCTTTAAGCATATTTAAAGTTTCAGTGTAAGCATTTATAAAGGAACTCGTTCTTCCGGTCCAGAGTTCTAAATCATTTGAGCCATATGCTAAAAATAAATAATTAGGTTTAAGTTCTTTAATTTTGTCTAAATCTTTATCCATATTATCTATTCTTCTGCCTCTATGCCATACAACATTATTATTAGATAGGACTCCATATGCAGTAAGTCCTTCAGCCATTGAGTCTCCACATACAACAGCTCCTTTTTCGGTAAATACTCTTTGAATATCATCATCAATAATGTTATCTATACTATAATTATCATAGTTTTCTATATGATATGGAGCATAAATACTATCAGAGAGTTCTATTGCTTTAGTAGTTGTAGTGGTGGTACTTGTTGTAGTGGTGGTAACTATGGTAGTGGTACTAGAAGTTGTATCTATTTTAGTGGTTGTACTACCAGTACTTATTAGTTCATTTTCTTTATATGATAACTTTATTAAATATATTAAAAGTCCAAGAAGAATTATTAAAAGTATAATTAAGCCTTTTTGAATAACTTTCTTATACATATATACCTACTTTAAATTTAAAAAGTTATCTTTAATAGTTTGAGCTAATTCATCATCCATAACAAGCATTACAATGTCGCCTCTATTTACGACAAGAACATTCTCTTCTGCAACTCCTACGCATACCCATTTTCTTGGATCTACTTTTTCTTTGATTTCTTTCATCGCTTTATCAGCGTCTTTGGCATCTTCTAGTCTTACTAAAACTACTGAGTGAGCGATAGAACTCATTGTAGGTTCACTAGCCAAGGCTTCCTTATATTTAAAAGTAACATCGCCTAAATAATAACTAAAATTTTCACTAGTAACTTTATTATTTTCTAAATCTGGTAAGTCGTCACTTGGAATACCTGCATAAACCTCTTTCATAATTTCACTTAATGAACCATCTAATCCTTTTTTACTAGAACATCCAACCAAAAGTGCGCAAAACACAACTAATAATATACTTATTTTTTTCATACTTTCCTCCTATTTTAATGAAAAACTATTATTTATAATATTAACACTATATATGAATAATATATCATCTGGGTTTGTTAAATCAATATCTAAATTTTGTAAATTAGCAAATTTGACATATCTTAAGTCTAATACGATAACTTCATGGTAATTTTCTGCTAAAAATGGAATAATTGAACTCCCGTATGAGTCCCTAAAAACAATTAATTTTTTATCAGCAACTTTATTATTTGTAATTTTAAGGACCGGAGTTGCTCCAGCTAAAAATATATCATAACTATCTATATTATGAAAATAATCTTCATTATAAACTTTTTCTTCTTTATCCTTTTCATAATTATACACACGCATATTTTCTATAGTTTCATTAGTTAAATATGTAATTTTGTCAGCTTTTACACTCGATACCTTCCTGCTATATAATGCCCCATAAAATGGATATAGCATCTTTTCTGTATAAGTTAAACCCTCTTCTAGATTCATAACGCTTTTAATTTTTGTAATTACTTTACCAAGTTTGCTATTTATCCAGTGAATGTCAGTTTTATAGTAATCTTTTAAAGATAATTCTTCGCTGATGCTGATTTGTTTTATATTGCTGTCTAAGTTTTTTAATTTATCATCTATAAGATTGTAATCTTTTTTTATTATATTATCTTCATAATACTCTTTGTCAGGAATCTTAACAAAATATGTATTTGCTTTAAAATTCTTATTTATTTCATTTATCTTATTAACAAAGTAATCTAATGAGTTCTCACTAGTTTTTGTTATTTCAAAAAGGTAACCATCTTTTTCATACACGCCATTTTCCTCTTTTACATTTAGAAGATATTTGGAAGTGATTCCTTTTATTTTTCTAAATACATCACGTGCTGGCATTTGGTCAAGCGTATAGTCATCTAAATCTGTAAAATATGAGCCGTCAACGACTTTTTCATAATTTAGTACTGGCGCTTGTTTTAATTTACGCCGCTCAGTTTTACTAATTTCATTATCCTTTAAAAGAATGCCAAGCATACCAATTAGTACGGTATAAATGATTAAAATTTTTGTTACAATATTATTTTTCATAATCACCTCAAAATCTAAAATATAAAAATGGATTAAATGATGAATCAACAATATATGCAGTTGATAATATAAGTAGTGCTAAATAATAAATAAATGCTATATTTTGAAGTTTGCCTTTAAATATTTTGAATATATTTAAAGATACTGCAATACTAATAATTAAAATTAAAATATAGTTTTTAATATAGAAAATGACTTCAGAGTTTATTAATAATAAATTGTTTAAGCCAAGCATCCCCTTAATTGTCAAAAAGGCACTAGGTAAATCTTTTGCATAAAAGAAAACAAAACCAATGATAACTAAAATATCTGTAATTATGCAAGATAAAATGTGATGTTTTTTCACGAAATTTTTAAATAGGTATTTTTCTAAAATTAAGATGATACCAAAAAATAATCCCCATATAATAAATGTATAATTTGCTCCATGCCATAATCCTGTAAGTAGCCAAACAATTAAAATGTTAATAATATTTCTTAAGTTTCTGCATCTATTGCCACCTAGTGGAATATAAATATAATCCTTAAACCATGATGTTAAAGAAATATGCCACTTACGCCAGAAGTCGCTCATTCCATTGTTAATAAATGGATAATTAAAGTTTTCTTTAAAATGAAACCCTAGCATACGGGCAAGACCTATTGACATATCACTATAAGCAGAAAAATCTAAATATAATCTTAAAATGTTTAATAAAGCCACCATCCATAAACTTACAACTGTATTATATCCGCTAACTGATGTTATAAAAAGTGCTAAGGTATCTGCAAGAATTACCTTTTTGGATAAACCAATAATAAAGCGTTTTGTTCCAATCTCTTTATCACTACTAGTAATAATCCTTTTGTCAAGTTCGTCCTCAATATCGGCATATCTTACAATTGGTCCTTCTATTTGGTAAGTAAACAAAAATGTATATAAAATAACTTTCTTAAAAGTAATATCCTTTATCTTGTTATTATATGCATCAATCAAAAAACTAATCATTCTAAAGGTTGTAAAACTTATTCCGAGAGGTAATATTAAATCAAATAAGTCTATGTTAAAGCTAGTAATACTATTAATAATATCTATGATAAAGTTTGTATATTTAAAATAAAGTAATGGAAGTATGTTTAAAATAATACCTACTATTAAAACAGATTTATTTCTAATTTTTCTACTTAAAAAATAGTTAACTATTCCAGTAATTAATAGTAATGGTAAGAATTTGACATCTCCATATATATAAAAGAATAAACTAAAAATAATAAGAATGGTGTTCTGAAATTTTTCAGGTAAAATATAATATAAAATTAATAGTAATGGCAAGAAATAAAAAATAAACGTCGTACCAGAAAAAATCATATTAACCCTCCTACTTTGTTGCTAGTATTAGTATACACTATATTTTTAAAAAAAACTATTGTTTCATGTTTTTTTGACATTTCATTTAATTTTATTAAATTTTATTCAAATAGTTCTTGCACTAATATTTTTATTATGGTATATTATTTATTGTTAACGGAAGTTAATATGGATCTTTAGCTCAATTGGTTAGAGCATCCGGCTCATAACCGGGCGGTTGTAGGTTCGAGTCCTACAAGATCCACCAAACTTGCGGGTGTGGCGGAACTGGCAGACGCGCTAGACTTAGGATCTAGTGGATATATCCGTGCAGGTTCAAGTCCTGTCACCCGCACCAGTGACGAATCTGTTCGAACTATTCGAACTTTATATATAGAGAACTTGCAAAAAGTTCTTTTTTTATGTTATTATGTATTTAGAAAGAAAACTTGCATAAAATAAAAAAGAGGAACATTTAAAGTTGCAAGTGAATGTCGCCTCAATTAATTGAGTTGGACACTCTATCTAAGCAGATGAGTGTCTATTTTTTTATGACTAATACCAATAAGGTATGAAGTGATAAAATGATATAGATGAATCTTAGGAGTTTAATCACATAAACTCTTTTTTTCATCGATATTTACCTTCTTCCTTTTTCAAGACTGGAGGACGACACTCACATTAAATGTTCCTAATAAAATTATATCAAACATTTATTCGCAGCCAAATAGTTTTACTATATTTTTCTATTATATATAATAAACCATAGTATTTTGATATTAATGTCAAAATACCTAGGGGGTTAAATATTTTGTCAAAACAAAATAATATACAAAGATTAATTTACATAGTATAATATAATCATCTATTTAGTGTTAGGTGGTTTTATGATAAAAAGAATAATATTTGATATCGATGGTACTTTGATTACTGGCGTAGATTTTTCATCTTATGTAGCAAATACACTTAAAAAATATGGCATTGAAGACATAGAAAAGACAAAACAATTTTTGTTAAATATTAAAGAGTATGAAAAAACATATAATAACTATGATAGAAATCTATACTTAAAATTTTTTGGTGATAAATTAGGATGTGAATTAGATAATCATTTTTTAGAAATATTCTTTCAGGAATTAAGAAAAGCAATTCCTGAAAATGCTGAAAAAATTAAATCAATGCTAGCAGCAATGAATGAATATGAACTAGTATTATTATCTAATTATTTTGAAGAATCACAAAGAAATAGATTAACTGCTATGGGAATCAATGATTATTTTAGTGAATATTATGGTGAAAGTATTATAAAACCAAATGAATTAGCTTATAGACAGGCTCAAGGAATATACCAACCAAGTGAATGTGTAATAGTTGGTGATGATAAAAGATTGGATATTGATGTTCCTAAATCACTAGGTTTTAAGACAATATATGTTAACGAAAATGGTGATATAAAAAGAGTTGAGGAGTTATCTCCAAGATTAATAAAAAAGTTGTAGATATCTACGACACTCGCAACATTAAAGATTTACTCGAACTAGAAATAGTTCATTTATTCGAACCTAATAAAAAGAAGAACTGAGTAATAGTTCTTTTCCTTTTTAATTAATTATATGTTATAAGTTAAAGTTTTTATTTGAGGAACTGTGATTTCTTTTTGCTTCATGCTGTAAGTATTCAGCATTATCATGTATTGCTTTAACTATTCTTTTCTTTGTCCAAACATCTTCTTCTTTAACTTCAGCAGTTCCTGTTACCTTTATGCTTGCTAAAGGGACTTCCAAATTATCTAGTGTCATTATGATAAATTTTGTCATTTCTTTTGTATTCTCTTCTCTTACATAAAAATCGAATCCTAAAAACTCTGGCCCACCACAGCGAATATCAACTGGGTCATTGCTTACACAATCTACACTTATTTTTGAACATCTAATTAATATATTTTTCATAATAATCTCCTTTTTGTTTATTTATTTTATCACAAGTTAATTATAATTAAAATAAGTTTGATTAAGTTGTTATGGTTTTAGTTAAAGTATTTTTTTATAAATATTATATAATTAAAACTTTATATTTTTCATTATTTATATTATAATTTTATTGGTGATAAGATATGGAAACAAAGAAAACTAAAAAAGAAATTGTACAAATGCTTTTAAAAAAGGAACTAGACACTAAAGATGAAGAAGAATTAATGAATATGCTTTTAGATGAACCAATAAGTGTAGATGTCGATAAACAAAGTGATGAAAACAGAAGTTTTGGAGACAGGCTT
>ULMG01006883.1_pt1 | contig 19282 bp, 11 predicted proteins | sample 1951601 | NCBI WGS metagenome assembly ULMG01 (sample SAMEA4835545, study PRJEB28245) | human gut metagenome | biome: gut microbiome; material: fecal sample | place: Denmark | collected 2008
TAGAGGAAGGCATAATACACAGGGTTTTCCCCCTGACCCAAAAACTCCGTGCCGCCGGTTATCCTTGTTTGATGGACTACTATGTCAGATTGCACATAAGATAAGGAACCGCCGTATGCTGAACAGCACGTATGGTGGTGTGAGAGGTCGGAAAACGAAAGTAGGAAGAAAACTACTTCGTTTTCGTCCTACTCGTTATGTGATTTATTTCAGTTCTGCAACGACCGTCTCAGCAGCTTTGATTTCCTGTCCCAATTTCACCTTGATGTCGGCATCCAGCGGAAGGAAGATGTCGAAGCGGGAACCGAACTTGATGATTCCGCACTGCACTCCCCTCAGCTCCTCTGAACCCTCCTGAGAGTAGCAGACAATCCTTCTGGCAAAAGTGCCTGCAATCTGCTTGAAGAAAATTTCCTCCTTGCCTGTGTCGATAGCTGTGGATGAATGCTCATTCTCCTCTGCAGCCTTCGGAAGGAAAGCCAGAAGATAGCGTCCAGGATGATATTTATAGTAGGAAACCTTTCCAGTTACAGGCCAGAAATTCGCGTGTACATTGAAAAAGTCCATATATACAGATACCTGCATGCACTCACGCTTCAGGTATTCTTTCTCATAGACTTTTTTTATGATGACAACCTTGCCGTCGGCACCTGAAGTCACGATTCTGTCGCCTTCCGGTGTGTGTCTGACCGGAACTCTGTGAAACCAAGTCACAAATACAGAAAACAATAAAACCAATACGGAGATGGTGTATCCGACTGTATTCATACCTATTGTCTTGAGAATCAGCAAAGTCAGAGCAGCACTGATGAGCCAGGACAATGCTATGGTTCCGTACGAGTTCTTATCTATTTTCATATCAGGTTTAGTATTCTGAAATCAAGTTTCCAATAATTTTCCAAAGATATGAATAAATTATTCAATCTGCAATTGTTAGAATTGCCGTTTGGGGCGTTTTATATTCTTGTTTTGCCTAATTACAGGATATTTGCTACTATCAGATACAGTGCGCCGACAGGAATGGCCATAAGTGAACTGTCGAACCTGTCGAGCATTCCGCCATGTCCGGGAATTATTACTCCGGAATCCTTGATGTTGTAATGGCGCTTCCACTGAGACTCGAACAAATCGCCATAAACGCCTGCCACATGCATCAGGACTGCCAGAATAATCGTATGTGCCAATGTTATCTGGTCCATTGACAAGCTGTATTTCAGCACAACAGCAGCCAATGAAGAGCAGATCATGCCGCCCCAGAAGCCTACCCATGTTTTCTTAGGGGAAATCGCCGGGAACAGTTTTTTCGGGAATCTTTTGCCGAACAATGAACCGAATACGAATCCACCGATATCAGAGCACCATATGATGATGAAAAAGCACAGGAGGATAAGTCCATTGAACTTGCCGTCAAAGAATACTATAAGATTTGACAATGACAGCGGCACTCCTATATATAGGATACCTGTATATATGTCAGAGAACTTTCCGAATTCTGTCTTGTCCCTTACATACAGTGAATTGATCATCACCACGAGCACCGGCAGAATTGCTATCGACACATACTTCGGCTCCATGTCATAGGCGCTGATGGCGAATATCAGCATAAAAAGAACAAGACAGGCCAGAATCGCCAGCACTCTGGAGAATCTGTACCTGTCGTTCATTGTCAAAGTATAGAATTCGTGCATCATCACGGTCATTATGAACATGATAAGACCTGCGAACAGGAACTTGCTGATCAATAGGCCGCACAGCATTATGATTATGAACCCTATACCGGATATGGTTCTGACTACAGTATTATTCATTTCAGGTTTTAGTATAAGTTACGGATTAACTGTTTTCAGTTTCAGCCTTTTCTGTCTTTTCTGTCGTTTCTGTCTCATTCTCAGTCTCATCAGCAGGCTTTGCCTTAGGACCGAGAATCTTCTCTACATCTTCTGCGAAGATCACTTCCTTCTCAAGGAGCAATGCCGCCATCTGCAGGAAGCCTTCCTTATGGTCTGACAATATCTTGTAAGTCCTGTCGTGAATCATTTTCACGATTTTTCTCACTTCATCATCGATCATTTCAGCGGTGTGCTCACTATATGGCTTCGTAAGGTCGTAACCTCTTGCGCCTGTAGAATCGTAGTACGAAAGTGCACCGACATTGTCACTCATGCCATAGTATTTGACCATGCCATAGGCCATCTGAGTCAATTTCTCCAAGTCGTTCTGGGCACCGGTAGAAGGTTCTCCATTCACGATCTCTTCAGCCACGCGTCCGCCTATAAGCGCACACATTTCATCTACCATCTGCGACTTTGTCCAGAGTTTTCTCTCCTCAGGAAGATACCAGGCTGCGCCAAGTGCCTGACCACGAGGAATCAATGTCACCTTGAAGAGAGGATTCGCATATGGAAGCAGCCAGCTTACAGCTGCGTGTCCTGCTTCGTGATGAGCGATGGATTTCTTCTCTGTGTTGGTGATGATGGATGATTTACGTTCAAGACCACCTACAATTCTGTCCACTGCGTCCAGGAAATCCTGTTTGTCAATGGCAGGCTTGTTTTTTCTTGCCGCAGTCAGAGCTGCTTCGTTGCAGACATTGGCAATATCCGCTCCGGAAAAGCCCGGAGTGTGCTTAGCCATGAAATCCACATCGAAGTCAGTGCTGAGTTTCAGATTCTTGATATGCACCTTGAAAATCTCCTCTCTTTCCTTGAGTTCAGGAAGTTCAACGTGAATCTGTCTGTCGAAACGGCCTGCACGAAGAAGAGCCTTGTCGAGGATATCTGCCCTGTTGGTGGCTGCAAGCACGATTACACCTGAATTCGTGCCGAAGCCGTCCATCTCCGTAAGAAGCTGGTTTAGTGTATTTTCACGCTCGTCATTTGAAGAGAATCCCACATTCTTGCCTCTTGCCCTTCCTACAGCATCGATTTCGTCAATGAATACGATGCATGGTGCCTTTTCCTTAGCCTGTCTGAACAGGTCTCTTACTCTCGAAGCTCCCACTCCGACGAACATTTCCACGAAATCTGAGCCGGAGATGGAGAAGAACGGCACATTTGCCTCTCCTGCAACAGCCTTTGCAAGCAATGTCTTTCCTGTACCCGGAGGGCCAACAAGCAACGCGCCCTTTGGAATTTTACCGCCGAGTGCAGTATATTTCTTAGGGTTTTTCAGGAAATCCACGATTTCCATCACCTCTTCCTTGGCTCCGTAAAGACCGGCGACATCCTTGAATGTCACTTTTACGGTATCCTTGTCAGCAAGCCGGCCTGTAGATTTTCCAACACTGAAAATACCGCCCTGCCCACCGGCTCCGCCAGGCCCCATATTCCTGTTGAATCCACGGAACATGAATATCCACATGGCAATCAGGAGGATAGGGAAAAGGAACCAGTCCATTATGTGTCCCCAGACATTATCATCATTTTCCATAATGATTTTTACCTGACTGTCGGCAGGCAGTTCCGAATTCAGCCGGTCGAATTCAGCCTCGGGGTCAAATTTGTTGGATACGTAAAACCAGAAGTGAGGTGAGGCGGAAGGAAATTTTCCCCCGAAATGCTCACTGTATTTCGCCAGTTTGTCCGGTTTGATCGTGACTTCACCCTTGAAGTCATTTCTGATGAACAGGATGTCCTTCACATCACCGGATGCCACCATCTCCTTCACGTCGCTCCATTCTGCCTTCTGAGGGTTGGAGCCGCCGGAGAAGAATGCGAGGTAAAGCAATCCGACAAGTAGCGGAATATACAACCAAGACAATCCGATATTGATTCTGATAATCTTGTTTTTCGGATCCTTGTTGTTATTGGTATTGTTTGCCATCTGTTAGTCCGTTTTCTATAAATCTTTGTCAGCTTCACGCTTGCTTACGCGCTTGGCAGAAGCTCTTACTTTGGATGCAGCCTTAGGCTTGGCTCTCTTGCCGGTTTCCTTCTCGATTACAGGCTCATCTGTATATTCGGTTCTTCCGGCATCTGCCCAGAGGTCTTCAAGTCTGTAGAAATCACGGTATTGTGTCAAGAATACGTGGACAACTACATCTCCATAATCCAGGATAATCCAGAAGTCATTTTCAAGTCCCTGCATGCGAAGCACCTTTCTGCCGCATTTTTCCTGCATACGAACTATTATATTGTCGGCAATCGCAGCTACAGCCGTAGTAGAGTCTGCATTGCATACTACGAAGTAATCTGAAATAGCTGTACCGATAGGGCTCAGGTCCAGAGACACGACATTCTGACCTTTCTTTTCCAACATCGCGTCAGTTATGACCTTAAGAACATTTTTTTCCATTTAATTGTTTGTTTAAATTTGCGTACAAAGATAAAACAAAAATCAGTCCAATGAAAGCGGAAATTCCTATAACGTGGTTTGACAGCATAGATTCCACGAATTCTGAAGCCAGAAGGCGGTTGCCTGCCAATGCCAAAATGTCAGTATATGCAGCGAAATTTCAGACGGCAGGCCGTGGACAGCGTGGAAACAAGTGGTCCAGTGCCGCCGGACAGAATCTCACGTTTTCAGTCCTGTTGAATTTCACTCACCCTCAGATGCCTGATTTGGCTGTCCGGAATCAGTTCCTCCTCAGCATTGTCGCTGCATTGTCAGTCTCTGACCTGCTGCAGAAACTCAATATCCGCAACAGCATCAAATGGCCGAACGACATTTACATCGGCCGACGCAAAGTATGCGGAATGCTTATCGAGAATATTGTCGGAAATGCAGATTTGGAATATTCCATTATCGGTATCGGACTTAATCTGAACCAGACTGAATTCCCACCGGAACTCGTCAATCCGACATCAGTTCTGGTTTCTTCGGGTCTTAGAACCGTTCCTGAACATGTGCTGGATGATTTTCTCGACATCTTTTCGGGGTACATGCCGTATCTATCTGATATAGAGGGAATAAACGAAATTAGAAACAAATATGTTTCAAGACTTTTCGGGCTTGGAGTAAGCCGTGAATACCACGATTGCCTTAGAAATGTTGATTTTACAGGCACAATAAAGGGCATCTCCGAAGAAGGTCTGCTTCTTATGGAAATGCCCGATAAAACTGTCTCAAACTATTCCTTCAAGGAGGTAAGTTATATAATCTGAGTTTCTCCTTTCATAGCTTTTATCGCATTGGACGGATCCGGTGACTTGAACACTGAACTGCCGGCCACCAGGATATCGGCGCCTGCTTCCGCAAGTTTTGCGGCGTTTGCTTCGCTTACTCCCCCATCCACTTCTATTTCGCAGTCAATGCCTAGTCTGCTGATCTCCTGTCGGAGTGTTTCCACGCGGCTGAAAGTATCTTCAATGAATTTCTGCCCTCCGAAACCAGCAAACACAGACATTATCAATATGAAATCTGCGTGTTCAAGATAAGGGAAAACCTTTTCTACAGGGATATCCGGGTTAATGGCCAAGCCTGCCTTGATGCCGTATGAACGTATCTGCTCTAAAAGCGCACCGGCATCAGCGCCTTCTTTTTCAGCCGCTTCGAGGTGAAAACTCATATATTTCGCACCAGTCCTGGCAAATCTCTCGAAATACCTCTCAGGCTGGACAATCATGAGATGGATATCCATCGGCTTTTCGGCCGCCTTTGCTATGGCTTCTACTACAGGGAATCCATATGACAGATTAGGAACCAGCAGGCCGTCCATTACATCGAGGTGAAAGATATCTGCGCTGCGGTTCACCATTTCCACATCTTTTTCAAGATGCAGAAAGTCCGCGGAAAGCATGGAAGGAGCTATCTTGATCATTTGAAATTGGTTACGACATCAACAAGCAGTTTGACGAATTTCTCGTTGGAAGCAAGATCCAACTTTTCGCCCGGCGCGTGTACGCCTCTAAGTGTAGGACCGAATGAAACCATATCGAGGTACGGGAACTTGAGCAGGAACAATCCGCATTCCAGACCGGCGTGTATAGCCTTCACTTCTGGTTCCTGTCCGAAAAGCTTACGATATGAAGCCACGGTCTCCTTCAATATGTTGGATTCCATATTCGGAGCCCATCCCGGGTAAGGGTCTGTACGGACCACTTCTGCACCGGCAAGATTGAATGTCGCCTGAACCTTGTCAGCCACAAATTTCTTTCCGGATTCGGAAGAACTTCTCTGGCTTGTCTTGACAATGATTTTTCCCGGTGTGTCCATATTGACGGCAGCAAGGTTTGTAGATGTTTCCACAAGACCTGCGATATCCTGGCTCATTGCAAGCACGCCATGATTGATGGCTACCAATGCCATAATAAATCTCTTGGCAACTTCGCTGTCCACTGCATTGCCGTTGAATTCAGAGCGTTCTGCCGAGAATTTCACATCCGGATCAGTATTATGGAATTCCTTGCGCACATCTGCCGCAAAAGCATTGAATCTGCTTATGAAGCCTTCGATGTCATTTTCCTTCACATAGACAACGGCATCTGTATCACGGGCAATGGCGTTTTTCTTGTTTCCGCCCTTCATCTTGGCCAACTGGAAGTTTCCAAGTTCTGAGTAGAGGAATCTGGCCATAATCTGGACTGTATTCGCTCTTTCCTTGTTAATGTCGTCACCGCTATGTCCGCCGATTGCATCGAACACTCTGAGTTCTACCGCCTTGAATCCAGGTTTCACAGGCTCAGCTGTGTAACTGAATGTAGCAGTGGTGTCAAGACCGCCTGCGCAGCCGACAAATATCTGTCCCTCATCCTCGGAATCCAGATTAAGCAATGTCTTGGACTCGATAAAGCCAGGCTCGATGGCATTGGCACCGTCCATTCCGGTCTCCTCCGAGATGGTGAACAGACCTTCGACTTTACCGGTATTCAGGTCACTTGCGAGCAATGCCAATGTTGCTGCAACACCGATTCCGTCATCAGCGCCGAGGGTGGTTTCCTTGGCAATCATCCATCCGTCTTCGATAACATAGTCGATAGGGTCAGTCACGAAATTGTGCCTGGATGTGGAAGTCTTCTCGCAGACCATGTCCTGATGGCTCTGGAGTGCGATGGCAGGCACGTTTTCCTTACCTTTCGAAGCTTCTTTGGTGATTACTACATTACCTGTAGCGTCTGTTCTGCAGCCAAGGCCATGCTCTTTAGCAAAATTCTGAAGAAAGGCTGTCATTTTTTCTTCATGACCAGATTCCCGCGGAATCTTGGTGATCTCGCGGAAAATTTCAAGTACAGAATCGGAATTCATATTCAATTAATTTTTAACCGACAGTTACAAGCATTTTCTCAATGTCTGAAACATACTGCTTGAATGACTTGTCTGTGGACATAAGGTCACTTACAGTGTTGCAGGCGTGAAGAACTGTCGCGTGGTCTTTGCCTCCAAGTTCCGTGCCGATAATCGACAATGAGCAACCTACAAGTGTACGACTCATATACATCGCTATCTGACGGGCCTGGACAATCTGCCTTTTTCTGGATTTGGACAGAAGAGTGTCTTTAGTGATGTTGAAGTAATCGCAGACTGTCTTCTGAACCTTGTCGATGGTCACTTCCGTCTTTTCTTCGCCTACGATCTTGCCGGTAATCTTTTCGGCAAGTTCGACTGTCATTTCCCTATGGATGAGCGTGGCGTGCGCGATGAGTGAAATGAGCGCACCCTCAAGCTCTCTGAAGTTCGATTTGATTCTTGTGGCAAGATATTCCAGCACCTCCTCACTTACTGTCACACCTTCACGGAAACTTCTTGCCTTGAGCATTTCAAGCCTTGTCGCATAAGATGGACGCTGCAACTCTACTGACAATCCCCATTTCAGTCTTGAAAGGAGTCTCTCTTCGAAATTCTTGAGATCAGCTGGAGCCCTGTCGGATGTGAATATCAACTGCTTGCCGTTCTCGTGCAGGTGGTTGAATACATTGAAGAATGCGTTCTGTGTACCTGGGCCGAGCAGGTCCTGGATATCATCGACAATCAGGACATCGATTTTCATGTAGAATGCCAAGAAGTCGGTAAGCTTGTTCCTGACATTGACAGCATCCATATACTGAGTCTTGAACTCGTTCCCTGTCACGTAGAGAACTACCTGGTCCGGATATTTCTCTTTAATGGCAATACCGATGGCCTGAGACAGGTGCGTCTTGCCGAGTCCAGGTGAGCCGAAAAGGAAAAGAGGATTGAAAGGAGTGTTTCCAGGCGATGAAGATATGCTTTCACCTGCTGTGATACCCATCTTGTTGCACTCGCCTTCCACAAGGTTGCCGAAGCAATATACCGGATTCAATCTCGGATTGATGGTGAATTTCCTGAGTCCCGGGTACACGAATGCTCCCGGATTTGCTCCAGCCGGATATGTATTTATGGAAACAGGTTTGTTTACCGGGGCAGTAACGTTTGCTGCAGGGAATGTCATCGGAGGCTGTACGCGGACCGGACGGATCTTGTAAACAAGCTTCGCATCTGGACCTATCACTCTCTTCAATGTCTTTTTCAACATGTCCAGATACACGTCCTCGAGGTATTTTCTGTAGAAATCAGAAGGGACTTCGATGGTAATCGTGGAATCCTGTAAAGAAACCGGCTTGAGAGGCTTGAACCAACTGTTGAACATCTGGGGGTTAATGAGATTCTCAATAATCCTCAAACATTCATTCCATACGTCTATGTGATTCTTCTCTGCCATTTCTTTTACCTCCGTTGAAAAAAGCACCGGAACAGAAAGCTGCCTTTCTCTTCTGATGATTTGCAAAAGTAGGTGAAAAAAAAGTTATAAAAAAACCAAATTGCTATTGCATATTAAAATTATTTTACTCAAATTGGAGTCTGCTGATTTGCAAAACGGTCTCTCTATAACCATTTCATTTTCAATACCTTATTAAAACCAATGTTCGAATTATGACACTCAGTGATACTTTTCAATATAGAATAATTCAAATTTATAACATGCCTTGTTCCGGCCGCTGCACTCCTCATTGCCAATCAAATAGGGCAATCAGGACAGCCTAAAATCAGAATACTTTTATCCTGATATATTTTTTAGGATTCTCCTCTATTTTTTTCACCAGGCTGTCAATATCTTTGAGAACCGTGTCAATCGAATTGTAAACCGCCGGATCTTTTGTGAGTTTCCCGAGCGTGCCGTCAGGATCATTGAGATTGTCCACAAGAGTCCTCAGTGATTTTGCCAGTCCTTCGATGTCTGCTCTTCCCAGCTCGCCAGCAGCAGTCTGGATACCGGTCATTGCGGTATCAGCCTTGACCAGTACGGTGTTCAGTCGCACAGATGTTTCTTTCAGATTTGCTATAAGCGCGTCGAAGTCCTCGGAGTGGTCAGCCAGTGTTCCAGACAGTCGTCTCGTATTGTCAAGTGTCTTCTGGAGATGGGACAGGGTTACCTTCAAACTGTTTTCGTCCACGCCCCTCAGTACTCTGTCCAATGAGCCGCTTGCCGCTGCAAGACTGTCAAGAGCACCGTTTGCCCTTTCGATCAGCGGTCCTATCATGTTAGTCAAGGAACTGACCATATCAGGTGCGTATGACGGTGAGAGTTCCGCTCCGTTCTCCGCGATTTCTTCAGAAGTCCCGAGGTCAATGCGGATGCCCTTTCCTCCCATCAGGTCCACGCTGTAGATGGTCATCTTCGAGTCGATAGGAATGGCTATTTTCTTCAATACGGAACAAGTGACATCGAACTCTTCTGTTTCCGGATTGTAGTTCACCTTGGTCACGCTTCCGGCCTTATATCCCTTGATATAGACCGGATTTGAAGGAACGAGACCTTCCACATTCTCATAATGGGAGTTTATATCCATCTCCTTGCCGAAGATATCTTCACCTCTGAGATAGTTGATGACGCTGAATGCTGCAAGCAAGACGGCGACTATAAATATGCCTATGCGTGTTTCTCTGCTGATTTTCATATTCAATCCAGTTTAAAATTCCGATTATTTCAATATAGTGACCATATCTCCTTTCACGACCACCATGAAGCAGCCGGAGTAAGACTTGCGGATTTTCGCGTAATTCTCTTTCGCTTTTTCTGTCGTGGAAGCAGTACCTATTATATATTTATATATAGAGCCGGATTTGACTATGGTTACTGGATATCCTTTGAAAAACGGGTCGCTCTTGTCCAACAGCTTGCCTGACGCGAGCACCTGCGTTCCGTAAACAGCTTTCTGTGCAGGAGATGAGGCGGCAGACGCTGAGATATGTGTTTCTGACTTTGTCGCTTTTGACTGAACCTTGTCCTGTACTGGTGCGGCACTGTCGGCATTGACACTGCCGTCATATCTTTTCTTGAACACTCCGAAAGCGACGAAGATATCCTGCGCGATTTTCTCGCGGCCGCTCTCGGACTTGAGAGTCGCCAAATCAGTGGCATTGGACATGAAGCCTACTTCTATCAATGCAGCAGGCATTGCTGTTTTCCACAATACGAAAAACGGGTCCTGCCATATTCCACGGCTGTTTCTCATAGGCCCGGAAGACATTGCCTTTTCCACATCCTGGGCGAAAAGCAGACTCTGTTCGAGGTGCGCGTTCTGCATCAGATTGAAAAAGATGAATGACTCCGGATCGGTAGGGTCAAAGCCCTGATATTTCGTGGAGTAGTCGTCTTCAAGCATTATCACGGAGTTCTCGCGTTTGCAGACATCCATATTGTAGGCGAACAAGTCCCGGTTCTTATTCGAGGACTGTCCGAGCACGTGGATGGAATATCCGTTGGCTGAGGTGGCCGCTGCCATGTTCACATGAATGGAAATGAAGAGATTTGCGTTGTTCCTGTTCGCAATGTCGGCACGCTCTCCCAGTGTGATGTATTTGTCTGTGGAGCGGGTCATGACCACCTTTACGGTCGGATAGGACGCCTTGATTTTCTCCGAAAGACGCTTTGCAATGTCCAGGGCAATCTTGCTTTCATATGTCTTTTTGTCCTTGCTGACACAGCCCGGGTCGGTCCCGCCGTGGCCTGCATCAATACATACTGTATTGAGCCCCAGTTTGTTGCGTGAGTCATTCCCGGCATTGGCCCTGATGCCTGAAGCAAGCACCAGAAGGGCTGCGATACTCGCAAAGATTATATGTGTTTGCGTATTTTTCAAAATGGTCTTATATTTGTATTCTGCAAAAATAAGAAAATTTGCGATAATTTATACTTTTCAGACATTGGTACGATCTGACAAAAGACGCAATCTCATAAAAGGAAGGCATCTGCTTGGTGTCGGACTTTTGGCTTTATTTATTTCGGTGACTGTTCCGGGCATCTCACAAGATGTCAGAAGACAGCGTCGTGGCCAGAAGCAGACATTCAGTCAGGCTGTCGCTTATAACAAGGACAGCATTCCTCCCCTGTCAGATTCACTTAAGGCTCTGAAAGACTCGTTGCATATAGCGGATTCGCTGTTCAAGATCGACTCCGCGGCGCTGCAGAAGAAGAGTTCTCTTGAGCGCCCTGCTTTTTCCACTGCAAAAGATTCGGTCATAGAGGTATTCACAGACGGTCAGCGCAAACTGTATTATTATGGTGACGTGACCGTGAAATACGGCAACATGGAGCTTTCTGCCGACTATATGGAGTACGACATGAAGACAGGAACCGTATATGCCCGCGGAACTCTCGATACGCTTAGCGGTGAGGTGAAAGGCCAGCCTGTGATGAAAGAAGGCAATTCGACTTACTCAATGGAGGAGGTCAGGTACAATTTCAATACCCGCAAGGCCAGGATTACCAATATGATTACCCAGCAGGAGGACGGACTTCTTCATGGCAAGAACATCAAGATGCTTCCGGACAGGTCCATCAATATCACGAAGGGCCAATATACGGTCTGCGATCTGGAACATCCGCATTATTATCTGCATCTTACTGCTGCAAAGGTAATTACGAAACCGTCGCAGAAAACGGTTTTCGGTCCTGCATATCCGGTGATTGAAGATGTTCCTCTGCCTATCGGTCTTCCTTTCGGCTTCATACCGAAGCGTCCTAACCGTGCGACAGGACTTCTGATGCCGACCTTCGGAGAGGAGAATTCCCGAGGTTTCTATCTGAGGGATCTGGGAATGTATTTCGTTTTCGGAAATTATCTTGACCTGTCAGTTACAGGTGACATATATACGCTCGGTTCATGGGCCGTGAATGTAAATTCCAGATATAAAGTGAATTACAAATGCAACGGTAGTTTTTCGATGAACATTTCCAACGACCAGACCGGCGAGCGCGGAAGCACTGATTTCTTCCAGACAAGGAACTTCGGACTCAAATGGTCCCATTCCCAGGACTCCAAGGCGCATCCGGGAACAACGTTCAGTGCATCGGTGAATTTCTCGAGCCCGTCGAACAACAGATATAACTCCACATCTGTTTCAGAGGCCCTTCAGAACCAGGCATCATCATCCATTTCATATACGAAGAACTGGAACGGAAAGTTCAACCTTTCCATAAACGCGTTGCACAACCAGAACTCGAGGGACAGTTCGTACTCATTTACATTGCCTAACCTTACTTTCTCTGTGACAAGGTTTTATCCGTTCAAGAGAAAGAACCGTGTGGGCAAGGAGAAATTCTACGAAAAATTCTCTTTGGGATATAGCACCACTCTTCAGAACAGGATTAATTTCAAGGCCTCCGAGTTCATGAAAGACGGCTTTCTGGACAAGTTCCAGAATGGTATGACCCATAATTTCCAGATAGGTCTGCCGAATTTCACCCTCGCAAAGTACTTGAACTTCACTCCGAGCGTAAGTTACGGACAGAACTGGTATTTCCGCCGTACCGATTATGAATTCAACCCCGAAACTAACCGTGTGGAATCCCATGACGGCGGTCAGTTCAGCGCGTTCGGCATAAGCCAGAATTATTCCGGAAGCCTTTCGATGAGTACGAGGCTTTACGGTATGTTCAATTTCGGCAAGGCCCATAAGATACAGGCAATCAGACACGTGGTCTCCCCTTCCGTATCATTCTCATTCAGTCCGGAAAAAGGAACATACGCCAACGGTTACAGGACAATGACCTACACCGACACTCTTGGCAATGTCAAGACCTACGATTACAACATTTACAGCGGACAGATGTATTCTCCTCCGGGAAAAGGCAAGTCAGCTACCATGAGCCTTTCCATCGGAAACAATCTCGAGGCGAAGGTCCGCGACTTGAGAGATACTACAGGAAAGGGTATAAAGAAAGTGAAGCTGATCGACCAGCTGAGTCTCAGCACAGGATACAATTTCCTCGCTGACTCGCTGAAAATGAGCAATATAGGTATCACAATGTCCACTTCCGTATTCGAGAAGGTGGGTATAAGCGCCAATGCAAACTTCGACCCTTACGCCATAGATGAGAGAGGTCGGAGAATAAACAAGTTCAATGTCCAGACAATGGGATGGAACAAGCCTCTGCGTCTTACCAATGCCAGTGCGTCGTTGTCCTATTCGCTTTCCGGAAAAGGTGCCATAAATGGAAATGACGGTTCCAAGACTCCAGGTGATTCCGGCAGCGGAGGTTCCGGGGAAAATGCAGCAAACTATTATCGCAGAATATATTACCACCCTATAACCGGAGAATATATTCCAGGCGGATGGCTGTATTATACGAATCCGAATGTGCCTTGGTCTGTAAATATCAATTATTCGTTCTCCTACAGCAAGTCATACCAGTACACTAACGGCCAGCTGATTACGAACAACAGATTTACGCAGACTCTCGGTCTTTCCGGCAATATCAAGCTTACGCCGAAGATGTCGCTCAACGCTACGACCGGTTTCGACTTGATGGCCATGAAGATGACCACCACGCAGTTGAGCGCAACATATGACTTGCACTGCTTCAACATCAGCGTGTCCTGGGTGCCTACAGGAAATTGGCAGTCATGGAGTTTCAGGATCGCTGCGAATGCTGCGGCCCTCTCGGACCTGCTCAAATTCAAGAAGAGTACAAGTTATTGGGACAGATATTGACAGGTATCTGTTCCTGATTGGCAGTTTTTTTGCATATTTGCCAAATACTGCTTATATTTGCAACGTTAAACACGGAATCTATTTCCTATCGCAACTGCCGAGCAGAATGATTTTCGGCGAATCCCCATATAAAATCTTATGTTAGTGGGTATTCCTATTGAACAAGATTAGTTATTACAGTACGATAAAGTACAAAATTTATTACCATTTATGCCACACACTCTGATAGAGTTGAATTCGATGCCTGAACAGCAGATTCGTGCAATAGGCAATGAACTTAAAATCAAAAAGGCGAATGACATGGACCTTATGGACTTGAGCCTTGCCATTTTGGATGAAGAAGCAAGAATAGCCTCAAAGATTCCTGATCCGGAACCTGCCAAGAAAAAAAGAGGCCGTCCACGCAAGAATGAATCAGTCAAGACGGATTCCACTGTAAAGGAAGAAACGAAAGAAACGAAGAAGCCTGCATCTCAGGCTCCAAAGGCAAAGCCTGCTGAAAAAGCAGCCTCTGCTGAGGACAAGGCGAAAGCTGAAACAGAGCAAGTTGCTCCGAAAAAACGTGGCAGAAAGCCAAAGAGCCAGGCAAAGCCGGCAGAAGAGGTTCCATCTGAAAAGCAGACAGCACAGAATGTCGCTCCTGCCCCGCAGAAGAGACAAGACGCGCCTGCTCACAAAGCCGCTGCCAAGAAACAGGGCGCTCCGGCCGCAAAGCAGGAACCAGCTGTGAAAGAAACAGAGAAAGCACCTGAAAATCAAGCACCTAAGGCGCGTGCAGAAGCCACTGCTCCACAGAAACCTAAGGAAGAGATAGTATATGCGGACAGACATACCATCGTACTTCCTCCGCTTCCTCCGAAGAAAAAGAAATTCAATCCGAACCAGCAGAACGGACAGCTTCAGCAGCGTCCTCAGAATGGAAACCTGCCACAGGAACAGCAGAGACCTGCACCTAAGCCGAAGTTCGAGTTCGAGGGTACAGTGCGTGCTACCGGTGTATTGGAAATAATGCCGGACGGATATGGCTTCCTGCGTTCTTCTGATTACAATTATCTGAACTCGCCTGACGACATCTACGTTTCACAGGGACAGATAAAGAACAATGCCCTGAAGAATGGTGACACTGTAACTGGTGAAATCCGTCCTCCTAAAGAAGGCGACAAGTACTTCCCTCTCGTTAAGATCGATTTCATCAACGGACGTACACCTGAGTTTATCAGAGACAGGGTTCCGTTCGATTTTCTGACTCCGCTTTTCCCGGATGAGAAGTTCAATCTTCTCGGACACGGACATGAGCACGATCTTTCATGCCGTATCGTGGACATGTTCACTCCTATCGGAAAAGGACAGCGCGGTCTTATCGTGGCTCAGCCTAAGACAGGTAAAACAATGTTGCTCAAGTCGATAGCAAATGCCATCGCTGACAACCACCCTGAGGTTTACGAAATCGTACTGCTGATCGACGAGCGTCCTGAGGAGGTTACGGACATGAGCCGGAGCGTAAAGGCGGAAGTTGTAGCTTCTACGTTTGACGAGCCCGCTGAAAGACATGTGAAAGTAGCCAATATGGTGCTCGAAAAGGCACGCAGACTGGTGGAATGCGGTCATGACGTAGTTATTCTTCTCGACTCCATCACTCGTCTTGCCCGTGCATACAATACCGTACAGCCTGCATCAGGCAAGGTGCTTACCGGCGGTGTGGATGCCAATGCTCTCCAGAAACCTAAGAGATTCTTCGGTGCTGCACGTAACATAGAGGGAGGCGGTTCATTGACAATTCTTGCGACAGCATTGACTGAAACCGGTTCCAAGATGGATGATGTCATCTTCGAGGAGTTCAAAGGTACAGGAAACATGGAGCTTCAGCTCGACAGGACATTGTCGAACAGACGTATTTTCCCTGCTGTCAATGTTATACTTTCAAGTACTCGCCGTGACGACCTGCTCTACTCTCCAGACCAGGCGCAGCGCATCTGGATTCTCAGGAAACTGCTTGCTGAGATGAATCCGACTGAGGCGATGAACTTCATGATCCAGATTATGGACCAGTATCAGACAAATGAAGAGCTTCTCGACAATATGAACAAGGTGTCGCCTATGGATGCCAAGAATTACGATTATTAGTATTGTCGCCAATAAATATAAATAACCGGTGATAGTCAATCAGATGCTATCACCGGTTTACTTTTTGCCGAAATGAGGCTTTACTTTCTAAAAGGTATGGTCGCCCGTGACCTTATGAACGGGTGGCAGGCGTAAGCCTGACGGGACGAGGCCGCAGGCCGAGCCTTTTAGAAAGTAAAGCCGTCATTAATACTCATCCCAGGACTTGATCTGTATGTCATCCATTGACATTGAACAGAATGCCTTGATAAATGCAGTTGCCAGACGGGCATTGGTAAAGAGCGGAATGTTGCTGTCAATGGCACTGCGGCGTATATGGTAACCGTTGCTGAGTTCCTCCTCACTGAAGTTCTTAGGAATGTTTATGACCATATCGACTTCCTTGTTCTTTATCATGTCGAGAGCCGACGGGAAGAGGGATTTCATCGAAGCATTGCTTGCCTCAGACGGCCAGAGCACTCTCTTGCAAGGTATGCTGTTCTCTATGAAGTACTTATATGTGCCACTTGTGGCGTAAAGTTCATAGCCTTTCTCTGCCAGGAGCCTGCAGGCCGTAAGCATATCAGCTTTCTGTAGCGGATCTCCGGTAGAAAGAAGAATTTTCTTCTCCGGAATCGTATTGCCTACAGAAAGAATCGATTTGAGCAACGCCTCATCCAGATTGTCGCCAATACAGCCGACCTCACCAGTTGATGACATATCCACGCCTAGCATCGGGTCTGCTTCTTCGAGTCTTGCAAACGAGAACTGTGAAGATTTTACGCCCACGTAATCGAGGTCGAAGGCGCTCTTCTGAGGTGCAGCAGGATGTTTTCCGAGCATTACCTTGGTTGCGAGCTCTATGAAATTGATTTTCAGCACCTTGGAAACGAACGGGAAACTACGTGACGCACGGAGGTTGCACTCGATGACCTTGATCTTGTTCTCCTTGGCGAGGAACTGGATATTGAACGGTCCGGATATGTGAAGCGCTCCTGCAATCTTGCGGGCGATCTTCTTGATACGGCGCACCGTCTCCACGTAAAGTTTCTGCGGAGGGAACTGGATGGTGGCATCGCCAGAGTGCACACCGGCATACTCAATATGCTCTGATATCGCATATGCAAGGATTTCTCCGCCATCAGCCACCGCATCGAACTCTATTTCCTTGCATCGGTTCATGAACTTGCTGATTACCACAGGGTGTTCCTGGGATACTTCTGAGGCCAATGAGAGGAAGTGCCTGAGCTGTTCCTCATCGTAGCAGACATTCATTGCCGCACCTGAAAGCACGTAGGACGGTCTTACAAGCACAGGAAAGCCGACTTTGCTGATGAACTTGTCCACATCGTCCATTGTGGTAAGCTCACTCCATTCCGGCTGGTCCACTCCGAGCGAATCGACGATGCTGGAGAACTTGTTTCTGTCCTCTGCCTTGTCAATGTCCTTGGCCTTGGTTCCGAGAATCGGGACATTGTTCGCGTCAAGCCTGAGCGCCAGATTGTTAGGAATCTGACCGCCCACTGAAACCACCACGCCGTGAGGGGTCTCCAGTTCAATGATATCCATCACTCTCTCGAATGTGAGTTCATCGAAATAGAGCCTGTCGCACATGTCGTAGTCGGTGGAAACAGTCTCCGGATTATAGTTTATAAGGACTCCACGGTAACCTTCCTTGCGGATAGTTTCAATGCAGTTCACTGAGCACCAGTCGAATTCGACGGAACTACCGATTCGGTAAGCACCGGAGCCGAGTACAACTACTGATTTGCCGTCATTTTCGAACTTAATGTCATTGAACTTGCCGTTGTATGTAAGGTACAGGTAGTTGGTGGCAGCAGGGAATTCGGCAGCAAGAGTATCAATCTGCTTTACGACAGGAACGATTCCGTGTGCCTTTCTCCATGCCCTGACCTTGTCCTGGCAGGCCTTGCCGTCCAGATTGTCCTTGAATACTGCGCGCTGGATCTGGAAATCCGAAAAGCCCTGGCATTTTGCCTGCTGCAGGAGTTCCAACGGCATTGACTCGATCTCATTGTATGTGTTCATCTCGTTGTAAGTGGAAACGATGTTTTCCAACTTCTCGAGGAACCAGTTGTCGATTTTCGTGAGCTCATGGATCTGATCCACAGTGTAGCCGGCACGCATTGCCTTGGAAATCACGAAGATACGCCTGTCCGTAGGCTCTTTCAGCGCCTCATCCACATCAGCGACCTGGAGTTCCTTGTTGCCGACGAATCCATGTGCGCCCTGGCCTATCATGCGGAGGCCTTTCTGAATGGCTTCTTCAAATGAACGGCCGATTGCCATGACTTCGCCCACGCTCTTCATGCTGGAGCCGATCTTGCGGGAAACGCCATGGAACTTGGAAAGGTCCCAGCGAGGTATCTTGCAGACAATGTAGTCCAAAGCAGGTTCGAAGAATGCAGGAGTCGTTTTGGTGACTGAGTTCTTCAGGTCGAACAGGCCGTATCCGAGTCCGAGCTTCGCTGCGACGAAGGCCAGCGGATAGCCGGTCGCCTTGGAAGCCAATGCTGATGAACGTGAAAGACGGGCGTTGACCTCAATCACACGGTAGTCCATCGCATCCGGGTCATATGCGTACTGCACGTTGCACTCGCCCACGATGCCGATATGGCGCACGATCCTGATGGAAAGCTCACGCAGGAAATAATAGTCTTTGTTCGACAATGTCTGTGACGGAGCCACCACGATACTCTCTCCGGTATGTATTCCGAGAGGGTCGAAATTCTCCATGTTGCAGACTGTGATGCAGTTGTCGTATTTGTCGCGAACTACTTCATACTCAATCTCTTTCCAACCCTTGAGAGACTTCTCCACGAGCACCTGTGGCGAGAATGAGAAGGCCTTTGAACAGAGTTCTTCGAGCTGCTCGTCATTGTCGCAGAAGCCTGAGCCCAGACCGCCGAGAGCATAAGCGGCTCTTACGATAAGCGGATATCCGAGTTCATGTGCAGCCTTGCGTGCCTCTTCCATATTCTCGGCAGGATGAGACTTGATGGTCTTCACGTCTATCTCATCGAGTTTCTGAACGAAGAGCTCGCGGTCTTCCGTATCCATGATTGCCTGGACAGGTGTACCGAGCACTTCAACGCCATATTTTTCGAGAATTTTCTTCTCGTAGAGTTCCACGCCGCAGTTCAATGCCGTCTGACCTCCGAATGAGAGCAGAATGCCCTCAGGACGTTCTTTGGCAATGACTTTTTCCACGAAGAACGGTGTGACCGGCAGGAAATAGATCTTGTCGGCAACTCCTTCGGACGTCTGA
>ULMG01039665.1_pt1 | contig 19072 bp, 16 predicted proteins | sample 1951601 | NCBI WGS metagenome assembly ULMG01 (sample SAMEA4835545, study PRJEB28245) | human gut metagenome | biome: gut microbiome; material: fecal sample | place: Denmark | collected 2008
GGGTGTTAAATCATGATTCTTTTCGACATATTATATATATATAACAATTTATCCGATAGAGTTTATAATAGAAATTGTATTTTATTTATTTAATAATGTATTCAAATCTGGTTATGCGACAAGTTTATTCTTTTTAAGTTTAATTATAAATTTTATCTCTTTACCTTTATACAATATAGCGGAAAGTTGGCAAGCAAAAGAAAGAGCTATTCAAGAAAAAATGAAACCTATGATTGATAATATAAAAGCGGTTTATAAAGGCGACCAAAGATATTTATTAATTAGAACTTGTCAAAGAATTAACGGTTATAAAACAATTTACGCATTCAGAGGAACTTTAGGCTTATTAATTCAAATTCCATTCTTTTTAGCCGCGTATAACTTTATTCATAATTTATCTGGTTTACAACTTGGCAGTTTTTTATTTATAAAAGATTTTTCAAAGCCTGACGGAATATTAAATATTGGAAATATTAGCGTTAATATTTTGCCTTTTTAAAAATTCATTAACTTTCTTACACTTACAGCGGGCATACATCATAACAAAGTGGCTTTGACCCATTGCGTCATTTTCTACAAAAATAAAGAATAAAAATGACTTGTCCATTAAAACGATACACCTCAAATAAAACAGAAAAGCCATGACGAACCAAAGCTAGCCATGGCTGAAAAAACTAAAAATGATTTTATATTTTTTTACATTGCACGGTTTTACAAGCTTACCCTATAAAATCTTCACTGCAAACGCAATTAAGGATTAAAAAATTAAACCATTTTGTCTCTGTCCAACCTTTATCTGATTAAGTATTATTTTTTTGTATACACTTCTAATATTCAAGTTTTGGCTTAAATTAGACCGTATAAAGTAGCTTTTGATTTATCTGTTTCATCAACAACTTCTTTCATAGTTATATCTTTATAAATGTCATTAAAATAGCCTCTGATTTTAAATTATTATTTTCTGTTATATAACTTAAAGCCACCTTATATGGTATCTCATTTCCACTAACATTATCTGATCCTCTATTTGTAAAATTGTCAAGGCTTGTACCATCCTCAGCAGATGTCGATGCGTTATATTTATTAGTTACAACAAATTTGTTATCTGTATGGGCTACTCATGTAAAACTAAATTTATAAATAGAATTCCTATCGAAATCTATTGATTTTATAGCAGTTTACACCTTATCTTTAATGCCTGTAGTTTTATACAAAGTTACTTCAATAGTAAAATTCTTTGTAGGATTTTTCAAAGAACCATCGTTAGCTTCAATCTTGAAAACCAATTAGTATTTTATTGGGATTTTGGTTAAAGTTGAAACTATTGAACTGTCAAAAATTATTTTGCCGCCAGCGTAAGTTATCTTTTTGCTATCGCCAAACACCTCAACCGATTGACTTTTATCATATGTAGCCGAGATAAGACTAGCAGTAAAACCGCTATTGGTGTCAAACTTTATGGTTACTTCGGATGTATAAGTTTTGCTGTTTTGTTTGTTTTTTGTATGTAATATATTAAATAAATATAAAAATCAGAGGATGCATATCATGAGAATATTAATACTGTTATTACTATTTCAAAGTTTAGTATTTAGTGCTGATTTTCAAACTCGTTTAAGCATATCTCTGGACCTAATATAACATTTAGCACGGCAAAACATAGTTTTTACGAACAATATAACGGTTTTAGAGTAGGTGGTTCTAAAATTACAATAAATACTTTATTAGCCGCAGGTTATAATCATAGAATAAAAAACGATATTCTTAAAAGTATAAGCGTATTAGCGGAAACAGGTTATAATTTTTCAGGTTATATCAGACCTACAAATGGCGATTTTGGTAATGAAGGAGGAATATTCTTTTTTCATAGTCTTGTTTTGGGATTAATACCGATATTAAATTTCTATAATAATTTGTCTTTAGGCATAGGAGCGGGAGTAATGTTCCCTTTGTCTGTCGATATTGACGGATATTGGTATTTTATGGGTTATTATAAAGGAGTTGAAAAATTATCATTTAATGATATAAAAAAATTGTATAAATTTCCTGTTATGCCTTATGTAAAAGTTAGCGGAGAAAGATACTTTAATTTATCTGATATAATAGATATGATTGTTGGAGTTATTATATCTTATAATTTTGGCATGAGTTGTGAAAAAGATATATTATCAAAGGCTATATATGGGCTATCGTCATTCTCTTATGAAAGTTATAAGTTTTCCGATATTACATTAGAAATTTTTATTGCGGTAGGTTTTGGGCTCCCTAAATAAAGTATTGGTTTTAAACTATAATGTTTTACCTCATTAGGTAATTAATATTTAAGAAAGTTATTTTTAAAATTTGGGTTTATTAAATAAGTGAATTTTATTAAAAGTAGATTGCTTCACTTCCGCACAACTTTGTCGCGCTATCGCTCGTAATGACTGTTTAAATAAAAAAACATAAACAATATAAATTAAAACATTATTAGACTATTTTTTTATTTATTATAGTATATAATATAAATAGACTTTAATTTATAGGCAGTTTATGAGAATATTAATTGCAATAACAAGCTCAATATCGGCATATAAAATCCCCGTTCTTGTAAGTATGTTAAGAAAGCAAGGGCATGAAATAATTTGCGCCGTTACTAAAAACGCGGAAAATATGGTTGGCGTAAAGGCTTTAGAAACTATGAGCGGAAATCATGTTATAAAAAATATTTGGAAAGAAGAAGACCCGCTTATTCATATAAATATTAATAAAAAAACGGACGCTTTATTAATCGCTCCAATTGACGCTAATATGATTGGAAAAATTGCAAACGGAATTTATGACGATAGCATAAGCACAATTGCATGCGCGTATACGGGAAGAAAATTATTCGCTCCTGCAATGAATCCTTATATGTGGCTTAATAAAACCGTTCAGAAAAATGTTAAATATATGATAGAAGAATTAAATTTTGAAATGATAGAACCCGAAAGAGGAACTATGGCTTGCGAAGAGGACGGAGTCGGAAGGCTTGCATCTTTTGAAACTATAATAAATAAATTAACAAATAATAAATACGAAAATATAAGATTTACAATAACGGCTGGAGCTACTAAAGAATGGATAGACCCGATAAGATATATAACGAATAGCTCAAGCGGAAAAATGGGCGAAGCTTTATATAATCAAATAAACTCTAAAAACGGAAATATTATTTATATAGAAGGAAGCGTATCAAATCCTTTAATTACTAATTCTAAAAATAAAAAAATAAAAGTTGAAACTACAGAAAAATTAAAAGAAACGGTTTTAAGCGAATTAAAAAATACGGATATATTATTTATGGCTGCAGCGCCTTTAGATTTTAAGCCTGCAAAAACATTCGATAAAAAAGTAAAAAAGCAAAATATAAATAATATAGAACTTATTGAAAATGACGATATTCTCGCTCTTACTAAAGATAAAAAATCGGAAAAAACTTTAATCGTATCTTTTGCCGCCGAAACTGCCGAAACCGAAGAAGAATTAAAAAAATACGCCATAGATAAAATGAATAAAAAAAATGCCGATATGATTGTAGCTAATAATATTAAAGACGCTATAGGAAAAGACACTAATAAAATAACGATATTTTTTAAAGACGGAAGAGTTAAAGATTTTCCAATTTTAAGCAAAAAAGAATGCGCGAAAGAAATTGTAGATATAGCGGTAGAAGAATGGAGAAATAAAAATAATAATTAGGAATTTTTTATGAGTAATAATTTATACGAAATAAAAAATATAAGCAAGATTTACGGGCATGGCAGAGGAGCTACTCAAGCGCTTAATTCTATAAATCTAACTATAGAAGAAGGAAAATTAACGGCAATACTTGGACCTAGCGGTTCGGGTAAAAGCACTTTGCTTAATATATTGGGAGCTTTAGATAAACCCACAAGCGGACATGTTTTATTTTTAGGCGAAGATATTTCAAATTATAGCAATAAAGAATTGTCGAAATTTAGAAGGGAAAATATAGGTTTTGTTTTTCAAAGTTATAATTTGCTTCCAAATTTAACCGCTTTAGAAAATGTGGAATTCTCTACCGAAATAACGGGACTTCCAAAAGAAAACGCCGAAAACGCTTTAAAATTATTAGGACTTGAAAACAGAATAAAACATTATCCGACTGAATTATCGGGAGGCGAACAACAGAGAGTAAGCATTGCAAGAGCGATTGCCAAAAAACCTAAAGTAGTTTTATGCGATGAGCCTACGGGAGCTTTAGACAATAAAACGGGAATAATGGCTTTAAAAACATTGAGAGATTTAAATAGAGATTTTGGAACGAGCATAGTTTTAATTACGCATAGTAAAGAAATATCTAAAATGGCTGACACGGTAATTAAAATTTTAAACGGAGAGGTTGTAGAAAGGTTTGATATAGAAAATCCTTTAAATCCAGAATATATAGAATGGTAATTAATTTAATAAAAATGGAAAGTATAAATAATGTTTGATATAAAAACTAAACTTTTATTAAGAAAAATAAACAAACAACTTGCAATATTTATATCCGCGGTATTTATAACGGCGCTTGCGGTTTTATTTTTTGTAGCCGTAAAAACTCTTTATAGAGATTTTAAATTATCGGCGGAAAATTATTTTGAAAATAATTTATTAGACGATTTGGTTTTATTTGGAATTTTTACCGAAGACGATATAAAAACTATAAAAGATATTAACGGAGTTGAAAGAGCGGAAGGCAGGCATAGATTTCAAGGAAAAATAGAAAAAATAAAAACAGAAAATAAAGAAAGCATAGACGCCATTATTTACGGAACGGACGATAAATATACGAGAATAAATAAACCTTATGTTTATAAAGGAAAATATGTACTTGATACAAATGAAATTGCTATTAATAAAAATTTTGCGGACGCTCATTCTTTGAAAATTGGCGATAAAATAGAGCTTAATTTTAGTATTAATAACGAAAGCAAAACAGAATCTTTTATTATAGCTTCTTTGGTTTCTTATCCGAATTATGTTTTTTTATTTAAAGACGGCGCAAGCACTGTTTCAGAGCCTGAAGATTTTGCGGTAGTGGAAATTAACGAAGAGCATTTTAAATTTACTCCGCCCGCTAATCCTTATTTTACTGTAAAACCTATAATGCTTCCTTATAATTCTATTTATATAAAATATAAAGATAATGTTAATAAAGTAAATATAGAAAATCTTATAAGAATAAAATTAAAAGAGAAAATATTTTATTTTACCGATAGAGAACAATCGGTTAATTATGTGAATTACGAACAAACTTTACTTCAAATTGATTCTTTTTCTTATATTTGCCCTTCGATATTATTGTTAATGGCTATATTATTGCTTTATATAATACAGAGAAGAAATGTAGCCGTTGAAAGAAAGCAAATCGGAATAATGAAAGCGATTGGTTTAACGGACGCTTCAATAATGTATATGTATATAAAATATTCTTTTTTAGTTTCATTTTTCGGAATATTATTAGCCTTTATATCGACAAAAATAATTTTGCCTTCAATATTTGAAGTTCTTTCAAAAATATTTGATATGCCGAATTTTATTTATAATACTTATTTTGATTTATGGATTATAGCGGGAGCGATTATATTATTTGTTTGCATCTTATCAAACTTGCTTGCTGCAATTTCAATTTTAAAACTTAATCCCGCTCAATCAATGAGAGGAGAGCCACCGAAAGGCGGAGGAAAAAGTTTTATAGAAAATTTAAAAATTTGGAATAGATTTTCATTTAATACGAGATACGCGATTAAAAACGCATCGAGGAGCAAGACGAGATATTTTGCTTCTTTATGGGGAATGTTTGCAGCTATTAGTATGACAATATTCGCTCAAGGCTTTAATAATTCTTTCGATTATTTTTTATCTACTCTATATCAAAAATTTGCGCTTTACGATATTAGAGCTACGATTAATTCTACAAAATGGGAAGAAGACTCCGAGATAATTACGAATAATATAATTAACTCTTATGATAAAGCGGCTATTTATCAATCTAAAATTTATCCCGCTTTCAAAATCGATAGCGAAAATTTATATATACCGACTTTAATATACGACAAAAATTTTTATTCTTTAGATATTCCTGAAAATGAAAATTCCGAAGATACGATAATGATTCCAAAATATTTAGCCGATAAATTAAAAATTAAAGAAAACGATTATATTGGAATAGAATTATACACTTTGGGAAATACCGTTTCAAGAATAGTAAAATGCGGTAAATTTGTAGAACAACAGGGAATGTTTTTTATTTATATGGACAAAAAATTTGCAGAAAAAGAATTTGGAATTTCTAACGATTATAATACGATATTTTTTACTAAAAAAGAAAATATTTCAGACGAAGAGATAAAAGAAATTTTAGACGAAAGCGAAGATATTTCTTATTATAGTTTTGTAAATGACGAATATACGGCTTATAAAAATCAAATCGCTACAATTTATCTTTTAGTTCAAATACTTATATTTATAGCTTTTTTACTTGGAGCGACTTCTCTTTATGGAGTAGGCGTTATTACTTTAGCTACAAGAAGATACGAGTTTACTCTTCTTAAAGTTATGGGTTATACTACTAAAGAAATAATGATAGCGTCTTTAAAAGAAACTATAACTCAAATTATTTTGGCAATTCCTACGGGAATAGCGGCGGGATATGGAATTTTATATTTGGTTAAAAAGCCTTTTTCGAGTAAATTATTTTCTTTTGTTCCGCATATTTACAATGAAAGCTATATGCATGCTATAATATTATTAATAGTCGCTATATTTTTAGTTTCTATTATGAGCGCGCATTATGTCGATAAATTGGATATGGTTGAAGGTTTAAAAGATAGGGAAGAATAAAATTATTCCGATAATATATTATTAAGTATTGACATTTATTTTATTTTTGTTATAATTTGCAATAAATTAAATGATAATCCGAGATAGCTCAGTCGGTAGAGCAGGTGACTGTTAATCACCGGGTCGCAGGTTCGAGCCCTGTTCTCGGAGCATAGAGCCTCGCGATTAAGCGAGGTATTTTTTTGTAAATTATTAGGAATTAAAAATGCAACTTATAAAACAATTTACAATTATTTTTTCAATATATTCAATTTCTGATATATTCGGAAAATCATTAAAACTTCCAATACCCGCAAATGTTATCGGCATGTTTTTGCTCTTTATTCTTCTTTTAACGGGAATACTAAAAGAACATCATATAGATAAAGCGGGCGATATTCTAATAAATAATATGGCGTTATTATTCGTTCCCGCAACTTTGGCGATAATGGAAGAATATAAATATATAAAAGAATATGTTATTCCGTTTTTAATAATATGCATATTTATGGTAATCGTTATAATGGTTTCTACGGGTTTAATCGCTCAATTTTTAGAAAGATTATTTAATAAATTAAGAAAGGAAAATAAAAATGATAGAATTATTTAAATCAAATCCTATAATACCAATAGTTATAACTTTAATAGCTTATATTATTTCATACGCTATTTATATAAAAACAAAACTGCCGATTTTAACGCCTTTAGTGACAAGCGCCATTTTGGTTGGTTTTTCTTTATATTTTATGAATATTCCTTATAGCGTTTACAATGAAAGCGGAGGAAAATTTATAAACGCTTTAGTAGGACCAGCCACAGTGGTTTTGGCTCTTCCGATATACAGAAATCTTCCAATTCTTAAAGCAAATCTGCCCGTTATATTAATAAGCATAGCCATAGGAAGCGCAATCGGAATAATAGGAATTTTTATAATGTCAAAATTATTTGGAATATCCGACAATATACTTTTATCTTTACTTCCAAAATCTGTAACTACGGCAATAGCAGTTGATATAGCCGAAAGCATAGGCGGAATAAAATCTATAGCCGTTTTATCGGTAGTATTATCGGGAATAACGGGAGCTATAGTCGCGCCTTTCATTTGTAAAATATTTAAAATAAAATCTCCTTTGGCAATAGGTTTGGGAATAGGAACTTCTTCGCACGCGCTTGGAACGAGCAAAGCTATAGAAATGGGAGAAACCGAAGGCGCTATGTCGGGGCTTGCAATAGGTTTGGCGGGGGCTTTAACTGTTGTTCTTCTTCCGATACTTTATCGTTTATTAATTATAATATGGAGATAATTTTGTAATTAATATTTAAAATAAAATGGAGTTATAAATTGAATAGATTTAACTTAAATAATATAGAACAAATAATTACGCTTTATTTAATATTTAATTTTATTATAGCGATTTGTTTATTATATTTAATATTATCCGTTATATTTAGAATAGTTTTTAAGAAAAATAATAATTCTAAAAAACCAAATAATAAAAAGAAAAAGAAAGACATAATTGAATTATTTTGGGAAGAAGATAAAAAAAGTAAATCGAAAACTATTATTAAAAGAATATTTTTATTTGCGCTTATTTTAATAACTTCGATATATCTTTTTAATTCAATTTGTTTTATAATTAATAATATTGAAGTTATTAAAAGAGTATTGAGAATTGAATAAAATATTTATTTAATTCTTTTTACAATGTTATATATAGCCTAAATTTTAGGAGTTTATTTTATGAGAAAAGGTTTTTTATTAATGTTTAGTATTTTTTCAAGTTTGTTTTCTTTATTTTCATGCAAGCCGAAAGGCGAGATTAATTTTACGATAATCGAAACTACAGATATTCATGGAATGATTTTTCAATATAATTTTATTACGGACAGAGAAGAAAATACTTCAATGGCTCATATTTCTTCTTATATTAAAAAATTGAAAAGCGAAGGAAAAACGGTTTTACTGCTTGATAACGGCGATACTCTTCAAGGACAGCCTACGGTTTATTATTATAATTTTGTCGCTACGAATAAAAAACATATTTGGGCTGAAGTTTTAAATTATATGAATTATGATATTATAACTATGGGAAATCATGATATTGAAGCGGGGCATACAGTTTACGATAAAATTGTAAAAGAAATTAAAGCACCCATTATTGTAGCCAATTTAATAAATGAAAAAACTAAAGAGCCTTATTTTAAGCCTTATTCGATTATAAAGAAAAGCGGAATAAAAATTGCGATTTTAGGAATGATTGAGCCTGCGATAGAAAGACAGCTTCCAAAAATTTTATACGAAGGAATAAGAGCCGAAGATATGATTGAATGCGCTAAAAAATGGATAAAGATTATAAAAGAAAAAGAAAAACCCGATTTAATTATAGGGCTTTTTCATTCGGGAGCAAATTATACGGAAGATAAAGAAAAATATAAAAATGAAAATGCGAGTCAATTAGTAGCTCAAGAAGTTGACGGTTTCGATATAATATTTGTGGGGCATGACCATCAAGGATGGAGTGGCAAAGGTTACGATGAAATTACAAAACAAAAAACTAAAGATGTTAAAAGTCCGAGCAGTAAAATTGTTCCGATATACGGAGGAGTAAACGCGGCAAGATTAATCGCTTCGGTAGATGTTAGAATGATTTACGATAAAGAAACTAAAAAATGGAATATTGATTTTAATGGAGAATTAATAGAACCTTCAAAATTTGAAGCGGATAAAGAATTTTTAAATAGATTTAATGATTATAAAGACGAAATTAAAATTTGGGTTGAAAGAGATATTGGCGAGTTAAACACAAAATTAACTTCAGACGAAGCTATGTTTGGAGACAGTTATTTTTTAAGTTTTATTCATAATTTGCAATTTGAAATAGCTAAAAAAGAGCTTGGCGAGAAAGCGGATATTTCTTTTGCAGCGCCTTTAAGCAAAGACGCCGTTTTGAATATTGGAAAAGTTAAAGTTAGAGATATGTTTAATTTGTATCCTTATGAAAATTTCTTTTATGTAATGAGGCTTACGGGAAAGCAAATAAAAGATATTATGGAATATTCTTATTGCAGACAATTTAATCGCATGACGAATATTAACGAACATTTGATATATTTCAAAAGAGACGCAAGCGGAAATTTGATTTTTAATAATAGATATAATTCTTACGATACTTTAACTCAAACTTATAATTATGAAAGCTTTGGAGGATTAAATTATATTGTAGATGTTAGAAAATGTTATGGCGAGAGAATAAATATAATTTCTATGTCTGACGGTTCTAATTTTGATTTGAATAAAGAATATAAAATAGCTATTAATTCCTATAGAGGAAGCGGAGGCGGAGGACATTTGACACAAGGAGCTAAAATAGATTTGAAAACTTTGCAAAATATGGATTTGGTAATTAAATCTACCGATAAAGATTTAAGATTTTATATGATGAAATGGTTTGAAGAGCAAACTAATAGCATAACGGTTGAAAAATTGAATAATTGGAAAGTTATTCCCGAAGATTATCTTAAAGCAGGACGCGAAAGAGATTATAAATTATTATACCCGATAAAGTCGGATTATGAATTTAAGGGCTTAAATTAAAGTTTATAATTTAGTAAATAATTAATTCCTTTCATAAAAGAATAATAATGTTGACTTTCTTTTATAAAATAAATATTTTTGCATATTTTCTGTTGTAATCATGCTTCTTTAATCTATATATGAAATACAAGAAATTATACTTATAAAACTATAAACTTTAATTATGTATATAAAGCATATTTATATCTAAACTTAAAAAATATATTGAAAAAAATTATATTTAAGTATATTCTATAAAAATATTATTAAAGGAAAATGATAATGATTAAAAATAAAAAACTTATAACTTTCAAAATTCCCGCAACGAGCGCAAATATCGGTTCGGGATTTGATAGCGTTGGGCTTGCATTAAATCTGTATAACGAAATTCATATTTACGAAAACTATAATTCAAAAAAAATAGAATTTGAAATTTTCGGAGAAGGCGAAAATGAAATTTCTAAAAAAGACAATATGATTTATTCTGCGATGAAATTAGTTTTCAAAAAATTAAAATCAAAACCAAATAAAGGATATATTATAAAATGTATAAATAGAATTCCGTTATCTAGAGGACTTGGCAGCAGTTCGGCGGCTATTATCGGAGGTTTGCTTTGCTCTAATTTTATTCTTGGAAATAAACTTAAAATAGAAAAAGATATTTTAAATATGGCTGTTCAAATTGAAGGACATCCCGATAATGTAGCTCCTGCGATACTTGGCGGAATAGTTTCGGGAGTCGTTAAAAAAGAAGAAGATTTTAAATATATAAAAATAAAACCTCCAAAAAATTTAAAAGCTATAGTTTCAATTCCCGATTTTTATTTAAGCACGGAAATAGCGCGAAATATTTTGCCTAAAGAAATTACAAGAAAAGACGCTATATTTAATATTTCAAGAGCGGCGCTTTTAACTTCTGCATTATTTTCAAATAGACTCGATTTGCTTGAAATCGCAACTGAAGATAAAATTCATCAAGACTATAGAGCGAAATTCATCCCGAATTTAAATCAATTATTTAAAGAAACAAAAAAAGCTGGCGCTTATTCTGTGACGATTAGCGGAGCTGGTTCTTCAATACTTGCTTTAACAAAAGACGATAAAAATATAATAGAAAAAGTTTCAAAAGCTATGCATTATAGTTTTAAGAAAAAAAATATAAATTCGGTTATAAAAGTTTTAAATATTCCAACAAAAGGAATTATTATTAACTAACGCAAAAGCTCTTTTATTATATTAGGATATTTTATCTCTTCTATTTTTTTTATCTCGCTTTCAAATTCTGTCAAGTAAATTTTAATCGGACTTATTTGTTTTCTTATATATTCTAAAACTTTTTCGGAAATAAAAATATCTCTGTTTACATTTATAATTATAAAAGGAGCTTTAAATCCTATTTGATGAAGAAATCCTATTTGCTCCAAACATGAATGAATAATATTAGAATTATATTCTATTACAGGAATTATTTGTTTTTCGTTTTCTATATCCGAAATTAAATCGATAAAATTATAATTTTCTTTTATAGGAGAATATAAACTTAAAGCCTCAAAAACCATATAATCGTAATTGTCGCTATTTTCGTAAATTAAATCGTTAATATCTCTCTGTTCTATATTTTTTTCAATGCTATGAAGAGGCGATATATTTCCGTTTGTAGCGTAAGAAACAAATATATCGGAAGCCTTCAAATCGGTAGTATTTCTTATATATTCGCAGTCGAATAATTTTCCGTCTTTAACTTCCATTACGAAAGGTTTATAATAGCATACTTTCTTTCCTAATATTTTTAGAGAAGATATTATATGAGAAGACAAATAAGTTTTTCCCGAGCGTTTAATATCCGAAACTATGCAAAAAATTTTCATTTATAAGCCTTCCAAATTAATTTATTAAATATTTTTCGTATCTACTTTTATTTTATAATATTTTTTTTCGTTTGGTTTTAAGTTTATTTTCTTTAAGCAAACTACAGTCGAGTTTTGATAATTCATTTCAAGTTTATCAACGGCATCCGATATCGTATAATTTGGCATATATAAAAAAGTCGTCTCTTCTTCGGCTTCAATTAATATTTTTATTTTTATATAAGCCTCGTCCGTCATAGCGAAAATTTTTCCCGTCCACTCTCCCGTTTCGGATAAATTTTCGGATATTCTTTTATCTTCTCCCGTATAATATCTATCTTTTTCGCCTCCCGCAAGCAAAGTAATATTATTTTCTAAAGCGTAAACAAATTCAATTTCTTCTCCCGATTTATTTTCAAAAGTAGCTTCCAATAAAAAACCGCCTTTAGAGTTTACAATATATTTTTTTATAAGATTAATTTCTTTTCCGTCAATTTTTCCTCTTCTTTTAAATATTACCTTTGCAAAATCTTTGTCTATTTTATCTTCGATTATTTTATAAAACGATTCAAAAAAATCTGCATTTTCTTCATATTGCAATAATTGAAATTCTTCGGCGCTTGGAATTTTATTTAAAAAATGGTCGACTCCAAAAATTTTTTCATTTTTATCAAATACTAAATATTTTGAAATTTTTTCATCGACTTTTTTTGCAATTTCATGAATAGAAACATGCCCTTCGTTTTGATTATCGTTATTCGTATTTCGCATTGCCGATATATGATAAGCTTCTTCTCTTCTTTTCAATGTATCAATTAAATTAATCGGGTTTTCTTTTTTTAAATCCCATTCTATTAAAGAACCGCTTAAAGAATGAAAAATTAAAGTTTCTTTTTCTGACGATATAATTACTTCGTCTCTGCCGTCCATATCAAAATCGATATTTTTTTTAATAAAATAATTCTCTCCATAAATATTTTTTTCGGATATTGAAGTAGATTTTATTAAATTAGAATAAGTCGCATGTCTTAAATTATTTAAATATAATCCGCCGAAAGTTCCATGCCAATAAGGACAATTGCATTGCCCTTGAAGTAAATAATCTAAAGCGATTTCTTTATCTTCTTTTATTTTATCTTTATTTCTTTTAAATTTAAATCTATCAAAAATATTTGAAGCGTAAATCATTCTTTTATTCATTCTATTGCTTTCAGAATATTTTGAAAAATAATTTCTCCAAAAACCGCCTCGCATAAATCTTGTAATAATTTCATTTTCGTTTGATTTTTTTAATTCTTCAAGTTTTGAGTGAAATTCGTCTTGCACTTTAGCGGGCAATACCCAAGTAAGCATCTCTTCATAAGAGCCGTTAGGAATATATATTTTTGAAATGGGCGGATATTTTTTTATATATTCGCTATATGTTGTCGTTTTTATAATATCTTTTTCTTTGCTTAAAGCCTCAAAAAAATTTTCAAGCCATTTATCTTCATAAACCCATTTTTGAGTTCCTGGCCAATCTCCGTATTTTTCGCCATCGTCATGCAAAACGACTACTCTGTCTCCTTCTTCGGTTGCTATTGATTTTAAATATTCTATAGATTTTTCGGCTTCTCTAAACGGAATTAAATAACGAAGTTCTTGCGAAATTGGAAATATATTTAATTTATAATTTTCGTTGTCGGTTATAAAATATCCATAAATATTTTTTGTATCTATTCCCGTAGTTAAAAATTGCGAGTCGTCAATCATAATATATTCGATTCCGTTTTTTGCTAAATTTTTAACTAAAGTAGGCTCCCAAACTCTTTCGGCAATCCAAGCGCCTTTTGCTTTCACTTTAAATTTATCTTTTATATAATTGTTTAATTTTTTAATTTGTATATCTTTATCTTTATCGGGAATTGACGGCATTATAGGTTCGTAAAAACCGCCGCTTTGAATTTCTATTCTTTTTTCTTTCGCTAAATTTTTTAATTTTTCAATATGCTCGGGATGATTTTTTTCTATCCAAGATAAAAGGCTTCCCGTATAATGAAAATTAAATTTTATATCTTTATATTTTTCAAGCATATCTAAAAAAGGTTTATAAGCTTTTTGATATGTGCTTTCAAATACAAAATCAAAATTTCCAACGGGCTGATGATTATGATTGCCCAATATTAAATTTATAGTTTTCATAAGAGTTCCGTTAATTAGTTTTTATAATTTTAAAATATTAAAATATTGAATAGCATAATTTTATGTTAATTATGGTTTTTTGTAAAGTATTGAAATAAATAATTCTATAGTTTTTATGATAAACAAAACAAATTCTCTATATGGTAATTATAATTTTTATATGTTACATATTCTTATAAAAATTTATATGATTAGCAAGTTCTTCAGGTAAAGGATTTCCTGTTTTTGTAAATTTAAAATATCTGTTTTCTAATTCTGTGGCTTTTTTCATTCTAATATTTCTAAATCTATTTGCAATATCGGAGAACATAGGCTGTTTTTCAAGTTCGTCTCTTATATTTTTTGATAAAGGAACTTCTCTAAATAATATATTTCTGTTAACTCTGTTTAATCTCATTATTCCTTTGCTTTCGTATTTTATCCATATAAAATAATCGGATACAAAAACTTCTCTTAAATTATTTCTACATTTTTTAATTTGTATTTTAATTTTTTCTTTTGAATCGTCCGATAAATCTCTATTCTTTTTATAGAATTGAATATAATCGCTATACGAGGATGTTAAAGACATTTGAGTAATATCATTCCAGGCTGGACCTAACATAGTTTTGCATAACTCCCATCTGAAAGCTCCTATAGTTGGAATAGCTAAAGATTCCAAATCCTCCGAAGTAAATATTGGAAATAAAAATCTTCCCGTGCTATCTTTTTGTCTGCTTGAAAGCTCTTCCCACATTATCGCTCTTGAGCCGAAAGTTGGCATTAATATTATATTTGGCAAAACTTCTTTCATAACCAACTCTTTTGTTATATTTAATTGGCTATTTTTATATAAAACCTCTCTATAAAATGCGGAAAAATCAACTTTCTTTATAGATTCAATTACCGATTCTATAGTCGCTCTTTTTATCAAAGCGTCTTTAAAATCTTTTATCACCATATCGCTATGAATTATAGGAAAATAAACGCTTACCTGTCCATAACATAATCTTTGAGTAGTTGCAACCATATTCTCTATTTCGTATTCCAATCTTTTTGATTGACTTTCAAAATGCTCTTCCGCTTCTTTATCGCTTATGATTCCTCTTTTTTTCATTTCTCTTAAAGCTTCTTTATAATCTTGTCCGAATCCATTAACGGAAGGCAATTCTTCTTTATCGTATATTTTTTTAAGCCACTCGTCTATATAGAAAACATTAAAATTTTTAGCCTTTGTTTTATCTTCAACTTCGTATAAATCCATTATTTGATTTGGCGTTAATAAACCGTCATCCATATATCCGTAATTTAAAAACATTTTTAATAATTTAGAATCTTTTCCGTCTATAATCAATTTTTTTGCAATTTCTTTAAATACTTCAAAAAATACATTTGTAACCGAACGCCTTATTTTTCTTGCTTCATCTTCCGTGTCGAATTTATCTTTAAGTTTTCTAAACGCATCCAAACCTTTTAATAATGTTTTAGCTCTTTCTTCTTCTATTCCCGAAATCTCAATAATTCTTTTAGCGGGATTTTTAATCTCTTCTGGAATTTGCTCAGCTCCAATAATAACTTTTACTTTGTCAGCGTTTTCTGTTTCGCTTTCGGCATTATCAGATTTTTTTAATAATTTTTTAATTATAGAATCAATTTCTTCTTCGTTTATATTTAAATCTAATTCGTATTCTTCTTTTATTAAATTATAGAATCTTTTTGTTATATTTCCTAAATATTCCGTATATTTTGCCAATACTTCGTTATCTTTTCCTTCTTTTTCAAATTCAAAAGCTATTTTTGAATATTCGTAAAATAAAGATTCTTTTTCGGGCGAATATATAAAAAATATATTTTCTATAGTTTCTGCAAATTCTTTTTTTAGCAAATTTATTATGTCAACTAAATTATTATAAAGCATATTTGCCGCAGATAAACTCATATTTGTATCGTAAGTGAAAAACGAGTCTTTAATATTTTTAGGCATAGTTAAAAATCTTCTTATATATTCCATTTCAACATTAAGTTTATTATCGTTTTCTTCTTTCGACAAATCTTTATTATAATCGCTCAATTCTTTATGATTCGACTTTACAAAATCTACATCGAAAGAATGCGGAATATAAAAACCCGATTTTGTAGCGCTTTCAAATATTTCTTTTATTTTTAAGAACGATTCTGATTTTAAATGTTTATTCTTGCTATTAATATTGAAATATGCAATTCCCGAATTTGTAGATATTGTTTTTAATTCGTTATTTATATTTTTTATTTTTATATATTCTTCGTAAAATTTAAGCGATAAATATGAAGTAGAATGATACATATTAGTTAAATAAGGCTTATTTTTATTAAAGAAATCTTTAATCTCTTCTTTATTTGAAGTTTTTATAATATATACTTCGTTTTCAGAATTTGATTTTAAAGAAAACATATAATTTGAATTTTCTCTATATCCGCCGATTCCTATTATAATATTTCTTGGTATGCTAAATAATTTACAACTATTTTGAATTATATCTTCTTTATTTTCCGTATTAATTAAATCTTTAGAAGATATATAAACATCTATATCTCCTTTTGTAATAACTAGAAGATTTTCTATTTTTTCTCCCTCGTTAAAAATCACGGTATTTGAATTTATTTTTAATAATCCTGTTTCTTCAATTTTTATACTCATAGCTTAATGTTCCGCATTTTTATTTTTAATAATTATATATTATTTAAATAAAATTTCAATAAAAAATAATTAATTATTAAATTGATATATTTAAATTTATATAGTATTATTAATTAATATTAAATAAAGGCTTGAATTATGATTTTTGATTATAAAGGCATTACAAATAAAAATAAAGATTTAATATTTATAGCGGGTCCTTGCGTTATAGAAAGCGAGGAAATGACTATAAATATAGCTAAAAAATTAAAAGAAATTAAAGAAAGATTAAATATACAATTAATATTTAAAGGCAGCTATGATAAGGCAAACAGAACCTCTCTAAATTCTTTTAGAGGTTTAGGAATGAAAAACGGACTTGAAATATTAAAAACCGTTTCAAAAGAATTTAATCTTCCGACTATAACCGATATACATATTCCCGCAGAAGCCGAAGAAGCGGCACAATATGTAGACTTTTTGCAAATTCCCGCATTCTTATGCAGACAAACGGATATGTTAAGAGCGGCTTGCGAAACGGGAAAAGCGATTAATGTTAAAAAAGGACAATTCATAAGCGGATATGATTGCAAATATATAGCCGATAAATGTTCTGATGCAATAAACGAAAAGAGATTTTTTTTATGCGAAAGAGGAACTATGTTCGGATACGGAAATTTAATAGTCGATATGAAAAATATTGAAATAATGAAAAATTATGCGCCCGTAATTTATGACGCGACTCATTCTCTTCAAATGCCTTCCGCAGCAAATGGAATTTCGGGAGGAGCGAGAGAGTTTATTCCCGCTCTTTTAAAATCCGCAGTCGCTTTAGGAATAGACGGAATATTTATGGAAGTTCATCCTAATCCTGAAAAAAGTCCTTCCGATTCAAATACGATTTTTGAACTTGATAAAGTTGAAGATTTATGGAAAGACGCTATAAAAATAAATAATTTAGTTAAAAATTTGTAATAGAATAAAAATAATAAATATAAGTAAAAAATTTTAATTAATTTTTAATACTCTTTATTACAACCGCAACTTGATAAAGAGATATTCCTATATATTCGTATTCAACGCTATACTTTTTACAAAATTCTTGAAACGCTTTGAATTCATGATTTCGCCAACCTGGATAATTATAATATTTGTCAAATTGTATAACAGTATTTGGAACAATTCTGTCGTAAATATTATCGAAGATAGTTTTTGTAGAAGAATATAAATCGCAATCGATATGTATAAAAGCGGCTTTCTCTTTATGTTCTCCTAAAAATTTTGGCAATGTTTCATTGAAATAGCCTTTTATTAAACTAACATTTTTGTTGACTTTAGGTAATTTACCTTTAACATCGAATTTGCCTTTAAAACATTCGGCGTGCCATGTTTCTGGCAAACCTTCAAAAGAATCGAATCCGTAAAATTTTGCTTCAGGAATTAAAGAAGAACAGAAATTTATTGACCATCCTTCAAATACTCCAAATTCTAAAAATAATTTATCTTTATAATCGTTAGTTTTTACATGTTCTTCGAATACAAATTTAAACATTTCCATTCTATCTGTAAACATAATGGCATTAGAACCGTTCTCGCGAATATATTTTATTGATTCTTTTGTATCTTCTTCATGAAGTAGTTCAAATATTTTTAAACTACAAGTGTCCAAATCATATTTATAATTTTTATCTGGTAAATTATTGAGCAATCTTATTTGTTCTGACAAATATTCTCTAACTGCATCTCTTAATTTTCTAAAAGGTATATACCAAACTATATTATCTATTACTTTTTTGTCCATTTTTATACTCCAAAATTATAAATTTAATATATTTAATTCTTATTATAGAATAGTGATGCAAAGCAAATCGCACAGATAAATTTGCTATTAAATAATATTTCTTAAAAATATTTATTATGAATAGTTTACATAATTTTAAACTAAATGTATTAGTTGACTGTTGACTGTTGACTGTTGACTGTTGA
>ULMG01046545.1_pt1 | contig 18926 bp, 9 predicted proteins | sample 1951601 | NCBI WGS metagenome assembly ULMG01 (sample SAMEA4835545, study PRJEB28245) | human gut metagenome | biome: gut microbiome; material: fecal sample | place: Denmark | collected 2008
TATAACTACTGCACAAATTAATTTGGCAAGGCAACCGTTAAGTTTTACTTACAGTAAAGTAGATAATGATATACCCAATAACCAAAGGGAAGATGAAAATGGAGGTAATTATCTAAATGAAAGTTATTTAAGTAAAATATACTCAAAATATGTTGATTACGGTGGTTATATTATAATTGATAATATAGTAAATGGTGAAAATCCAAAAGGTGAATATCGTGTTACAGTAGAAGCACTTAACGATAAAGACCTTATAGGATTTAAAGCAACTTGTAAAATTAGAGTTGATAAACAAGGAAATATTACAGGATATAGTAATGCAAATCGTCAATACACTTTTAAACACAATGATGTCAAATTATATATAATAGTGCCAAAAGGAGATGTGGATTATGTTGTGACAATTAATGAAATAATTAAATTAACAAATGGGGATGAATGTGGAAAGAATGTGTCAAAATTGACCATTAGAGTTGCAGATGCATTACCCTTTAAACTATTTGTAAATGATGTTGATATATCAGCATTAAAAGGTTTAAATACAGAAAGATGGCAAATTGGCTACAAAAAACATAATCCATTAAATGACCCTGAGATAGGTTCATTAGGGAGTGCATGGACACACCTTAGTGACAAAGATAATTATGATATATCCAAATTGGATAGATATGATGAGGTTCGTGAATTAGAAGAGGAGGTTCGTGAACTAAAAGAAGGACACGCCCTTGAAGAAGAAATAAAAACAAAGGAAACAGAAGTTGAAGCGAAAAAAACAGAAATATTGGGAGATTTTATTGCTTCTGTAAAAGAAACTTTTTGGCTTACAAATACTTCTGAACCTAAAGATATTATAATTACTGTACAGACAAATAGATACCCTATCAAATATCATTTTTATTATAACGAAGAAGAAAGTAGTGAATTTGCAGGTGTCAATCAATTAACTGAAGACCATAAAAATGATTATCTTGTTGACGATGAGTTGGCAAAGTCACAGATTACAGATATTTTAATTCCTACTATTACTAATAAAGATAATGCTGTTTATGGGTACGGTGATGGTAAAGACAGCGGGAAAGTGGTAAATGGTAATATATCATACGGTTATGACCGAACAATAGGTCATGGTATTAATAAAAACGGCAAACACAGTGGCGACCTTAAATATATTAAAAAACCATATGGTATTAGAATTGTGGATAAAGACGGTAATGGAATGAAATTACCTATTATTGGGAATGTCAATGTTAAAATGAACAAAGACAGCCGTAATGAAGTATATTTCTTCTTCCATATTATTGATAAGGTATTACGTTTTAATAATATGTTAGTGTGGTCATACGTAAGCAATATACCATATCCGCCGACAAATAACGCAAATTATATGGGTAAATTTATTAATATGAATGGTCTATGCACTGGTATTATATATAATGGTATAACAAATCCACAAGGCCAATTCGAAGAATTTACATTGGGTGGTATTGAAAATATTCAAGTGAAGACTACGGGTACTGAAAATGATATACCTACGATACGTTATTTAGCTAAAAACTATGAATATATAGATATAGAAAACGTTAATACATATCCTAAATACGGGGGAGACCAAAATTATATAGCAGTACGCAATCGACAGGATACTTTAGAAATTCTTGATAACGGAAATGCGTATATAACAGAAACTATTTATGGCAATATGAAAATATCGTTATCAACAATAGAAAAAGATGGGGATAAAAAGATAACATTTAATTTAGATAATGGAGATGTCATGGATGATAATAAGTTTTATTTATTTATAGATAATGAAACTCACACTTATAATAATAAAAAAATATCAACTTCTTATCCATTAAGATATGCACAATTAACAGAAATAACAGATAAAAATAATAAAAATATAAGTTTATGGACATTTAATGGTGAATCATATGGTATTCTGAATTATGATATACCAATTGAGGCATTATATGAGTGTACAACAAAAGTTGTTGAAGGTTATACCCCCACTGACGACGATGAAAATACAGTTGATACAAAAGCATATAGCACAACAGGGGTATTTAAACATTCCGATAAATTGAAAAACAAAAGATTCTATGTAGTTGCTGTTACTTCCAATAATTGTCGTACAATTTCACCTTTGTATGATTATAGAGGAAAAATAAAAGTAAAAATATTTGCGGCGTTATTTGAAACTATATCTGAGGATACTGAAACTGAAAGTGGCTATAGTTATGACCGTAATGTTAAATTAGGTATACAGATTATCGTACCCACAAATACATCTGATGAAAGTTATTCTTATTATATTGATAAATATCCTTCTAATATTGCTTTATCATTTGAGTACTCTGAATCATTATCTATCAATGAAGAAGCAGAAACGGATGAAAATAAAAGAGTATATTTTGACATCAGTAATGGAATGTCTAATGTTTTGTTACAAATTTTATCCAGTGATTTTTATTTTAGTATGAATAAGAAAAAGTTTAATATTACAGTAACCGATGTAACCAATCTTCCGATAGAAGTTGTTAACAAACAACGTGAAAATGTACAAAAATTTTATGCAGTTGTATGGCAATTGAATGAAGAAGATGTAGAATTACCTAATGATTTAGAAATAGAAACTATATCTTATTTAAAAGTAGGGGAAACAATTCCAAATATAATAAAAGATAATAACTTAACTATAAAGGATAAAGAGGGTTATAAGTATGAATTAGTTAAATTACCATCTAATGATCCGTTTAAGGATGGTGATAAAATGGAGGCAAAAAGTATCATTATTACTATAAGTTATAAACCAATTTAGTTTATATTTAAGGCGGGTACTGATACAGTGAAACCATCAGATGGATGGAAATTTACGGGATGGTCTTATAATGGACAAGTTTATAATACTTCACCAATAATTTTTAATGAACCTATATATTTAGAAAAGGTTGAATTAGTAGCACAATATGAATCAGTTTAGAATACGTTTAAATAAAACAAATTCAGTTAATTCAGTTAATAAAGATAATATGGTGGATGTTGAATTTCAACAGACCACCAATCCTTATATGTTTACAACTGATATAAAAGATATAATTGACCAATATGAAGTATTTGAGTCAGAACGTGCCAATTGTACGAATTATCGTTTAATTACCACAATTAAACCATTTTGTAGTAATGTTTTGTTCAATCCTATAACTGAAATAGTGTATAAGGAAGGTAGTGATGACTGTATAGTTGCAGATGATTATGCATCTATTCAATTTAAGGAACTTGTAAAAAATAATAAATTAGATGCAACTGCTGTTGCCAAAATATACGGAAGTTTAGAACCTACACGTGCTCAAATGATACGTGATACTGAATACTCTCGTAAGGAAATTAATTTTGAATATCATCCAGGCACAGATATATTCAATAATCATATTTTACGTAATACATCATTTAAAATTGTTAATCCTACTACTAATCAAGATAAAGGTGGTGATGATTTTAATACTATCAGTGATTTACTTAGACGCTATGATACAAAACCGATAGATTATAATAAACGGGCTAGTATTACTGATATTAAACCAAATCAAAAAAAGCATTTATATGATGCTGATGACATTTTAAGTATGCAAAACGGTGACGCTATTAATAACAACCTTATGGAAGAAAACGGTTGGTTTGGTTTTGTGAATAAGTCATCTGTTATCGCTAAGAAAAATGAAAATAAAAAGTGGGTAGATGAGGGATTTAATAAGGTAATTAATAATCGTGAAAGTTGTGAATTTATTGATATGTATCCCGATAGAACGCTATTCTCGTTTAATCCCAAATATAATCCTTATAGACACCGACCTGAATATAACTGGGATTTATTTTTAACATATCCTTATGAAAATGACTACGATAATGTTTTAATTTCAGGAGGATTATTAGTTAAAAGTATAGAATTAGCGTTTAATTCAGTTGGTAGAAGGATAGTGTTATTTTCAACTTATACGAAACATAATTTATCCATTGGTACAGCATTTAATTTATACATTAATGAAAATAAAATCGAAAACATACTTGTTAATTCTCTTGGAAACATAAAAAAAGAAGATGAAGAACATTATTTTTATACAACACAAACTGATATTATCAGTGATATATTAGGGAAAATTACGGAAATTGATGAAGATACTGATAATGACGAAATCAATAAGCAGATTAAAGATACAGGTGTCACTTTTAGACTTAAACATATTGTAAATGGTTATGAATCTGAATACTATATCCGTAAATTCAAAAAATTACCTAATTTAAATAAGATTGTTAATGAAGAAGATAAATTAACATTAGATAAAAGTTATTGTGTGAAAGAATTTGAGAAATGGATTAAAGATAAACCGAATGATTTTGACAAGGAACAATATCAGTTAGCCTTTTCTTCTACAATATATAATGACAATAACACACAGGTTACTTGGACTGATGGCATTAATATAGATAATATATTAGATAACCGTGGCAGACCTTTGACTGAAATTTATCTTACTATAATGAAACGTAATAAAGGTTATAGTGAATGGTATAAACAACGACACGTCAAAAGTAAAGAAATTGAATACTCTCATTGTTTCGGAAACGTTTCGTGGGGATTTGATTTGTTGTCAGCAAAAAGCGAAGAAGAAATTAATTTACAAGAAAGTTTACAAGATGTTAAATTAATTCATAATGTTGTTGATATAGATATTGTTAATGATGACGAATTTAATGGTGATATTGTAGAATATAATGTTACGACTTGTAATGAAACTGTACTTGAGGATTGTTACTTCAGATTTAATACATATTTGAGGGAGAATCCTGTGGATTACTATACATATCAATATGACGAAATTACTTCGGATGATTATGATAAAGAAGGTTTTAAGAAAGAAACAACAAAACTAACTAATGATGATGCAATAAAATTTTGGATACATCCTGAAGGTTATTATTATAAAGCACATTATTGTATTTTGTTAAAAGAATTTGGTGAAATACATCAAGAATCACATTTTGATTTAAATATCAAAAATGTCGCAATAAGGAGAAATGATACGGATAATAGTACATATGTTGTAGTACAAACTAAGTTGCCTCATCATCTTGCAGCAAATGATAAAATTATGCTTTGTAATGACAATACAGATGAAATGGTTGATATTAGAGTGAAATCAGTCATCAATAGCAATACTTTTACTTTTGCATCAATAAATGATGAACTGGATGCAAGAACTGTATGTGATATTTTAAATGGAAAATATGACGAAGATAATATTACATATAGTTTAAAACGCTATAATGATAATATACCGTTTTATGCTGAAAAAGTGGATAATACTAACAGATATTTGTGGCGAAATGTTAATAATGTAGGCAATAAAGATAATACAGTATTACCAGAGTATAGGTTTGCAAATGGTTATTTTTATATTGACCAAGATATCAATTTCTTTTTAAAACGTCAAGACCCGTTTAATGAATTTGGGTTATGGTATAACGGTGAAGATGAAGATAATATTTTACCTAACGATATTATTGGAAATATTCTGAAAGAAAGTAATTATGAGTATAAGGAAGAAACAGAGGCAACATGTTAAAGTATAGAATAAATAAAAAAGAAGTTATTAATAACAGTAATATTATTACTGTTGAAAATGTAGAAGATTATCGTAATATAGAGGAAGAAAAAAATTCTGAAATTTCCTCTGTTGACGATACCTTTATTTGTACATTTACTTGTAAAAGTATAGATAGTTTAAACGCAAATAAAGACGCTAAAAATAAGATATATACCGTACATAATTTCAGTGCTATAGATGATGAAGGTACTGAATACCCTTGTAATTATACTTATGAATATGAAGTCGAAGGTGGTGTGGTTAATTCCGAAAAAAATACTTTTTCGTTAGAATTATCTAAATTATTTTTATTGCCAACAGTTAGTATTGGACGTGTTGCCACATATCCTAATGACGTGGATATAGAAGAACCAATTTATTATATGTATATATATTTTCAAAATAGTCATTTATTTAATCGTTATGACAGTAATGGTGATGAAATGAAAATAAAATTATATTTTAATTGTTATACTCTTAATACTATTGCGTTTTTTCCTTTAGAAATGGAATATGTTACTCCGTTTTCTGTTAGATACAAATGGGATGAACTGAATGACAATTTAAAGGCTTTATTTGAAAAGGATGATGAAAATCATATAAATCCTAATGGTAACATCTATAATGTTGAAATATACCGTGAAAATCCTTTATTTGGTGTATATGACAATTATATTATATATAATAACAGTCCTGTATGCAGTATAAATCTACCTTTGGGTATTAAATTCCGTACCGACTTACAAAAAGAACAATTAATGGCTGATTATCTTACTGACAGAAGGAAGAAAAGTATTAATAGAATTACCGATATGGAAAAGGATGTATATCATCCTGTACAGTGGGATAATGAGAAGAACAAAAAGAAAAATGATATATATCAGATAATATTTAATTTACATTTTAGAGAACATAGATATGATGACTGGAACGCTGCTCCTGATAGTTATTGGAATGGTGTCATATTTGATGCTAACAAAAATAAATTAAAATTAATGAATGGTAGCGAACAAGAAGAATTAGGCTATTTTTCATATAATAAAGATGATTGGGATCGTTCAAATCAATCTGATTTATTATGTTATCTTAATTTCACTAATGAAGATATTAGATATCAGAAAAGTAAATTAAAAAAATCGTTTTTAAGATTACTTTTTTTTGACTCTATGAACACTGCTGATCAAAATCTGTTAGCATATTCAACCGTATTCATTGATAGTGGTGCGCTTTTTTCTAAATATGTAAGACATTTTGAAGGAGAAGGATTTTCTGCATTAAATTATAATGGAGATGTTGTATTACCGACTTCTCTTGATTTAAATGGTATCAGAATTAATCGTGAACCAATGATAGGCAAAGAAACATATAAAGAATTTAAAGATAAACTTGAGGACGTAAGACTTAGTTCACAGTTGGTAATAAAAGATAAGTATAATTCGACTACTTCATCTGAAGGATTTTATCTTTATTTATGGCGAGATAATGATAATGGGGTTATACCGTCTGATTTATATATGAAAGTTGAATTCAATCATGCTGGATATGGTCGTACTATACCGTTCATGATGCCTTATGAGGATAAAGACGGCAAAAATAAAGGTAAAATTAAGACTTTTAAAGAAATAGTTGAAGACTGGAGTCCTATTAAAAACGAAGATAAAAACAAAGATAAATATGTTGGTTATGGGGTTAAACGTTATATGAAATATTCATATATTCATTTAAAATATCAATATGATACAGTGGATAAACGTCATGTCTATTATGTTGATACTGATTTATATAAAGGAACTGATGAGTCAATATATGGTATTGATAATACAATGAAATTCGACCTTTATGAAGCTAAAATTAATTTTGATAGCGAAATAACTGTTAATGATGAAGGAACTTCGATTGATTACAATTTTGAAGTAACAGATGAAAATAATATAAAAGTGAAAAATATTACCTTTGGACAAAGTGGTGGCGAAATGACTGTTAATGTTACATCTTATCTAGATAAGAACGGACAAAGAAAAAATCTTAAATTTGTTGTCAATGAAAATGGTTTAAATTGGTGTAAATGGGAACAAAACGGTAATACAATTACTATTATAGCCGAAGAAAATAATTATAATCGTAAACAAGGTACTTTAATTTTAATTCAAGAGAAATCAAATAAACAGATTAGAATTAATGTAAGTCAGGAAGAAAAAGTAAGACGTACAAGATTTGAGGCTAATCCGCCAGAATTTCATGTCGAAGATAAGGGAGGTACTTGTGAAGTTAAAGTTATTTCAGAATATGATAATGGTGAAGAAATTGATTATACAATAACGAAGAAGGATGGAGCTGTTGATTGGATAACAAATATCAGCCAAACCCCAGATGGTTTTGTATTTGATGTAAAGGAAAATGAAGAAGCAACTGACCGTGATACAGATATTTTTTTAACGCAATTAACAGAAATTAAAAATATACCCGTACATCAGGAAAAGCAAAGGATATATACATTTATATTTAAAGATGGAAATAAACAGTATACGTTAACTGTTGATAATGAAGGTGGTGTTTATGATGAAGTTAGTGTTATATCTAAGGATAGTAAAGGTACACCAATACATTTTACTGCATTAGCTGATACAAATAATGTAGTTAATAATATTGAAGTGACTGATGGTGAAATTGGTGAGTTTATACTTAAAATAACTTGTGAGAGGACAGATTCGCTTAGTGAATTACAGGACAAAATTACATTAATTCAAGATGATAGTGAAGAGGAATTAACTCTTAATGTTATACAGAAATCTAAACCAATAAAATATGATTTCTATTTTGAAGATGAACCAACTGTTACTGAAAAGGATGAAACAATACCTTATACAGCAACTAATAAACAATATAGAATTATATCTAAAGATAATAGAGATAATAATATTGGTATTATATTACCTACTAATAATGATATTATTGAAAATATCAATATTACGTATGTTAATAATGGAATTTATAATTTATCATTTGATATAACGCAAAATGATGATGTTGATGTACGTGATGCAAGCATTGTATTGACACAGGAAACAAGTGGTGAGAAATTGACTATTAACATATCGCAAATGGGTGATAAAACGATTGTATTACCTGATTTTGATAATTTAATATTAAGGTATAACTGGACAGATGAAGACGGTAACGATTTTGATACGATGACCGTTATTAATGGTACTGGGTTAACTATAAATAATAAAAAAGTTGATGATTACAATGTCGGTTATGGCAGTGGTAATACTGATAGTAATTTTGTTTTAGAGCATGGTGGTGATAATAGAATAAGTGGTGATGAAACTTGTTTAATTAGAATGGGAGATATTTGTAGTGAGGAAAATTTACTTACAATGAAAACAAATGGTGTCAAGTCATTCTACATTGACATATATGGTTTATGGCATGACAGCAAAAACAATGGTAATGTTACAATTGAAATGACTGCTTATAAAGGCGGTACAGTTTCTCTTGGAATGGGTGATAATAGGTTTAAATGGGATGTTGAAGGTGGCATAAAATCTCTTGCCAAAACATTATCAATGAATGTAAACGCATTTGCAAATAGTTCTGTAAGTCTTAAAAAACAATATAGTAAACATTATAAAGAGTCTTACACCTGGATTGGTAGGGTTACATATAATATTAGAACAAAAGCTGCTTATTTAACACTTACAGATGGTAAAAGTGGGTGGGAGGATGCATTTAATCTACGTATAACCCCCGATTCGGTTTATAATGTTTCGTTTAAAGGCGGAACTGGTGTAGCCACAGTTAAATCAACAAGAAATGATTTAGCGTTAAACTGGAGCATTAAAAATTCTGTAGACTGGTTAACAACTACGATTAAAAGTAATGAGATACATTATACTGTTAGCCCTAATAATGAAATTTATGAAAGACAAGCACGATTAGAAATCGTACAGGATTTTACTGGTTTTAATACTAAGATAACTATAAGCCAATTAGGTAAAACTGAATAATTTTTTACTAAAACTGATAATAATGAATTTAAGGACCATTAAATATACGGCAAAATATGAGGATTTAATTTCAAGAATACCAGGATTGTTTGCTTATGTTGAATTAGATGACAAAGGTAATTCGGTTTTACATAAAGCAACAGATAGTCCTATGGGCTGTTATGGCAAGGTTATTGAAAATATTGAATATAATGGAAAAGTTTATAACTATAAAGAACTAATCAGTCTTTATTATAAAAATGAGAATATTCGTGATGACTTAAAAAATTTTGTTGAAAAAGGTATAGGCAAAGTAGAAGTTAAATTTTCCGATTTAAATAGAAAAAAACAGGATTTAGTTCCTGATTTTGTATATCTTGCGTTAGTTAAACCTTTATATGGTGAGATGCTTAAACTTAGAGATAAAGTAAATTTTTACAAAAATCATACTGATAATAGAGATAAGATAGACAATGAAACTGAAGAATCGTTGGATTGTGTTTGCAAATTATATGAAAGGCATGGTGGCAATGGATATTTAAAATTCTTAGGAGGATTATTTTCGAAAGTTGAAGATGTATCGAATGAATATTTTAATTATGCAAATGATGCTGTTAATGACGGTAATAGATTTTGTTTAAATTATGCTGTTAACTTATTTAGTACTGTTAAAGATATGGGATTAGTAACTCCAATGGAGAGTCTTGTTAAGAAACCAAAAGATAAAGATATTGTTAAATATATTATTGGTCGTGGCTTAGATGGAAAGACTAATAGTAAATTAACTTCTTTAAGACGTTATGAAGGTTATCTTAATGAATTTGATAGATTAGAAACCCCTCCCATTGGTGCTGATTGGCTTTACTATTATCGTGTAGGTGCAGTAAGAAATATCAGTACTATTAATGACGAGAACGGCAACATCAGATGCGAGGTTACTGGATTAAAAAATATTTCTAAAGGAGATATAATAAGTGATTTATATGCTTTCGGCGATGTTATTGAAAGTATTACTCCTATAGAAAAAGATAATTGTATTAAAATTATATATTGGACAGACGTTCATCTTAAAGCTACAGTAAATAAAGTAACAAAAGACGATGACGGTAATTATAAAGTATATTATACAAAATTTGAGCCTGACTATCCTCCTATAGATGATTTTTTTGACGAAAATGGTAATCCTACAGAAAAGAAAATAGCATCGTTTATTTGGAATGATGAAAAAGAGCAAGAAGAATGTCAAAACATGACTGAAATAAAATTTTGTGACCAAAATGATACTAATAATTTACACGGAATTAGATACGAGGAAATATATTATTTTTCTCCTAATGAAGATGAAGATAATATTAGTTCTTTAATTAAAAATGGTGAATTTGAAAAATATGTTAATGGAGATTATGACGATAAGCAAGCAAATGCCGATGATGCTTCAAAAATAAAAAAGTATGAAAAATATGAGTTTAGTACCAATAATAACACATTATCATATACTCAACGAGTAAATAATACCGATTTGGAATTGTCTTGTGTAATATCTGATTATGAAACTATATGTATTCGTGAAGAAGTATGTAATACACAAGATAATGAAGATAATGGGGTAATAAATGGCGTTACTATTAGTCGTTTACCTTTTTATGAAAGTATAAGTTATACTCCAGTTGAAAAGATAGATGTATTTATTGATAGAGGTAGCGCATCTGTATTTGATAGACATATACGATTATCCGAAGTAAAGACATTAAATGACATGCTTGAATATTCGAATGGCTCATATTTTACAATGCAGAATTGACAAAAACTTGTTTTTTTGATATTTTTATATATAAGTTGGTTATAGTTTAAAAGAAGAAATGAATAATACATACGGAACGGTTAGACCATCAGTAATAGATCCACAAACGGATATTGAAATATGGTATCGTTATACACCTAAACGAAGTAATACAAGTGATGAATATAAGGGATTTAAGAAAATCCCTGACAGTGATGTATCAACAATGCTTGAAGCATCAATAATAGATAAATCAGTAGAAAATGTTAATTATACATTATTACCTGGTATGTATAATTTAAAATTACCTGCTTCTATTTTTAGTAATTTAGGCTTTTATACCATATATATTAAACCAAAAGAAATTATATGTCAAATTAAAGATGTGGGGGTATTGACGGCATATCCTGATGTTCGTGGTGTTATTATTGATACTAATGCAATAGACAGTTCTTTGCGTGTATTATTTAAAAGCAATAATTTATCAGGATATAGGATTGAATATTTTGACCCTTCAACACAAGGTGGTACAATGGAACGTCAAGATTATTATCGTTTAATCACAAGTGGTAATTTGTGTGAGCCAGTTTCTCAGAATGTAACCTCTTCTAACACAAATAGTAACGGATATAGATATAATGAATCTGGTACATTATCTTTTTTGACTTTAACACCAAGCATATCCCCTTCTTTTATTGGCTCTCAAAAACCTTATATTGGCACTCCAAGTCAATCTATTTCTATAACTAATACTAAATTTGACCCAGTATGTGTTGAGATAGAATTATGCAAGAATGATTTTGATACTATAACAACTGTATTGACAGGTAATCAGATTAGAAACCTTGATAATGGTACATTAACCACATATAATGAAAATGGTGAAATCTTTAATCAATATGAATTCTATACATTAAAAGATAATTTCACAACGAAACCTAAATATGACGTTAAAAAGAATAGAGAAGGTAATATTGATATGAGTAATAACTATCCTGAAATAATGCAAACTGTTTGACAATGGGAAGATATAGTAAAAATAACAGTACATATACGTTACGTAAACGTTCACAAGATATTAATAATGGACTAATTACCGAAAGGGATTGGTCTACTGTTACTGGTGGTTATTTTCGTTATAGCAAAGGAAAAAGAGTTATCTACTCTGATGGTAATTTTATCTTTACAACAAGTAATGTACAGTTACCCTCGAAAAGAAACAGACCGACAGACAAAGCGGTCGAATTAACATATGACAATGTTAAAGATTCTAAGAATATCGTTAATGACGTTAGTTTAAATACTGAAAGTAATGATATTCGTAGTTTTGCTTATTATGGCTCGTGCGTAGAATTAATAGAGAGTTCAATATCAAATATTATTGCAACTTTCCCTGCTTGTATTTACACTACAGATGATGTATTACAATATCCTGTGGGTGATGATTATGTTGATATTTATGAAGATAGAAAGGTATTACATAAATTATCTAATCCATTTGCTATTAATTTATTAGATGAAAAAGAACTTTTTAGCGAATATGAAAATTCGATGCGCTATATACGTGAAACTTTTGACGATTATCTAATTAATGATGAACCAATTAAAACTTATAGTGTTAATTTATTTCTTGATGACTGTTATGAAAAAAATCAATGGTATTATAATGACAGTGATAAAAAACCAGAAAGATATATCGCTAAAATTGTAATAAACAATAGTAATATAATATACGGTTATCAGGTAGGTAAAGATATTGTTTACATGTCGGCTAATAATATCATTATAAAACCAAAGGATGAAATAATAGAAGAATATTTCGATAATCTAACTGGTTTTGAACGTCAATTATTGAATAGAAAAAGCAATCCGTTATATTCTAATACCTTTATTACACCTGTAGAAGGAAATCTATCATATAAATATGTTAATCGTATTTATACTTGGCCTACAGTATGTGGTTATTGTCCTGATATAGAAAGCATTAAATATGGTAGTTTTATTGAGAAACTATTAAATATGGCAACGACATATGACGAGTTGTGGTGTGATAATCTATATGGTAGAATGACTCATGAAGCAATTAAAAATTTCGATTGGACTTATACTCGTGATTATGTTGACGGAGAAGAACAAGATAATATTGATGGTGGTAATATGATGCAAAAGATACTGCATTTAATTGGTCGAATATTTGATGATATTAAGAATCATTCAGATGGTATTAAATACAGTAATAATGTATCATACTGTGGTTTCAATAATATGCCATTGGCTCTACTTTCTGACAAAGCCGAAATGTTAGGGTGGGATACTAAATCTATTATATCACCAGATGTTGTCGATAATAGTGGCATCATTAGTTTAAATGAAGACGATTTTATTAATAAAAATAATATTAAATGGTATAATGCAACTAATGTTGATAGTGTGAATACTGCTACTGCTGATATAGAATTTATGAAAAGATTATTGTTGTCAACTAATCGTATATTTAGTAGTAAAGGTACACAAGAATCTATTGAAATGGTAATGGCATTATTTGGTTTAGGACGTGATGTAGATTATACTTTAAAAGAACAGTGTTATATTGCTGACGCAAAGAAAGATACTGATGATTTAGAAGATCTATATCGGGATGTAAATGAGAGGTATTCTTGGACTGAAAATGGTAATGGTGATTACGACACTGTAATTACAGCATTTTCTAATGTAACGTTAAATACAATATTTTTCAAAGGAGAAAATTATATAATACCTTTTTATGATAAAAATGAAATATATGCTAATGATGTATATTTCGAAGGAAAAGGTGGATGGGGTAATTATGATGATGGCAATAAATATAAAAATAAACATTTAGAAACTGTTTCCTATCTTAATGTAGTTGCTGATATTAAATCTCTTACACAGGTTTCTTCAATGAGTGTCAAAAAGGGTGATATATATTACGTTGTTAATCTTGAAGATTATCCAATAACATATGACTCTGATGGAAGTAACGTTACACATTTTTTCTATTTTAATAGTGACAACTACGATACCGAAAAAATTGATAAATGGAAAAATATAAGTAAAGACGAGTTAGATAAAAGAAGTACCGAAGAAGCAGATAAGGCAAGATATTTGTATGATATTATTAATACAAATCTTGGTAACAATCCTCATATAGGTTATGGGCGTTATGATAATGGCCAAGATTACTTCGAAAAGATAAGTAAACCATTTGAATATAAATTAAACAATATACCAAATTATGAAGATACTAATAATGATAATTTTAAATTTAATATAAAAATTAGTAATGATGATAAAACACATAATGCAATAAAAACTAACGAAAATAACAGTGGAAATGAACTAATAAGCAAAATAACAATTGATTATACTGTTAAAAACAATAAAGTGACGATTAATGATAAAAAGTACATAGTTGTAGATGGTAAATTAGCAAATGAGTACCCAGTTGAAGATGGCAAGGTAACAATTGATGGAACTGAATACACAGTTGAAGATGGTAAGGTAACTATTAATGGAGTTGAGTATGCAGTAGAAAATGACAAGGTAGTGATTAAATATGATGTAGTAGATGGTAAAGAATATTCAGTTGTAGATGGCAAGGTAACAATTGACTATACTGTTGTAGGAGGCAGGGTGACAATTAATGGTGAAGAATACCCAGTTGTGTATAAGGTAACAGTTGATGGAACTGAATACAAGGTTGTAGATGGTAAGGTAACAATTAATGATAAAGAGTACACAGTTGTAGATGGTAAATTAGCAAATGAGTACCCAGTTATTGAAGATAAGGTAACAATTGATGGAACTGAATATCCAGTTGTAGATGGCAAGGTAACAATTGATGGAGTTCAATATACAGTAGAAAATGACAAGGTAGTGATTAAATATGATGTAGTAGATGGTAAAAAATACACTATAGTAGAAGATAAGGTAACAATTAATAGTAAAGATTACACAGTTGAAAAAGGATTAAAATTAAATAGTAAAGTTTTCATTATTCAGAATAAGATTGGTAATAAATATTTTAAAAAATATTTAAAAGAAACTATAATACCTTATGTCTTGCAAGTAATACCATCAACTACAATATTAAAATTAGAAAACTTTAATTAATTGATTATGTCATATGTATTAAAATGTTATAATAAAAGCCGTAATATTACTGATGAATATTCTCTTAATAATGACAGTGAGAATAAAAACTCCTTCCGATTATTATTAGGAGATGCATTTTCATGTGTTATTGACTGTTTTGTATTAAATGATACTAAGTTGGTTAATACTTTTGATATAAGTTATGAATCTGTTGATTGGCTAATTATTAAACGAGATTATGTGGATATTGAAAAAAGTAAAAATGATAATTATCAGCCAATATTGAAATTTTATATACAAGATAACTATACAAAAGTGGAACGTTATGCTTATTTGACTTTAACGGATAATTTAACAGGTGATACGGCTTTCTTAACAATAGAACAACCTGCTTGCATATATAAAATTGAAGTTAATGATAAAGATGAAGATTTTAATTTAACTTTGCCAAAAAGTACATTAAAATTTAAAGAACTAAATCTGCAAACAGAGGATGTGGAAGTTAAAGTTTATGGAGGTCATGAAAAGTTAAGATTATATAGTGAAAGTTTAACAACAATTAAAGAAAATATTGAAGTACCATCAGAAGATGAGATTGAAAAGGAAATAGGCTTTAGAATAAAAGAAATGGGTCTTAAACAACAGCTAAAAGATAGAAATGTAACTACTATCGAAAAAGGTATTATGACAAGATATTCAAGTTATACTGTTACAGTTACATTTAATGGCTCGTTGATAGATGAAAAACATAAAGTAATAGGCTATTTACGTCATTATGACGATAATAGTATTATTAGAAAACTAATCTACGAAGCAAACGCAACAGAAAAGAAACCTAATATTGAATTACCTGTAACTAACTGTATTAGTAGACAAAAAAAGAATAAAGAAAATAGACTTCCTAGTAAGGTAATATCAATAAAAAGTATTACATCTGACAAAAAAACAATTAAAAAGTCCATTAACGTTCAAACACCTATTTATATTCCATTAGAAGAAAAATATATTAATGGTACTGAAATTGGTATTGTTACAACAAATAAAAAAGGTGAACATGATTCTATGATAATAACAGAATCATATGCACCTTTATGGTGTCATGTTAATACAAAATATGATTATGACAATGAATGTCATATTGTTAATGTAAAATGTGATAATAATTTTTATGGCAAGACAAGAAAAACAAGAATATTTATTAGAAACGCTGAAGTTATGGGCGGTATAATTTCATATTCAGTATCTCAAGATACTGAGAATAAAGTTACTATTGAACGTTATCAATAGTTTATAAGTTTTTCCTTATCTTCCGTAATATCTTCATAATCGGTTATACGGAATTTATACATTCTATAGTCATTAGCGACTTCATGTAACTTATATGTCATATTTTCTAAATCCCATACAACAAAACCATGTCCTGTTATATTTTCTCCAAGGTCTTTTTGGAATAAAGAACCTGCATATACAATAGGTACACCATTACGTTTTAGTTCTTGGTGCTTATGTATATGTCCTGCCATTACACAGTCACATTCTTCAAAAATATTCGTATCGATACCATTATCCATTTGCTGTCCTATATCGGTTACAGCACCATTAATACTTCCGTGATATAAACCTATTATACGATGATTAGGATATGCTTTTTTAATTCCTTTAATATCGGGACATTTAAATTTATCGAACATCGAATAAAGCACCCATATTACATTATCGTCAATAATTTTACCACTCTTATATTGAAGTTCCTTATCAAGATAGGTAATATTTTCATAGACATTTGCAATATTAAACGTTGGTGTCATAGCATCTGTTCTATTGAGATTATTTTCAAGCATATCGTGATTACCTGCAATAATAATAGTATGAGCAATTACGTTTAAATAGTTAAGCATATAATGAAACATATCATCTGCTTCCTTTGAAGATTTATTTTTTTGTTCAAAAATATCTCCTGCTATTACTATTCTGACTTCATCTCGGTTATTATTTTTAACTTCCTCATTTAATTCAACAAGAAATCGTTCCAACATTTTTGAAAAAGGTCTTGCTTCTTCTGAATTAGGTATATGAATATCGGCAATATGTATAACTTTTTTAATCATATTTAATTTTGTTATTATGTATTTTTTGATAACTTATGACAAATATACTATATTCAATCAAATAACAAAATTTTTTAAATGGATAAAAAACGTATTATCTTAGGATTAGATGTGTCAACTTCCTGTCTAGGTACTTCGATTGTATCATATGACGGTGAAGAAGCCAAGATATTATATGTTCATTATGTTAAAATGAAATCGTCCAAGAAATATAAGGGGACAAATGCTTTATTCTTTAAAAGTCAACAATTTAAGGATAATTTTATTCAAATGTTAAAGGATAAAGGGCTAATTAATGTAATTACTGATATTGTAATTGAAGAGCCACTTCCAGGTTCTCAGAATGTAGGTACAGTAAATACGTTGATGAAATTTAATGGAATGATTTCACAGTCTATTTATGAGGCAACAGGTATAATGCCGCAATATATATCATCTTATGAAGCAAGAAAGTATGCTTTTCCTGATTTAATGGCAATTAGGAAATATAATAAAAAAGGTGAAGTATATGATATTAAGAAAATTACAAGTGCTCTTAAACATAGTGAAGTAGTACTTTTTGGTAATTATCCTTGGGATTGTGCTAAGAAAAATATTTTATGGAATAAAATATCAGATATGTATCCTGATATTAAATGGACATATGATAAGAATAACGAATTGACAGTTGAAAATTTTGACGCATCAGATTCAATGATATGTATTTTAGGTTTTATTAATAAAGAAAAATATTTTAATAAGGAACCTAGTATTATTAATTATAATATTAATAAAATAGAGAATAATATATATGATATAAATTATACTATGTCTTTTTGTGATAAAATCTTTGATAAGAAGATTATTATTAACTAAATTTAACAAGAAAATTTTTCCTATATCACATTTAATCCCTATATTTGCATAATCTAAAAGTAATGTAAATATAGGATTTTTAATATCTTTAATTTTAAATACAAATGCTGTTTGATAATGGTATAAATGAAATAAAAGATTTGTTAACCAGTTTCCTTGGTGAGCCTAAAAACGATAATACCGAGGGATGGATACAATTCTGCTGTCCTTGTTGTGCTGAACGTAAATGTGTTGAAAGTGATGGCAAGTATAATCTTGAAGTCAATATTGAAAAAGGCGTTTATCATTGCTGGGTTTGTGGTGATACCGATAATATGAAAGGTAAGTTATCACAATTAATTCGTAAATATGGCAATCAGCAATTACTAAGCGAATATTATGCTATTATTAAAAATATTAAAGAAAGTTCACTATATTGTCTTTATGGCGGGGG
>ULMG01009604.1_pt1 | contig 18248 bp, 19 predicted proteins | sample 1951601 | NCBI WGS metagenome assembly ULMG01 (sample SAMEA4835545, study PRJEB28245) | human gut metagenome | biome: gut microbiome; material: fecal sample | place: Denmark | collected 2008
GTTCCGCAAGCATATCGGTTTTGTGAGCCGGAGAATGCTTTTTCGGCTTCATTTCGGCTATTGTGATAGGAACGCCCCTGTTTGCGAGTGCCCACGCAGCCTCAACGCCTGCCAAACCTCCGCCTATAACAAGAACTCTGTTCATTTATTAATCTTCCTTTTTCTTGCTTTTTCTTTCTGCCTTGCGCTCATAGCCGCAGTTCTCGTCAAGGCAAACTATCAGGCCGCCTCTTCGCTTAAAGAGCGACTTGCCGCACTTCGGGCAGGTTTCGCCGGTCGGCTTATCCCATGTCATAAAGTCGCACTCGGGCCAATTTGAGCAGCCGAAGAACGGGAATCCCCTCTTTGACTTTCTTTCAATCACCTCACCGCCGCACTTGGGACATTTTGCATCGGTCTTTGTGACAAGCGGCTTTGCGTTTTTGCACTCGGGATATCCGGGACAAGCAAGGAATTTGCCGTAACGGCCGACCTTGATAACCATCATTCTGCCGCACTTCTCGCACGGGATATCCGTAACGTCCTCGTCAAGCTGAATCTTGACGTCCTTCATCTCTGTCTTAACCTTTTGCAGGTTCTTATCGAATTCATCATAGAATTCGTGGAGCATGGCAATGTAATCTTCCTTGCCCTCGCCGACCTCGTCAAGCTTGGTCTCCATGCCTGCCGTAAATTTTGTATTAACTATCTTTGAAAACTTCTCCTTAAGAAGCTTCGTTATCGCTTCGCCCAGCTCCGTAGGATAGAGCTGCTTCTGCTGACGCTTTACATATTCGCGCTTAACTATCGTTGTGATGATAGTTGCGTATGTGCTCGGACGTCCGATTCCGTTTTCTTCAAGAGCCTTGATAAGAGAAGCTTCGGTGTATCTCGCCGGCGGCTGAGTGAAATGCTGATTGCCTTTCAAATCCTTGAGCTTGAGCTTATCTCCCGTGTTAAGCTCGGGGAGCTTGCCCTCTGCTTCGGCATCCTCATTGTCCGTGCTCTCCTCATAGAGAACCGTAAATCCGTCGAATTTAATGCTGTAGCCTGCGGCTGTGAAGCGGCAATAACCGTCAACGCCCTCCGTTACGGCGTCAATTTCCGCCTTAACTGTATTCTGAATGCAGGTTGCCATCAGGCTTGCAACAAAGCGCTTCCAAATGAGCGTATAGAGCTTATACTGGTCTGAAGTAAGACTGCCTCTGACTCTGTCGGGAGTGAGTGCCGGATTGGTCGGTCGGATAGCCTCGTGACCGTCCTGAGCATTGCTTCTTGACTTGAAATATCTCGGCTTTTCCGGGAGATATTTCTCGCCGTAGGTCTCGAGAATAAAGCTGTTCGCGGCAGCTCTTGCCTCTTCGGAAATCCTCAAAGAGTCGGTTCTCATGTATGTGATAAGACCGGTTGTGCCGATTCCTGCGATATCAACACCCTCGTAAAGCTCCTGAGCGGCACGCATTGTACGCTGTGCCTGGAAGCCCATACGGCGTGACGCCTCCTGCTGGAGGGTTGAGGTGATGAACGGCGGAGCGGGATTTTTCTTTCTTGTGCCCTTCTTAACGGAAGTAACGCTGTACTTTGCATTATCAAGTCTTGCGAGATATGCGTCCGCCTGTTCCTTGTTTGTAATCTTGACCTTACCTGTCTCGTCGCCGTAGAAGCTTGCGGAAAAAGTCTTTCTGCTCGGTGCGGTGAACTTTGCGTCGAGCGTCCAGTATTCCTCGGGAACGAAAGCTCTTATCTCGTTCTCACGGTCAACTATGAGCCTTACGGCCACGGACTGAACACGGCCGGCCGAAAGACCGCGGCGAATTTTCTGCGAAATAAACGGGCTGAGCTTATAACCTACAAGACGGTCAAGAATTCTTCTTGCCTGCTGAGCGTTTACAAGGTTCATGTCAATTGAACGGGGATTTTTCATTCCGTTCTCGATACCCGTTTTGGTGATCTCATTAAAAGTAATTCTGTTTGCCGCGTTCATGTCAAGACCGAGTAAGGTGGCAAGATGCCACGAGATAGCCTCTCCTTCGCGGTCGGGGTCGGTTGCGAGATAAACACCGTCTGACTCGGCAACCATGCTTTTAAGCTCCTTAACGAGCTTCTCCTTGCCCTTGATAACAGCATATTTCGGGGCAAAGTCATTCTTAATGTCAACGCTAAGTTTAGCCGCCGGAAGGTCACGAACATGACCCATTGAAGCGGTTACGTTATAGCCTTGACCGAGATATTTTTTTACTGTTTTAACCTTTGTGGGTGACTCCACTATTACCAGTTTGGACATAAATGCATCATCCTATTTAAGTTTGTAGTTTTTGCCTGCAAGAGGCTCGATATATCCGAGAATTTCAAGCTCCGTCATCGCCGAAAGGAAATCGACCGTACTGAGCTTTGTTCTGAGGATAAGCTCCTCCGCCTGCATGGTTTCTTCCGAAAAGGCATTGAAAATCATTCTTGCCTTTTCGCTTATGTTGTTCGGAACGGCAGACTTGACAAAAGGCTTTGTCTCCTCCGTTTCCGTATTCTCTTTCTTTTTGACCTTCTCTTTTTTCGCCGTTACGGTTTTGACCCTCTCCGGCTCGGTTGTGAGAACAGCTTCAATCTTGTCGATATCAAGCATATCGGGATATCTCTCGGCGTATTCCTCAAGAACATCCATCGCATTGAAAACGGGCTTTGCTCCGTCACGCAGAAGCTTGTTAGTTCCCATGTTCATGCTCGAGGTTATATCGCCCGGCACGGCAAAAATATCCCTGCCCTGCTCGATAGCATGATTAACGGTTCTCAGCGATCCGCTTCTCTCATTCGCTTCGATAACAATCGTTCCGTAGGAAAGACCCGAAATAATACGGTTTCTGAACGGGAAATTGTGGCCGAAGGCGGGAGCCCTCGGCGGATATTCCGTGACAAGCGCACCGTGGTGAGCAATTTCTCGCCTGAGCGGTTCGTTTTCGGGAAGATAATCCGTTCCGAATCCGCAGCCGAGAACGGCCACAGTCTTTGCTCCGACATTGAGTGCTCCCGTATGAGCGGCACTGTCAATACCCTTTGCCGCGCCGCTTATTACAACAGCACCCGATCGACTCAGCGATGCCGAAAGCGACCGTGCAATTCTCACGCCGATATCGCTTGCTTCTCTTGCGCCGACCATTGCAACTGTGATTTTGTTTTTCAAACAGTCTAAATCTCCGCGTACATAAAGCACCAGCGGTAAATTAGGCAGCTTGAAAAGCATAGACGGATAATTTTCGTCGTCAGGGGTTACAATTTTGATTTTATATTTTTCGCATTCCGCAACAATTCGTTTTGCGCCGTCAAGAGATGTTGACTTGAGCTTGTTTATCTGTCCGTTTGTAAATATACCCGAAATCTTCCATTCATATGCACCGGCAAAGTAAAGCTTTTCCGCATTGCCGAAATAGGAAACTATTTCATCCGATTTTACGCTTGCCGATATTCCGAGAGCATTCTGCACCCACACCCAGTAAAGCTTATCGCTCATTCTCTCACCATCTCCCAGATAAGTATTGCCGCCGCAGTTCCTGCATTGAGCGATTCGGCCCTGCCGCCCATGGGTATCGTTACTCTCATCCTGCATGCGTTCATCGTTTCCTGCGTCACGCCGTTGCCCTCATTGCCGACAACACAAACCGTTCCGCCGGTCATGTTGATCTCGGTTATTTTCACGCTGTTTTTATCGGGTGTTGAAGCGAGAGTAAGCATACCGTTTTCATTCGCTTCGTTAATTGTTTCAACTGCGTTTGCACGGCTGATTATGTTCATCCTGAGAGCCGAGCCCATTGAGGCTCTGAGTGCCTTGGGATTGTAGATATCGCATCCGCCGCAAACGATGAGACCGTCAATTTCGAGAGCCTCGGCGGTTCTGCTGATTGCTCCCAAATTTGAGGGATCCTGCACATTTTCAAGCATCAGATACCGTCCGTCTTTATTCAAGGCAGCACCTTGTGCCGATTTCTCGGCTCGGCAAATGCAAAAGATTCCCTGAGAATTCTGCGTATCGGAAAGCTTTGCCGCAACCTCGTCCGAGATGCCGTAGACCTCCTCGGATGCTGCTGTTATTCGCTTGCAATATTCGCCGTACTTTTCCTGAGCCGTGCGGCTGAGAAAGGTTCGGTAAATTGCGATTCCGTTTTCGGCGGCGTCCGAGCAGAGCCTTGCACCCTCAAGGAAAAAGGTTTTGCTTTCCCGACGGGTCTTTGAACTGTCACGCACGGCAACCGCAGACCTTATTTTTTCGTTGGTTTTCGACGTTAAAATATCCACGCTCAAAGCTCCTTTCGGGCAAAAATCTTGCAGAAATAAGCGATAAACAGGTATCGCTAAAAAGACAAATTCACGCCCCCTTAACGAAAAAGGGGCGTGATTTTTATTCATTTAAGTGCTGCCTTAGCCTTCTCTGTGAGAGCTGTGAATGCAGCGGGATCGGCGATTGCGATCTCTGAAAGCATCTTTCTGTTGAGTGTGATGCCTGCCTTGTTAAGGCCGTTCATGAATGTTGAGTAGTTCATGCCGTTGAGCTTGCAAGCTGCGGAAATTCTTGTGATCCAAAGGCGGCGGAAATCTCTCTTCTTCTGCTTACGTCCTACATAAGCATACTGACCTGATTTCATAACTGCCTGCTTAGCTGTTTTAAAAAGACTTGACTTTGAGCCGTAGTAGCCCTTAGCCATCTTCATTACTTTATTTCTTCTCTTACGAGACATGGTAGCGCCTTTAATACGAGCCATGGTAACTTACCTCCAATTTTAAATTTAACGATCTGAATTATTTGTACGGGATCAAACGCTTGATCTGCTTAACGTTCGTTGTATCTGCAACGACTGTCTGGCGGAGACCTCTCTTACGCTTGGTCGTCTTTTTGTTGAGGATGTGAGACTTGTTAGCATGTCCTCTGATGGGCTTACCGTTCTTAGACATCTTAAAGCGCTTCTTTGCACCGCTGTGTGTTTTAATTTTAGGCATGGTTTTTTCCTCCTTATGAATTACTTGGATGATTTGGCTGCGATGAACATCAGCATTGAACGTCCCTCAAGCTTAGCCGGCTTCTCGACGGTGCCGTACTCACTGACGGCTTCGGCGAATTTGCTCATGGTGACAAGTCCGTTTTCGGGATGAGCCATTTCACGGCCTCTGAAACGGATTGAAACCTTAACTCGGTTACCGCTTTTAAGGAACTTGATGGCTTGGTTAGCCTTTGTCTCAAAATCGTGCGTATCAATGTTGAGCGACAGACGAACCTCTTTGATCTCAATAACTCTCTGGTTCTTTTTGGCTTCCTTTTCACGCTTTGCCTGTTCAAAGCGATACTTGCCGTAATCCATGATCTTACAGACAGGCGGCTTGGCCTGCGGAGCGATCTTTACAAGGTCTGTGTTCTTTTCATCTGCGAGACGCATAGCCTCTGCAATCGGCATAACGCCGAGCTGAGTTCCGTCCGAATCGATCACTCTGACTTCCTTGTCACGGATCTCTTCGTTGATTTGAGTTTCTTTCGTAGCGATGTTCAAGCACCTCCAAATGCTCAATAATAAAATCAAAGCACGGATGGGAACGAACCTATCCGTGCGCATAAATCTACCGGGAAAATCCCGCAAATTATTGACCGCACGGACGAAACCGTTAAGGTGGGAACGAACCATTCCACTTTGTTGTGTGAGTATTTTATCACCCTATCCGCCTTTTGTCAATAGCTTTTTGCAATCTTTTTTGGGCTTCTTTTAAAATAAATATATTATCATTCTGTAAATTTTTCAACACATAATTGAATTTCGCTTTAAACTGTGTTATTATTGTTATTATTATATAATAAGTTAGGAGGAATTCCCTTGGCAGAAGATAAAGAGAAATCCTTAACGGACGAAACCCTGCCGAAAGAACCCGAGGAAACTTCCGCAAGCTGGGACTGGGACGCCGCCGTTCCGCAGACCGACACAAGCAACATAACGCTTGACGATTTGCAGGAGACGGAGGAAAAGGTCGTTGAACAGCCTGCCGAAGAACCGGAGGAAAACGAAACAGAGAAGGAAGAAGAAGTGCCGGCTTCAAATCCCGACGATGACGGACTTTGCATTGTTTGCGGAAAGGAAAGAGGCAACAGCCCGAGCGATCTTTACTGCAATGCGTGCCGTGCAAAATTTTTGAGAACGAACTACGGTGTAGGCCATATCATTCTCGCCTTTGTTATGGTTATCGTTGCCGCACTCGGCTATTTCGTTGCGACCTCAACGGTCACGGTGTCCTCAAAGCTTTACAAGGCGGAGCAGTGCATTTCCGAAAAGAGATATAACGACGCTCTCAACCTTTGCAGTGAGGCTTTTGACGCAACGGATAAGCTCAACAGCGGAGTTAACGCCGTTATAAAAGGTATCAATTCAAATGCAGCCAATCAGGACTGGTTCACGGAGGGAGAAAAGGCAACTCACCTTATCCTTGAAACCTACGTTCATAACATGACGATCAACGCCACCGACCGCCAGACCTTTGTTGAGGCAGTTGAAAAGTATTATGTCAACGGCGAGCTTGAACAGCCGAGAAATGCGGATATAAAGAAGCTTTACAACGCAATCAAGTCTATTGATACTGTTGCAGCATCTCTTGACGAAAAAATGAACAGCTATGTTACGCAGAAAGAGGACGGAACCTACGACGTTAAATATGACGAAGGTATCAAGTTCTTTGATTCCTATAAGGTAGATACCGATATCGAAAAGGGCCTCATGGAATATTACAAGTTCATGCTTGCTTATTATGCAAACAAGGACAGCAAGACCGCTCTCGGATTTATCGACAATGCATACAAGATATCCGGTGAGTACGGATATCTGTATCTCCAGAACTACATGGGAATGGCATGGCAGTATAAGGAATACGACAAGGTGCTTGAGCTTTCCAAGATCGCAACGGAGCTGAACGTCAACGATGCCTCCGCATATTATTACGCAGTCAAGGTTTATATCGAAAAGAATGACCTTGATTCCGCCGACAAGATGTGTGAGGAAATGCGTAAGGCAAATCCCGACGGAATTGACTATTACAGCACAAAGGCTGAGGTTCTCCGCCGTCAGAACAAGCTCGATGAGGCTATTGAAATTTGCCGCAAGGGTATTGTTGCAGGCTCGGATTCCGAAATCTACCGTCAGCAGGCTATTGCATATCTCCTCAAGAGTGACAAGGAGAACGCTCTCGAGGCAATCAAGCAGTCGTATGAAATTGCAACTCAAAACCAACAGCTTTCAATTCAGACGGCAAACACCGTTGCTCTTATCTGCTTCATCTGCGACGATACAAAGACGTATGAAGAGGTTGAAGCGATGTTCAAGCAGAGCAATATGGAATTAAGCGACTCTGTTAAGAAGTGCATCAAGGGCGACATCACCTTTGAGGATATATTCATGAAAGGATCGGGTGAGATATCATGACAATAGTTTATGTAATTACAAAGTATATCACCGTTATCGGCTCGATTCTTAAAGGCTTCTGGGAGCATCTTTTCTGCCGAATTCTCGGCGTTCCCGTTTCCGACGCCCGTTATCTTCAGGCAACGGAGCTGTGCGGTCACGTTGAGCACGACTTTACAAAGACTAAGGCAGTCACTTTCTTCATTAACTATCTTCCCGGCATGATGAACCGTCTTTTTGCCTATGGTATGCTTGTCGGCGGTTATCTCGGTCTTTTCTATATGAAAGCCGGTACGGATACGGTTGCCTTTTGGTTCTGCGTTGCTCTCTATTATATCGGAGTTTCGCTGATGTGCAACAACGCTCCGCTTTATGAGGACGCACTTAATAACTGGGATCTTCTCTATGGCAAAGGACAAAAGACAAACATCTTCGCAAAGATTTTCGCTTTCATTCCGTCCGTTTACTTTATCGTTTCCGCATGGCTTGAAAAGAACGGTCTCAGCCTCCTTATTTGGATTGCCCTGACCCTCGTAGGAATTTTTGTCCTTTAATAAATGAAATAAAATAACAAAACGCAGCATATTCACCGAAACGGTATATGCTGCGTTTTTATTATAAATATATCTTTTTAGCTTGTATATTAAAAATCATTTTTAAATGTCGTTTGTCCATCTTCATAACACTATTTAATATAATTTATTTACAGACCGCTTTCATCAGTTTACCGGTAAGCTTATCATATCCCGAATACTTCTTTAAAAGGTCAATGGCAAGTGAAAGTATCACAGATAAGGCAAGGAGAACGATGAATATAACTATCGGATATTTGAATCCGTAGATAAAATCCTTTAAAAAATAGCCCCTAAGGAATGTATGCGACAGGAAAATATTGTAAGAATGCTTTCCGAGAAATCCAAGCACCTTGTTAAGGATCGGGATGTCGCAAAGTATAACATAGCAATACAAAACGACATATGCCGAAACAAGCCCATCGCAGATATAACCGATCGCCCAAAAGCTTCGCTGTCTGAAGAAGAAGCAAAGAACAAGCCCGGCCGTCATAACAATAAGTTTTATGATATAATCCCACACCTTGCTCTTTTTTACAATGTGAAAAACTTTGATTCTCGCAAGCAGGTCTTTATCGGCACAAATCATTCCAAGCTCGAGTGTAAAAATCCACCTAACCATATCAAAGTTAATCACATTATCGTCGTACGCCCTATGTACAATGTTGCACACAAGAAAGGTCAACATCAGAATTGGCAAGCAACCGAATTTTTTATACAAACGATAGAGTAAAGGCATAATTGCAACAATCAATATTGCAAGGCTCATATACCACCATGTACCAATTAGAGTCGGTGTCCCAAACAGCTCGGAAACGCCCATAAAATCAAGAAACGCAAGCAGGACACAATTTAACCAAAAAGGTTTTTTATATACATTCAACATCGAGGGTTTAATAATGGCAGATGATATAAGTCCGAGAATATAAATAAACCAAAACACTGTCATAAGTGAAAAATATCTTTTTGCTAACTGCTTTTTATATCCGGCAAAATCGTTAGATTGAATTTTTGATAAGCTGATAGATATTCCATAGCCTGATATAAAAACAAATATTGCAACACAAATTTTAAAAAAAGATGCAATCTCAACCGTAAGTGCTTCTCCTATCGAAGAAAAAACAATGTCATAACCCGCATATCTGTCCGCACTTGTAAAGCAGTGATGAAAAAGCATTATAATAATTGCGACGCCTTTGACAACCAAAGTATCTTTTTTTGAAAAAGTAATTTTATCGCCCATATGTCGGCTTCACCCTTCTGTTTTTGAATATCTTTTTATTGTTTATCACTTTTGCCAATCACCCTATTGAGAGCAATCTTTTATGTATTATACATCATTCATTGCCAATAAGCAACCTCTTTTCAAAGCTATTAAATATGTGCTCGGATTAACACAAAGCACAAATAAATTCGCTGTTCAACAATAAAAATCCAAAAAAATCGACAAAAAACCTGTTGCCAACCATTTAATGATGTGCAACAGGCCTTTTGCTTAGGTAATATTGAAGATTTATTTTTCAATCAAAGCGTCTCTTTCTGCGCCGACGGAAATATACTTAATTTTACAACCAACATTCTTTTCAATGTATTCAATATATTTGCGTGCGTTCTCCGGAAGCTCCGAATATGAACGACACTTTGAGATATCCTCTTTCCAACCGTCAAGATACTCATAGACAGGCACTGCTTTGTTTAGCACATTGCCGGACGGGAAGGAGTCTATAGTTTTTCCGTCATATTCATATGCAACGCAGACGGGTATCTTGTCCATATAGGAAAGCACGTCAAGCTTAGTCAGCGCAATATAAGTTGCGTTCTGAACTCTTACGCCGTATTTTGAAGCAACGATATCAAATCCGCCGACTCTTCTCGGTCTGCCCGTAGCGGCTCCGTATTCATTGCCGGCCTTTCGAAGCTTCTCCGCCTCATCGCCGAAAAGCTCACAAGTAAACGGACCTTCGCCGACACAGGTTGAATACGCTTTCATAATGCCTATGCACTCATCAAGCTTGCATTGCGGAATACCCGCACCTATTGTCGAAAATGCAGAAATGCTGTTTGAGGATGAAGTGTAGGGATAAATGCCGAAATCGATATCTCTCATTGCACCGAGCTGAGCTTCAAAAAGAATGTTTTTATTCTCGTTTGCTGCCTTTGTGAGGTATTCCGACGTGTCGCAAATATATGGAAGCAGCGGTTCGCCGTAGGTTTTGAGCCAGTTGTACATCTCCTCGGCATCAATCGGTTCATGGTGATATCCGCCGACTATTATAAGATTTTTCCACTCAACAATGTCATAAAGATGCTCCTTGATTCTTTCAAGGTCAAAGAGGTCACCCATACGAATGGTCTTTTTCATGTATTTATCCGAATAAACAGGTCCTATACCTCGTCTTGTTGAACCGAACTTTTTATCTGAAAGTCTGTCCTCCTCAAGGCAATCCTGCAAGCGGTGATACGGCATACAAATCGTTGCACGGTCGCTGATTTTGAGATTTTGGGGAGAAATCTTGATTCCGCCCTCACGCAGCTTGCCGATTTCATTGACAAGGTGTTCAATATCAATTACCATTCCTGTTCCGAGGACATTAACCGTTCCGTCCTGAAGAATTCCCGAGGGCAAAAGGTTAAGAATAAACTTGCCCTTGTCATTAACAACTGTATGGCCTGCATTGTTGCCGCCCTGATATCTTGAAACAACATCGTATTTCGGTGCGAGATAATCGACAATTCGACCCTTACCCTCGTCACCCCAGTTAATTCCTACAACTGCCGAAAGCATATTGATCTTCTCCTTTGATTATTTATTTTTATTTTCTTCATCAACGGTTGCCTGAACTCTTGTCGGCAGACCGTAAATGCTGATAAATCCTGTCGCATCCGACTGACGGTATTCTCCGCCGGCATCGAATGTTGCAATATCCTCACGATAGAGTGAGTACGGCGACCAAACGCCGGCGTTAATAATATTACCCTTATAGAGTCTCAAACGAACCTTACCTGTAACATTCTGCTGAGTATCCTCAACAAAAGCAGAAAGCGCATGACGAAGCGGAGTGAACCATTTTCCGTCATAGACAAGCTCACCGAAGGTAACAGCAAGCTCCTTCTTCTTATGAAGCGTATCTCTGTCAAGAACAAGCGTTTCAAGGACTTCATGGGCACGGTAAAGAATTGTTCCGCCCGGGGTCTCATAAACGCCTCTCGATTTCATTCCAACAAGACGGTTTTCAACAACGTCATAAAGACCGATACCGTTCTTACCGCCAATCTGGTTCAATTCTTTTATTATTTCGGATGCTTTTTCCGTCTTGCCGTTCAGCTTAATCGGAACGCCCTTTTTAAAATCAATTTCGACATATTCCGACTTGTTGGGTGCTTGAGTCGGGAAAACGCCAAGCTCAAGGAACCCGTGTTTCTCATACTGCGGCTCGTTTGACGGATCCTCAAGATCGAGACCCTCATGGCTCAAATGCCAAAGATTTTTATCCTTTGAATAGTTTGTCTCACGGCTGATTTTAAGAGGAATATTGTGCGCCTCGGCATAGTCGATTTCCTCATCACGGCTCTGAATATCCCATTCACGCCACGGGGTAATAATCTTCATTTTCGGAGCAAAGTGCATAACCGCAAGCTCAAAACGGACCTGATCGTTGCCCTTGCCTGTGCTGCCGTGGCAAATAGCGTCTGCGTCTTCGGCCTTAGCAATTTCAACAAGTCTCTTTGCGATTACGGGTCTCGCAAAGCTTGTACCGAGGAGATAACCCTCATAATCTGCACCCGCCTGCATGGTCGGAATTACATAATCATCAACGAACTCGTCTGTCAAATCTTCAATGTAAAGCTTTGAAGCTCCGCTCGCCTTTGCCCTTTTCTCAAGTCCGTCAAGCTCACCCGTCTGACCGACATTTGCACAAACGGCAATAACCTCGCAGTTACCGTAATTTTCTTTAAGCCACGGAATGATAATTGAGGTATCGAGACCTCCGGAATATGCCAGTACAACTTTTTTAATCTTGCCCATTTTTCAAAAACTCCTTTTATTCTTTTTCCGGTACAAACATCATACCGAAGCTTATCGACAACAGGACGCAGCAAATCCAAATTGATTTGTCGCCTACAATCTTTGTTATAAAGCTGCCGATTCCCGCACCGACGGCAAAGACTAAAATAACCGAAAAATACGTCAGTGCTTTTTTGAGCACCTCTTTATCGTGCGTGTGATAATATACACACAGTGCCTCCGTGCCGCTTCTCATGTTTCCGATACACATTGTGCTTGCGTAGGCGTGGCCTCTCACCTTATGGAACGTCTGAACCTGTAGGGCACACACATAAGAAACGAGTGCATTTGCGAGATAATCCACTCTATGCGGAAGAAATCCTACAATGAGCAGCAGAATAATCTCGGAAAACAGTATTATTTGCCGCCAATGTATTTTTTCATAATGCTTGAAGTGCATATGCACAACCTCGGCGGTAGCTATACCTAATATAAACGAAACGACAGGAATGAGATATTTAAGAATTCTGCTTGCGTCGCCGTCAAACATTGCCGAACTCATCAAAACAATATTGCCTGTCTGTGCATTTGCAAAAACTCCGCCACGAGAAATATAAGTATATGCATCCTGAAATCCGCCCGAAAGTATGATGAACAAAGCCGTGCGGAAATGGTCTGACATCTGACCGTGGAAATGCTTAATCTCGCTCACGCAGGGTCACTTTCCTTCAACATCTTTTCAATCGTAACAATCTTTGTGCAAAGGCTTAAAATTGTGATAGCCTTGGTTATTTCCTCAACCGTTGCAAATGACGGTGCCAGCCTTATATTTCTGTCTTCGGGGTCAATACCGTGAGGATAGGTCGAACCTGCCGGTGTAAATTTCACTCCGCAGTCGGCGCACATTTTAACTACCTTTGACGCACAGCCGGGCATGGTGTTGAAAGAAAGAAAATATCCGCCCGTCGGCTTTGTCCAGTCGGCAATTCCGCTGTCGCCTAACTCCCTATCAAGCGTTTCATACACAGCGTCAAATTTCGGTTTGAGAATTGAAGCGTGCTTTTTCATATGTAAACGAAGTCCGGCACTGCTCTTAAAGAACCTTGCGTGCTGGAGCTGATTAAGCTTGTCGGGACCGATCGTTGCATATTTTAAAAATGCCTTGAGATCAATAAGGTTTGCAGGACTTGAAGCAACAGCCGAAATACCTGCACCCGGAAAAGTTATCTTACTCGTTGAGCAGAACTCATAGACCAGGTCTGCGTTTCCTGCTTTCTGACATTCTTCGATTATATCGGGGATCTCAGCGCATTCGCCGTCAAAATTGTGAACGCAATATGCGTTGTCCCAGAAAATACGGAAATCCTCTGCCGCGGGTTTCAGATGTGCAAAACGGCGAACCACCTCATCGCTGAAAACAATACCCATCGGATTCTGATACTTCGGAACGCACCATATGCCCTTAACCTTATCGTCCTTAATAAGTTTCTCGACCTCGTCCATGTCGGGTCCGTCATCGTTCATCTTTACAGGAACAAGCTCAAAGCCAAAATGCTCGGTTATTGCAAAATGGCGGTCATATCCGGGGACAGGGCAAAGAAACTTGCGGTTCTTGACCTCCTGCCACGGAGTATTGCCGCATATTCCGTCCGTCATGCCGTGGCTAATAATCTGAAACATCATTGTAAGGCTGCTGTTTCCGCCGACAATTGTATTCGCCGAATGTGTACCCATAATATGAGCCAGCAGACGTTTAGCCTCAGGAATACCGTCAAGTCCGCCGTAATTACGGCAGTCTGTTCCGTTTTCGCTGTCAAGAATGCTGCGATGATCCAATACGTCAAGCATTTTCAGCGACAGCTCAAGCTGTTCCGCAGACGGCTTACCGCGTGAAAGGTCAAGTGAAATACCGCTCTTAACATATTCGTCAAGCCTCTTCTGACAGTCTTTCATTTCATCAGCCAACACCGACATATCTGCATTCTTGTAATTCATCAGTAACACGACCCTTAAAATCCGATTAATAATTGTCCTTGACTTTCAAGTACGGCTATATTATAATGCGCTTGTAACTATATGTAAAATCTATGATTTATATGTTTATCATATCATTTTTGTATATACGAGGTGGCTTTATGTATATCAGCTATGACTATTACAGAATTTTTTATTATGTTGCTAAGTATGGCAATATCACTCAAGCGGCAAAACTTTTATTAAATAATCAGCCGAATCTCACACGTTCAATAAAGAACCTTGAGAGTGAGCTTGGGTGTCCGCTGTTTCTCAGAAGTCACAGCGGAATGAAGCTGACTCCCGAGGGGGAGCGGCTTTACAGCCATATCCGTATTGCTTTTGAGCACATTGAAGCCGGTGAAGCCGAACTGACCGAAAGTAGAAATATGCAAACGGGCACGGTCTATGTAGCCGCCAGTGAGGTCGCACTGCACTGCCTGCTTCTGCCCGTTCTAAAAAAATACCGTATGCTTTACCCCGGTATACATATTAAAATCAGTAACCATTCAACTCCGCAAGCCGTTGCGGCGCTGAGAGAGGGAACTGCCGATATTGCCGTTGTCACAACTCCGACTGTTCGTTCAGCATCTCTTTCGGAAACAACCGTCAAACCCGTCAATGAGGTTGCCGTATGCTCAAAGTCATTTTCATCTCTTATCGGCAGAAAAGTCTCGCTTTCCGAGTTTCTTGATTATCCGCTTATCTCACTCGGTACGAATACAAAATCTTTTGAATTTTATTCCAAGCTTTTCACAGCTCACGGACTGCCGTTTCAGCCGGACATTGAAGCCTTCACCGCAGATCAAATCCTGCCCATGGTCGAAGCTGATCTCGGAATCGGCTTTGTGCCGGAGGAATTCTTGCAAGAGAAAAACAATGTCTGCATAATCGACCTAAAGGAAAAAATCCCCGAACGAAGCGTTGTACTCATAAAAAGAAAGGATCAGTCGCTCAGCATGGCCTCAAAAGAGCTTGAGCGAATGATCCTCGAACAGAGAAATATATAAATGCAAATTGTTTTGGCACGACAATAATTACAGTTATTATGAAATCACTGACGTATTAAATAATAATGTTATATATCGGCGATTAAAAAGCACTAAATCCCCTGTATATCAATGGTCCTAAAAAAAATCTACGCAATGCATAATGCGTAGATTTTTTGTGATTTATGGTTTCGGGGCTTAAGATTAGATAAAACGGCCAAAACTTTATATTTTACTTTAGTGCCGATCTAACCGTTTCAAGCTCAGCCGCTGTATCGATTTCTATAATTTGATCGGCTCTGACCGGATGAACTCTTAGCTTAAATTCATCAATATGCCTATTAACGACATCATCCCAGAACCAATTTTCATGTCCCGGAATTCCATATTCGGCTTCTATTGCCTTATACAGTACCTTGGCGTCCTCTTTTTTGAAGAAAGCTATACCTGTCATATTGTAGCAATTATCTCCGACTTTACCAACTCGTGTTATGAAGCCGTCCTCATCCTGTTCAAACACCCAATCATCGGAGTGTCCTTCTACCATTTTACCATAATAGCAGGAATCTTTCAGTTCGTCGGTAAAAATTGATATATCCGAAACAAACAAATCTGCTTCGCAGATAAAGCAATCGCTTTTTAGCAAGACATCTTTAGCTGCATATACAGAAGAAATGTTGTTAATAGTTTCGTATACATGATTCCTAACCAAAACAAGGTTGGGATATTTTTGTGTTAAGTAGTCAAACTGCTCTCCGAGATATCCTACAACCACAGTAATAGTCTCTACCCCTCTTTTTTCAAGACCATCTATAATCGTTTCAATCATGGGTTTGCCATTCACCGTTATCAACGGCTTGGGCGTAATTTCTGTAAGCGGCAACATCCTCGTTCCCATGCCCGAGGCCATCAAGATTGCATTTTCCATAGCTTTCTCCTTTTTGCGTGAATTTTCAAACCCAAAACTTTTCCGTAGGATCATTCATATCTATTTCATTCAGAGAATCCAGGATACCTCTTTCCTGCATCATATGATATATCGCAACGGCAAAATAAATATCATGTACAGATACACCGATATTATAAGCAAGAATTCTTTCGTCATCATTCTCACGACCGGGTTTATTACCATTGACAACATCACAGACTTCGGCAAACTGCTTAAATTTATCAAAATTTTTAAAATGTCGAACATGTCCCAAGTCATCTGCGAACACCTTGTCAAAGAACAGGTCACAATTCGTAAAGCCGAGAGTGTGAATCGGCTGCACAAGAACGCCCTTGTCAAAATATTCATCCGGACAAACATCATTCGGCAGATATGTTGCACCGGAGATTACTACATCCGAACCCTTAACCATTTCTTTTGCTGTATCGACAAAAGAAAAATGAAGATTCTTATAGCTTGCAAATCTTTTGGCAAAATCTTCCTCTTGACCTTTGTATCTGAGCAGTTTTACATAAAACTCTCTGTCCCGAAGCTTGTCGGCCAGAATTAAAAGTGTCGAACGAGACACGTTACCCAATCCCATTATTCCGATTGTAGCAAAATCTTTTTTGCCCAAAAGCATAATAGAGTGCGCCGCAACAGCTCCCGTCCTCATAGTGGTAATCCATGTTCCGTCCATTAAAGCGACGAACTCTCCGCTGTCTGCATTCATCAGCAAAATACGGCTTTCAAGACTGGGGACACGATTCGGATATCGTGTTACAACCTTCACCCCGCCCCATTTGGTGTTATCCGAACCGGGGATTATGCTCGGCATGACATTGCAAAAAACTCCGTCATACGGTTTCAAGCTTATTTTAGGAGGCAGCAGAGCTTTTTTCTTGCTTCTTATCATTGCTTCTGCCCAATCAAAGCACATCAAAGGCTGAACATTCAAATCAGCAATATCCTTAAATGATATAATCTTCATAAGCCATGTCTCCTTTTGCTCAAAACCGTATTCATATTCAAACCACACCGGTATTTGTTAATTATACATTATATAGCATAATTAGTCAATACACATTCAAACGCATAGAGTTTGCAATATAGACACCCCCAAAAAAGCAGAAAGCAGTAAACAAAAATATATTTAAGTCAGCAAGCTCGGCAGGAATTTCTTTGTTATCGCACATGGTCAAAAGAGGTGTTGTTTCGTTGTGGCCGTATTCAATCACTATCAGATTTAGTTATAATCCGTGAAGACGGGCAGACGGACAATCCAAATAATTTTACAAGGCGGTGGAATAAATTCCTTGCCGCTAACGGAATACACAGACTTAAATTACATGGCCTACGCCACACTTGTGCAACTATGCTTCTTAAAAACAATGTTGACATAAAATCCATTGCAACAAGGTTAGGACATAGCGACGGAACAATGGTTCTTAACGTTTACGGTCATTCCCTTGACAGCATGAGTCAAGCCGCAGCAGAAACTATGGACAAAGTTCTGAATATTTCATAGAAAACCGGAGGGCTCAAACGAGTCCTCCGTTAGCTGACCATTGATTTGAATTTATTAAATAATTGTAAACATCAATTGAAAATCAATTCAATATTACCTTCTACTAATAATACATTTTTATAGTTTTATAACCGATAAAACTATATAACTTACATTATGAATATGTTTAGCCCTTTTCTTTGTTTATAAATTCATATGAAGTTTTGATCTTAATTTGACATTTCGACAGCCCATCGTCTGCCGTTAAACTTTAAAAGATTATAGTTTTCGTCCGTAACCGCGTAGCCTACAGTCTCCGTGCCGATATCGAGACCTAAATAATAATTTCCTCTTTTCATACTGACAACCGCCTTTCAATATGTTACCATACAAGTGTAGTTTGATCCTATGGAACTACACTGTGAGTTCAAATAAAAGTTTAACTCAAATCGTTGACGTTAATTCGTTCAACCGCACATTGTGTGCTAAAAGACCTCTTCGGTGAGGTCTTTTTTATTTCATATTGTAATTATAATCATAATGTAACTATTTGTCAATTAATGTATTATAATTTCAGTACCATTAAAAGTATTCTACTTTATATTTCAAAAAATTAAAATTCAAGTCCCTCTTTGAAGAGTAAATAATGCACTATTATTAAATTTCTAATTTTTCAACATCCCGTTGCCCATTCGTCGCCCGTCGAAGCTATTGATCTACATCAAATTTTAATTTTGCTGTATTTTTCAGTTGTAAAAAGGCAAAAGAAAAACGCCTATGATCATTGATAATCCTAGGCATTCCTGGCAGGGGCAGAAGGACTTGCCGTGTGCTTC
>ULMG01041858.1_pt1 | contig 18175 bp, 16 predicted proteins | sample 1951601 | NCBI WGS metagenome assembly ULMG01 (sample SAMEA4835545, study PRJEB28245) | human gut metagenome | biome: gut microbiome; material: fecal sample | place: Denmark | collected 2008
AAGCCACTATCGGTTCCGCTCAGCAGGAAGCTACCAGAATTGTGAACGACGCTGTTTCAAAGGCCGAGTCCAAGAAGAAGGAAGCTATACTTGAGGCTAAGGATGAAATCCACCGTCAGCGCAACGAGCTTGAAAAAGAGCTTCGTGAAAGAAGAAGCGAGGTTCAGCGTCAGGAGCGCAGACTTTCCCAAAAAGAGGAAAGCCTTGACAGAAAGACGGAAAATATCGAGAAGAAAGACGAACAGCTCAGCAATAAACTCAAAGCAGCCGAAAAGAAAGCTGAAGAGATTGAGCTTGTTAAGCGAAGTCAGATCGAAATGCTCGAGAAAATTTCAGGCTTTAACAAGGAACAGGCTAAAGATTATCTGCTTAAAACTCTTGAGTCCGATCTCGTTCATGAGAAAGCGGTCAAGGTCATGGAATATGAGCAGAAAACAAAGGATGAAGCAGACGAAAAAGCTCGTGAAATTATTGCGACGGCAATTCAGCGCTGCGCCGCAGATCACAGTGCGGACGCTACGGTTTCGGTCGTTGCTCTGCCTAACGATGAGATGAAGGGTCGCATAATCGGCCGTGAAGGACGTAATATCAGAACTCTTGAAACAATCACCGGAGTCGATCTTATTATTGACGACACACCGGAAGCAATCACAGTTTCATGTTTTGACCCTGTTCGCCGTGAAATTGCAAGACTTACCCTTGAAAAGCTCATTGCCGACGGACGAATTCATCCGACCAGAATTGAAGAGCTTTATGAAAAATCAAAGCGTGAGGTTGAACACACCATCAAGCAAACGGGTGAAAGAGCCGCTATTGACGCCGGTGTCAACGGAATTCATCCTGAGCTTATTAAGCAGCTCGGCAAGCTGAAATACCGTACCAGCTACGGTCAGAATGTACTCAACCATTCACTTGAGGTTTCTTACCTCGCCGGTCTTATGGCTGCCGAACTCGGTGCAGATGTTAAGACGGCAAAGCGTGCGGGTCTTCTTCACGATATTGGAAAGGCCCTCGACCACGAAATGGAAGGTTCTCACATTGAGCTTGGCGTTGAATACGCTAAGAAATACAAGGAGAACGATAATGTTGTTCATGCAATCGAAGCTCACCACGGCGACGTTGAAGCAAGAACAATCGTTGCTTGCCTCGTTCAGGCGGCCGATGCAATATCCGCTGCAAGACCGGGCGCAAGAAGAGAAAATCTTCAGAACTATATCAAGAGACTTGAAAAACTTGAAGAGATCACAAACTCATTCCCATGCGTTGAAAAATCGTATGCAATTCAGGCCGGCCGTGAGGTTCGTATCATGGTTAAGCCGGATGCTGTTTCGGACGATCAGATGGTGCTCGTCGCCAGAGATATCGTCAAGAAAATTGAGGATGAACTGGAGTATCCCGGACAGATCAAGGTCAACGTTATTCGTGAAAATCGTGTAATAGACGTTGCTAAATAATTTTTTGAAATAGAGTTAAACTGAAAGTAATCAGGCGTTTCGGATTTTTCCGAAACGCCTTTTTAATTATATTCTTTTATTAATATACTTCAAACGTTGTTATTGTTGCAAAATCTCTTGTCTTTTCAATAACAAGCTTCAAGCGTCTTGCATCCATTGTCGGCAGAAGGCAGATTTTCTTTCTGCCAATCGTTGTGCCGCTGTAAAGCTTATGCCATTTTTTATCAAAGAAATAATAGAGCTTAAACTTTTCGACCTGCTGACCTGTTTCAATATTCTCGGCAAGAACAACCTTGTTAATGCTTTTGACCTCGCCCATGTCAAGGGTAATAACACTCTTGCGTGCTTTCGGTGCACTCTTGAAATAGGACTTGCCGGAATTAATAAAGCGTGCGGAGTGCAGATCATCGCTGTGACCCTCATCTTCAAATTTTCCGTTCTCTGCGTGATTCTCCTTGAATTCTATTCCGAGCTGAACTCCGAGAGTAACAAGATGCTCTACGTCGACCTTGTCAATTTTACCCGTGTGCGACGGTGAGATATTCAATATCAGCGAACCGTTGTTGCCTACCGACTTAAAATAAACCTCAAGGGCCTTTGAAAGCACCTTAACATCAAAATTTTCCGTCTCATGGAAGAACCAACCGGGTCTGAGCGAAATATCGGTAATTGACGGGAACCAAACAAGCTCCTTTGCTCTTTTGATTTTGCTGCGGCTGCCGAGATCGGGTTCAACAAGCTTTTTTGACGGTGCATTATTGATTAAATCCTTCGGCACAACGCTCCATTCGCTTGTTCTGCTCACTCCGACATGGTTTCCGCACCAGCGAATATCCGGACCGCAGTTACATATCATTGCATTCGGCTGATATTTGCGAACCGTATCGTAATATCTTTGCCAATCATACTTCTGCCGGCCGCTGTTGTCACGTTCAAACCACACGCAAAAGATATCGCCGTAATCCGTGCAAAGCTCTTTAATCTGATTGACAAAAAAGTCGTTGTATTTTTCCGTGCCGAATGTCGGCTCATGCATGTCGTAAGGCGAAAGATAAATTCCAAACTTTATACCCTCGGCGGCACATTCATCGGCAAGTTCCTTTACAAGGTCGCCCTCGCCGTCTCGCCACGGTGAATTTTTTACACTATGCTCCGTGTACTTGCTCGGCCAAAGGCAGAATCCGTCAGAATATTTGCACGTCAGCACAATTCCTCTCATCTTTGCAGCCTTAACCGTACTGACCCACTGCTTTGCCGAAAAATCAGCCGGCTTGAAATATTTTTCGGGTTCACGGCCCGTTCCCCACTCCGTATTACAGAATGTGTTCATTCCGAAATGTATGAATGCCATGAATTCCGTATTCATAAAATCTATCTGCGCCTTTGACGGCACAATACTGTTTGCTCTTTCAATATAATCCGACATTGCAATACCGTTCCAATCCTAAAACTAACATCTTTTCTCCGGTTTAATCCATAAATTTTACCTCCAAAATAATATTGTTTCGGAGGCCGAAAATCTACAAGCCTTTGTAATCGTAAATCAGCCGTTGTTTTTCATTTTTTCTTTTATCCGGGTTGTCGAAATACCCTTGGTATACGGCAAATACTCTATGCTTACACCGATTTTCGCAAATTGCTGTTCGGTTTTGTTATATCTTTCCGTACCCTTCCAGTCATCTCCGGAAAACAAAACATCAAACTTATATTTACTTTGGCAAAGCATCTTATCCTCGGTCTCCTCGGGGTTGATCACAACAACTTCATCAACACATTTAAGTGCCGCCAAAATTCTTACTCTGTCCTCAAGCGGGTAAACAGGTTCCTTATGCTTTACATTTCTCACATAATCGTCGTCGCAAACCGCAACAATCAGATGCGAACACATTGCCTTGCATTTTTCAAGCAAATTCAAATGTCCGACATGAAAGACATCAAATACTCCGGTTGTGAAGCCTATGTTATACATAACTCATGCCAGCTCCTTATTCGTAAATTCTTCTATTTTTTCAAAAATTTCCTCCGGGAAAACAACTGTGTCTAACGGAAAATGAGAATGGCTTACAACAGGAGTCATATAGTTATCACCGTAATACAGTTTCAAATATCCGTCATAATCCTTAGGAATTTTAAATTTTCTTGTTTCAAAAACATGCTCGTCCAATTCTTCGATAAATCTTCTCGGAATTACTCTGTAATTTGTGTGCATACAAAGGTTGAAAACTTTATCGTTTTTGCTTCCCAACAAGCATATCGCCGCCCTGAGCAACGAGACTAATTTAATTCTCAAAAACTCCGGCAAGCTCTCGGATATGTCATAAATCCGTGTATTTTGAAAATCTATGTTATGTCTTCTCTTATATCTGTTGAGATATTTCTCAAGTATCATGAAAATGCAGCCAAGCAATTTTTTCTGAATTTCCACAAGCTTGTCGTTTTTTGCACAATCGCAGAAAACAAAAATATCTACCCATATACCTTTATTGATATTCAGCTCATCTGTTGCATACTCATCAACACATGTGCCGTCCAGCCTTATCCTCGGCAGAAAATGAATCGTTTCATGATCGGTTGAATAATCGGCAAAAAATAAGCCGTCAATATGGTTGTTATGCTTTTTAAAATATTTCTTCAGCTTTTTAAAATCCACGTCGCTCATCAATACATCTATGTCATCATCCCAAGGGATAAATCCATCGTGTCTTATTGCACCCAGCAGCGTTCCGCAAGCCAAAACCAAGTTAACTCCGATTTTCTTGCAAATCTCATCCAGTTTGCAAAGTATATAGTATTGTGTATGTTGAAGATCTTTGAGATCAAAATCCTTCTTGTTCATTTCAAGCACCACCATATTGTTTTATTCAGTTTATTCTATCAATATTTTAATTAAAAGTCAACATTAACATAATGCTGTTTTCGTTTGATATATCATAAAAAGTGATTGACTGTTTTCGATTAAATTAGTATAATAGATTTATCTTTATTTTGGAGGCATTGTCTAATGAAAAAGTATATCAAAATCATCATCTCTTTCCTGCTTGTTCTCGCCCTTATGCTCGGCGTCGGAACAATCGCTTTTGCCGAAGAGAACACATCGAACAAGCTTACAATTATTTCTTCAAATGTTGCGGGACTTCCGATTCCGTCAAAGTTTGACAAAGACGGCAAGGTTGTTCCGAAAACACAGAAAATCATGGGCGAAATGCTCAACAACAGCGGCATTGACATTATCTGTGTTCAGGAAGATTTCCAGTATCATGCGATCCTCGCAAAGCAGATGACAAACTATCCGTATCAGACTTACACAAGCGGTGGTGTACCCGTCGGCGACGGTTTGAACATTTTCTCCAAGTATCCTATCTACAACATCGAGCGTGTTGAATGGGAGGCTTACAACGGAATTCTTGACGCTGCAAACGACGGCCTTACTCCCAAGGGTTTCCTTAAATGCACAGTTGATTTCAACGGCGTTCTCGTCGATGTTTACGACACTCACCTCGATGCCAACGGTTCGCTTGCAGACTGCGCAGCCAAGAAAGCTCAGCTTGAGCAGCTTAAGGCTTACATAAACGAAAATTCAAAGAACATGCCTGTTGTTATCACCGGTGACATGAATATCGCAATGCACTGTGACATCAACGCAGAATTCTACCCGGTAATGATTGAAAACGGCGGATTTAAGGACGCATGGTCAGAGTATTGCAACAACGGCGTTTATTTCACGGAGCGTCTCTCGTCTGAAGTGAATGCCGAATATGAGGCAAAATTCGGCGGCAACTATTGGGGTCGCTGGGACTCCGTTGAGCGTGTTGTTTATCGCAGCAGCAGCAACGTTGAGCTTACGCCGACCGATTTCCGCTATGAGGACTACAACAACCGTGACGGTCACGGTGTAGTTACAGATCACAGTGTTATGATTTGCGAGCTTGAGGTTGCAGCAAATGATTATGTTGCTCCTGCAATCGAACTCAACAAACAGCAGAAAGAGCCGCTTGCAGACAGAATCGCACGCACAATCAAGCTTACGGCAAGATGTATTTACAGAATTCTCACTGACCTTATCGCAAAAATCAAGTCGGGCGAAATTACAATAAAGTAAGGTGCTTATAATAATGAAAAAGACTTTTAAAATAATTCTCTCGGCAACGCTTGCGATCATGATGTTGCTTTCCGTAGGCACGGCAGCATTCGCCGAGGATGATACACCAAATATAACGGAAAGCTCTCTCTCCGTTATGTCGGCTAATGTTGCAGGTCTTCCGATTCCGTCAAAGTTTGATAAGGACGGCAAGGTTGTTCCGAAAACACAAAAGATTCTCGGTCAGCTTCTCAATGAAAGCGGTGTTGACATTATCTGTGTTCAGGAGGATTTCCAGTATCACGCAATCCTTGCCGCTCAGATGAAGAACTATCCTTATACAACCTTCACCAGCGGTGGCGTTCCTGTCGGTGACGGCATGAACATCTACTCAAAGTACCCGATCTACAATGTTGAGCGTGTAGCATGGGAAGTTTTTAACGGCATACTCGACGCTGCAAATGACGGTCTTACACCCAAAGGCTTTATGAAATGCACGGTTGACTTCAACGGAATCCTCATTGACCTTTATGACGTTCATTCCGATGCAAACGGCTCTCCGAATGATGTCAAGGCGAAACATGCGCAAAATGAACAGCTCGCCGCCTACATTGACAAAAACTCCGCAGACCGTCCCGTTATAATCACGGGTGATATGAATGTTTACACTCATTCCGAGCAGGATGTAGGTATCTATGAAATCTATGTTTCCCGTGAGGGATTCGATGACGGCTGGACAATGTTCTGCCATGACGGAATCTATTTTGAGCATAATGTAACCTGGCAGGAACGTCAGGAGCTTGAACAGCGCTACGGCGGAGGTCCGTGGGGCCGTTGGGATTCCGCTGAAAGACTTCTTTATCGCGGAAATTCAAGCATCGGCTTCGAGGTTACGGATTTCAGATATGACGATTACAATGCGCTTGCCGGTCAGCCCGTCTCCGACCATAACATGATGGTTTGCGAGCTTAAGGTTACGGCAACGGATTATGTACGCCCCGAGATGGAGCTTAACGTTGAAACAAGACGTCCCCTTGCCGAAAGACTTTCGCACGGCGTTAAAATGGTGTTCAGATGCCTCAAGCTCATCCTCACCGACCTTATCGCAAAAATCAAATCGGGTGAAATAACATTCCCGACCAAATAAAGGAGCTACATATGAGACCGATTACAACATTCGTCAGGCACAATTCAATCAAAGCCATGCTTGCCGCAGAGCATGGGCTGAAAGCTGTCTCAAATGGCAAGCTCGGCAAAAATCTTTTTGACGTTGAGCCAAAATTCATCGGCACGGATGTCAGAATAATTAAAGAAACAGATGATTCAACATTTATCGCAAAATGCGACACAAGCGGCCGAATTGTCAACAAGCCGTTCAAGATTCTTGTAACGACCGATCTTCACCTTTGCGATGATTATGAACTTATCAATAAGTCCCTTTCCATGCTTGCAAAGCATGTTGAGGCAGAAAGACCCGACCTTATTCTTTTCACGGGCGATATTGTTCTGACTGATCATCAGCAGGTTGACTGTGTTCAGTTTGGCCGTTTCATGGAAAAAATGGGCATCTACTGGGCTTACGTTTTCGGCAATCACGAGGCGAGAGCCGAGAAAGAATATCACAAATTTTTCATGCTCAAGAATCTTATCAGCTTCCCCCACTGCCTTTCGAAGTTCGGCGATCCGTCACTTTTCGGCTACGGCAACTTTTTTATCAACATTCTTTCCTCGCCGACATCAATTCAGCAGAGCATTGTAATGCTTGATTCCGGCAGAAACACAAGTCCGACTCACAACGCCGAAAACGGTGCGCCTGCCGAGCTGAAATGCTATGACTTTCTGAAGAAAGATCAAATTGACTGGTACAGAAAAAATATTATCAGCCTTGAAAGCGAGTATGGCAAATTCAAGTCGATAATGGCTATGCACATCGCTCTTTGCGAATACGAAAATGTCATGCAGCTTGACGGAAACGGCAAGTATGTTCCGACCGGCAAAGCGGAAATTCTTTACGGCGGAATGTATGAATCAGTCGGCTGCTCCGAATTCAACAGCGGAATGTTCGACGTTATCAAGGAGCTTGGCAGTACTCAGGCCGTTATCGTCGGCCATGACCATGTCAACGATTTCTGTGCTAAATATGACGGTGTTTACCTTGTCTACGCTCAGTGCGACGGCTACAATACTTATACAATGGGTACAAATTTCGGCTGGGATGAAAAGGACTGGATGCAAGGCGTCACAATGATTGACATGGACAAAGACGGTGAAATCGGTTTCAGACAGCGTTTCAACAGAAATTATTTATAAGGAGACTTTTAATGGCCCCATATATACTCAAAAAACATTTAGCAAGAAAAATCACTTTTCTCGATAAGAATGACCCTAAAATTCCCGCCGCTCTTTTCAGCGCAGTGAGTGAAGCTCCCGATCTTTCGGGCTTTTCCTATCCCCTCCCCTCGGCAAAGAACGAATATACCTGTTCGGCCAAGGGTGACAATTCGGTCATGTGGTACGGCGGCAAAACAGGAATTACCCGCTATGACCCGAACGGTGAGAGCATTGAGGATAAAATCATGTATTTCAGCGCTCACCGTCACCTCCCGCATCACGCTGTTGACGCAATGCTTGCCGACGGAATGAACCTTTGGGCACTTTGCAGAGATAAGGTTGCTCACATTGAGATGATTATGCTCACGGCGGAGGAAAAAGCGGAAATTCTTCTTGACGAGACTAACAATTATGTTATGCGTCGTGGAATGGTAAGTCAGCGTGACCTTAAGGAATTCAGAGATTATGAGTCACGATATCCTTATGCCGCCTGCGACAACGACGGGCTTTTCACATCGGGCTATGCAATCGGCGAGATGTACCGTTATGCAACGCTCAAAGAGAAGCTCGGCAAGAATCACCCGAGAGTTCGGGACGCAAGAAAGAACGCAACAAAGGCTTGCGAGGCGTGCTTGCTTTTGATGTATGTTCACGGCAGACCCGAGGGCTTCATTGCACGTTCATATCACGTTACCGGAGAGCCTATCCCCGACGACGGTATTTTCTATAAGAGAGATGGCAAAACGGCCCATTGCGTTTTCACAAACGACGCAAAGAACAGCGGCAGGCTCGGCGAAGAAGTTCCCTGCGACTACCCTGTTCCCGAAAGACTTGCCGCTCTTTATCGTGACCTCGGATACACAGACGATGACATCTATTATAAGGCCGATACCTCCAGCGATGAGGTTACAGGCCACTTCCTCCAGATGAAAATTGCGCACGATTTTCTCGCCGAGGACGACCCGGAGCTTGACGAGCTCATCAAGGATGCATGCAAGAGAACAACAAAGCACATCATTGACCACGGATTCGAATTCTGCGAATCCTCAGGCAAGCCGACCACATGGGCCAAATGGAGCAAACGTTATTTTGACAACGACCCTATCGGCTATGTTGACGCTCCGCTCAATTCCTCCGAAATGCTTGTTTATCTCAAGATTACAATGTACATAACAGGCGAAAAGGGAATTTGGCAGGAAACCTACGATAAGCTCATTTCCGAGGGCTATGCCGACCTCGGTGCAAAGCACTATGACCGTTTCTATCAGGGCGCAATGAGAGAAAAAGTAAACCCCGAAGAGGATCTCATGTACGGCGACAATATGCTTGCACTGATGACATACTGGATGCTCTGCACGCTTGAAACGGACGAGGAGCTTCTCGCAAAATACCGTGCCGCATTCAAATCCTGGAGCGGACTTATTCTGCGTGAGCACACTCCGGGCTACGACTTTATGTACAAGCTCGGCGTTCCCGATGCGGAAATCGACCTTGAAAAGGATGCAAAATGGTTCACCCACTTTGAGCCGACCCGACTCACATCATCCATTAATACCGGTCGTCATGACGTTGCCGCCAAGCTCGGCAGAAATTACGACGAAAAGAGAGAGGTTGAGATCTCCGCTCTGCTGATGCCGAATGAAAGATTTATTTCAAAGTATGACAGAAACCCGTATTACCTTTCCGAAAACAATAACAAGGGTACAGCCATTGAAAGCTGCTACATTTACACCTACGCCTATTGGATAGGCAGATACTACGGATTTATCGACGAGGAGGGACAGGCATGAGCAAAACAGCAATATTAAACGAATTCAGCATTGAAGCCGTCAAGGACGCTTTGCAGAAGCTCGAGTCTTTCCCGAATCTCAAGGTCAACGGTCTTAACGCATATCAGCTCACCGAGCTTTCGGCTATTGATCCTGAGCTTTTTGCGGAAATTTCCGATATGATCAAGGCTGACCGCTGGTTTCCGTATGTCGGCACATGGACAAACACCGACGAGCTGTCTGAAATTGCACTTACCAAAAGCTGCCTTTATTCCGTTAGGTACTTCCTTGACAATTTCGGCAAGAAATACCGTGTTTTTCACGGCAAAAAGCTTTATAACAACATGCTGCCGCAGATAGTATATTCTTCTCTTTTCGACGCAGTTGTGCTTGAAAGCGAGACCGAAAGCAAGTGGCTTCACGGTGCAGACGATTTCAGAACCCTCGTTATGACAGCCGATACCGTTGACATCAACGACCTTGACGACGACGGCATTTCGGCAAACGATTTCATTTCATACGAGGATTTGGCGGATGAATTTTTTGATGCCCATCTTGAATTGGAAACCGTTTTTCTTCCTGCGGGAAATGTAAATCCCGAGGGAATCGAAAAAGCTCTCGTTGATGCGGAAAAATTCGCTGCAATCAACGGTGAAGACAGAACCGCCAAAATAAAAGATGCATGGCTCGCTTATTTTGACGGCGAGTGTGAAGCCGCAAGAGAGATTGCCGACGGCATTACGGGCGGCTCATCTCCCGACGAAAGCGTTTTCAAACTCAGCGATGGCAGCATCGTTCTTACAGAGGTTAAGCTCGCCGAGGACGGAAGCGGAGATACGGTTATCCGTGTAGCAGAAACAAGCGGCAAAGAGCAGTCGGCATACATCATGTGCGACCGTCTTGACGCAGGCTTCCGCTTTGAGATCATGCCTTATGAGATGCCGACCTTCCGTATTCCGAAAGGCTCGGACGGATATTCAAAGGAAATCTATATCTGTGAATAAAGATATGAGGGATTGCTGCTCAATGCGGCGATCCTTTTTATTGCATTATAATCCGTTTTGTGACATAATTATATGAAAACTGACTCGGAGGGGTTACATATGTCCAAAAAAATCACACTTCACGGCGAGTTTGTCTATGTGATGGCGATACTTCTGCTTTCGCTCGCCGTTGCAATGCTCAGTGCAGCAAATTTCGGCGTTTCAATGATTGTTGCGCCTGCCTACATAATCAGCCAAAAGCTCGGTGTTATCACCTTCGGTCAGGGCGAATACCTTGTTCAAAGCTTGCTTTTTATTGCTTTTTGCATACTCATGAAAAAGGTTAAGCTTGTTTATTTCAGCTCGTTCGCAACCTGTCTGATTTACGGTGCAGTGCTTGACCTTTGGCGAAAATTCGTTCCGATTTTCAATCCCGACATCACAGCTCCCGGTTCAATGGGCTTGCCTGTGCGTATTTTTCTTTTCATCGGCGGAATGATTTTAACTTCGTTTTCGGTTATGCTCTTTTACAAGACGTACTTATACCCGCAGGTTTACGACTTTTTCGTTAAGGGCATAAGTGCACGATTTGACAAAGACAGAACAAAATTCAAAATTGCGTTCGACTTCTCATGTCTCGCCGTTTCATGCATACTCACCCTCGTTTTGTTCCGCAAATTTGTCGGAATCGGTGTCGGAACTCTTGTTCTTACTGCACTCAACGGCTTCATAATCGGTTGGTTCGACAAGCTCTTTGACAAATGTGTTGACCTCAAGCCTCTGTTCCCGAAATTCGCCGCAAAATTCGATTTATAATTCCGTAAAAAAGAATTAACAAATAATTCACTTGAATTATCGGGCAAAATGTTGTATGCTTATATCAAAGGAAAATGTTTTTGCTTCAGTCGTTTTCCTAAATTACGGAGGTAACAATCATGAAAAAAGGTTTATGTATAGTTCTCTCGGCTCTTATGGTAGCTTTCTCGTTCGCTTCATGCGGCAAGAAGGACGTCAGCGACGAGCCGACAAAGATTGATGAAAACGGTTCGGCTTATGTTGAGGTAACCGACAAGGACGGCAAGGAGGTAACATCGGTTCTTTCCGATAAGGATAAATCCAAGGCAGACAAAAAAGCGGCTAAGGATAATAAAGAAACGACAACCGCAGACGCCTCCGAGATTGCCTCAAAAGCAGAAGGAGCCATGTCGGGCTTCACAAATGTTGATGAAAAGGATATCCAGTCCGATAAGAAAGACCTTATTAAAGACGGTACATCCACTAAAAAAACATCTCTGCGTGATGATGTTATCATCAAAACATCAAAAACCAGAAAATTCACTTTGAAAGCCAAGATCAAAGCAGCATCCGGCGAGAATACCCCTGTAACATGTGTTACAAACGGCAAAAAATTTGCTTATGACATGACAAAGAACGGTTCGCAAATCAGAATAATAATGGACGGTAACAACCTTTATTTATTGTTACCTGCTATTAAATGGTATGTTAAAATGTCAACCGATGACATTGGCCTTGAAAGCATGGACGATATGATGTCCAATCTTGCAAGTACCGAAGATAAATATGTCGGCTCAACAAAGGTAACCGTTAACGGCACTGAATACACTTGTGAGGAATATAAAAACAGTGACGGAAGGATAACCAAGTATTATTTTGATAAAAACAATAATTGGAAGCGTATTGAAGGAATCAACGGTGACGAAGTTACCATTATGGAAATTGACTCATTCTCAGGAAAAGTTGATGACAGCGTTTTCTCTCTCAAAGGCTACACGGATATGACAGCAATTGCGATGGGACAGGCAAATATCACTACAACCACTAAAAAAAGCTAATGAAAAATGTACTTATAACAGGCTCTGCGAGGGGTATCGGTGCACAGACGGCGAAGCTCTTTGCCGCAGAGGGATACAACGTTATCGTAAATTATAATACAAGTGAAAACGAAGCCGCTGAGACTTGTCGTGAGATAAGGCTCGGCGGCGGCAATTCTGTCATGATCCGGGCGGACGTTTCAAAAAGAAACGAAGCCGAACACCTTTTCAGCGAAGCCAGAAAGGAGTTCGGCTCTGTTGACGTGCTTGTAAATAATGCAGGCGTTGCACAAATCAAGCTTTTTACGGATATCACGGACGAGGACTATGACCGAATGTTTGACTGCAACGTAAGGAGCGTTTTCAACTGCTGTCAGCTTGCGCTTCCCGATATGATTCACAAAAAGCATGGCAGAATTATCAACATATCGTCCATGTGGGGCGTTACAGGCGCATCGTGCGAGGTTCACTACTCTGCCTCCAAAGCTGCCGTAATCGGCCTCACAAAGGCTCTGGCAAGGGAGGTTGCCCCGTCGGGAATAACCGTAAACGCCGTAGCCCCCGGAGTTATCGACACGCCGATGAACAACGGCTTTGATAAAGAGACAATGGAGGCTCTAAGGGAGGAAACTCCCGTCGGCAGAATCGGCACTCCCGAGGATGTAGCAAGAGCGATACTTTTCCTTGCCGATGAGAAGTCCTCTTTTATCACAGGTCAAACTCTCGGCGTTGACGGAGCTTTTATCTAAGCGTAACTTGGTTTTTTCTACAAAATGTATTTATACATTTTGTAGAAAAAGATTCTTGATTTTATGATAAATATGTGTTAGAATATCCTATACGCTAAAGTGATTACTGAAATGGAGGAATCCTAATGGCTGTTTGCCCGAAATGCGGAAGAAAACTTAAAATTACAGATATCAAACCCACCTGTCCGGGTTGCGGTGTCAATCTTCTCTATTATAAGATTGAAGAAAGGCTTGAGGTCGACGCTATCAACGCTGAGCTTGAGCACGCAAAAACTCAGAAGAGAGTTGACCGTGCCAAGGACGCAATGTTCGGTACACCTCTTGCAATCGTAAGACTTGTTCTTTTGGTGCTGGTTGTCGGAATGTTCTTCGTTCCGCTCGCCACGTTCCATGCAGTTGGTCCGTATTTTGACAAGACAACATCGCTCAATGCTCTTGAGATTTACAATTCGGTTTCGTCTCTTGACTTTGACGGAATGTTTGTTCTCGCAGGCTCACCTGTTCTTAAGACAAGCTTTATGTTCCTTGCCATTTCGGCTGTAACGATTGTTGTTTCTGTTCTTTGTGCATTGCTTGAGCTGATTTTCAGCTTCCTTTCAAGCTCGCCGCACGGTTTTTCAAGAAACATCACCCTTGCCTCCGTCGGCATTGTTTCGGCAGTTGCTTCCCTCATTACATACAAGAAATTCCTTGTAAACATTGAATCCGTTTTTAGCGGAATAATCGACGGCTCTGTTAAGGTTGGTATTTATCTTGTAATTGCAGCATTTGTTCTTTGCATTGCAATAAACATTATCATCAAGGTTCAGCACAAGCCCATCAAGTATAAGGACACATACGTTGACAGCGTTCCTTACGAAGTTTTCGTTGAGAAGTTCGGCATTAAAAAGTACGATATGGAATCTCTTGACGCTATCAAGGCCGATATGGAACAGTACAAAGTTGTTGAAGACTAATTTATGAAAATTAACGGTCATAAGGTTAAAAGCCTTATGGCCGTATTTTTATGCCTAAAATAAATCAAGCTGTCGCTTCGGATTAACCGATTGCGACAGCTTTTATTTATTATTAATAGATTATACAAGAACCTTGGAAAGGAATTCCTTGCAGCGTTCCGTTTTGGGATTCGAGAAAAACTCCGCCGGAGTGTTTTCCTCAACCATTCTTCCGTCGTCCATGAAAATAACTCTTGTTGCCGCCTCTTTGGCAAAGCCCATCTCGTGAGTAACAACAACCATCGTCATGTTTTCTTCCGCAAGCTCTTTCATAAGTTCAAGAACTTCGCCGACCATTTCCGGGTCAAGCGCCGACGTAGGCTCATCAAAAAGGATAACCTCCGGATGCATTGCAAGCGAACGGATAATCGCAATTCTCTGCTTCTGTCCGCCGGAAAGCGTTGACGGGTATGCGTTTGCCTTCTCTTCAAGGCCTATTCTTTTAAGAAGTGCCATTGCTTCTTCTTTTTTCTGAGCCTTGATCTCTTTTGCACTTGTAATATTTTCCGTATACGGATGCTTTTTCATTCCGAGCTTATGGAAAAAATTATCCTTTTTAGCCTTCTTCATTTTCTTTTTCTCAACAAGATACGGAGAAAGCATTATATTTTCAAGCACCGTCTTGTTATTGAAAAGGTTAAAGTGCTGGAAAACCATTCCGATTCGCTCTCTGTAGGTGTTTATATTAACGCTGAGATCCGCAATATTAACTCCCTCAAAGATGACCTGGCCTGAGGTCGGATCCTCCATACAGTTGAGGCAACGGAGAAAGGTTGATTTTCCCGAACCCGACGGTCCGATAATAACAACTCGTTCGCCCTTTTCAATCGTTACGGAAATGTCCTTAAGAACATGATGATCGCCGAAACTTTTATTCAGCTTAACTACGTCTATCACTCTTCCTCAGTCTCCTTTCCATAAACTTAATGCCAAGCGTGATGAGGCAAACAATTATAATATAAATGACTGCCATTACAAGGTACGGCACCATAAATTCATAGTTGTTTGTTCCGATATCGTTAAATACCTTATACAAATCCATTGCTCCGACAAAAGAAACGATTGATGTTTCCTTAACGAGCGTGATGAACTCATTGCCAAGAGTCGGAAGAATATTCTTGATAGCCTGAGGAATAACGATTTTAAACATTGTTGTCGCATAGCTCATGCCGACCGAGCGTCCGCCCTCAAGCTGACCCGGGTCAACGGATAGAATACCGCCACGCATTATTTCCGAAACATAAGCACCGCTGTTCAGTCCGAAAACCGTAATCGCAACATTCAGGCCGTCAATCTTAAATCCCATCAAGGGCATAAGAACATAATAGAACACAAGCAGCTGAACGACCATAGGCGTTCCTCTAAAAATTGCAACATAAAACGAGCATATCTTATCGAGAACTCTCGGAAGCGTCCTGTATTTCGGAAGAACACGGATCGATGCAATCAGCGTACCGATTGCAATACCGATGAGCAAACCGATTATTGCAATTTCCATTGTATTCTTCAAGCCCGTGAGAACGTTGTGATAACCGCCGTTGTCGATAAAGGCTTTGAGAAACTTTTCGATTTTGATATCAAAATTACCCATAAAAAATCCTCTTATAAGAACAAATACCCCACTTATTCAGTGGGGCTTTGCTTTTATTCCACTTTAATTATGCAACTTCGTTAATCGACTTAACAATGCTGTCTGCCGGAGCAGAGTCAATAATAACGTAGTTGATGTTTCCGTTGATAAGGTCCTGAATTGCAAGAGAACCGTTCTTGTAGCCCTTGCCCGTAACCTTGAGGTTGTTTGAGGCGTAGTCGCTCTCATTGTTGATGTACATACCGCCGGTTGTACCGTTCTGATAACCGATCTTAACAGAAGCGTCAAAGCTCTGGAGCTTTTTGAGAACATCATCGGCTGTCTTGCAGTCATCAAATGTTGTATCGTCGCCCTTAACAACAACTCTCTGAGATGCCTTGTAATATGTCTTTGAGAATGTAACGGATGCTTCTCTGTCCGGATTAACCGTAAGTCCAGCCATTGCGATATCGCACTTGTGCTGACCTACAGAAAGGCAAACAGCGTCAAAGTCCATGTTATCAATAACAAGCTCTTTACCAAGCTCATCGGCAAGAAGCTTAGCGATCTCCATATCAATACCTGCGTATGAATCGCCTACAGTGTACTCAAACGGCTCAAAAGCGGCGTTTGTTGCAACAACGAGCTGATCCTTTGAAGAATCCTTAGCGGCCGACTTAACAAGCACCGGCTCACCACCGCTAGAGTAACGAGAGCAAATCTCATCAAATGTGCCGTTGCTCAATATCTTGTCAATAAATGCATTTGTCTTTTCAAGAAGCTCCGGCTGTGCCTTATCAACACCGAATGCATAGTTTTCATTAGTAAGGTCGATACCAATAACCTTTGCTGCCTTAACATCGTCTTTCTTACCGCAGCCTGCAAGCATTGCAACACTTGCAATAAGTACTAATGACATTACAATAGCTATAAATTTTTTCATAGTTTTGTCCTCCTCTGTTTTTTTGACGTGAACAATATACCACTTTATACTGAATATGTCAAGCAAAAAACGAATATTTATTCATAAATATTATTATTTTTGATTTAAAGGTGAGAATGTACAGTTGAAGTGTGCGAATTGCTTCGCAAGATTTTTCGTCAGGCTGTGCAAAAAACTTGCGGGCTTGCTAACGCAAGTCAAAAGGGTTTTGTGCAGCATGGCGAAAACATATTCAAGCAGGGCGTGCGCTTCAATTGTGCGTTCTTACCTTAAATACTATTTTCAAAACATTGTTGATGTTTTTGTGCATAATATTAGGTCTGTGTCCGTCCTCAGGGAAAAGTATAGCGCACTGATCGCCGCCGAGTGTGACTGTCGAAAGCTCGGTGCCCTCATAGAAAGCGATATCGTCGCCTCTTTCAAAGCCGTTATCCGTCATATTGAGCGAATCAATCGGTGCCCAGTCCATTTCCTCACTGCCGTCGAGAACGATCTGGAGGTCTATGTATTTTCTGTGGCTCTCAAATTTTCTCTGCTCCCTCGGCTCGGTATCATAGCGGCTGACTGCGGCAAAAAGGTCATCGCCGTGAATATCGTATCTGTCGGGCTTCATGTCCGTCTTTTTGAAGTTTTCAATAAAGTCCATAATGTCCTTTGCATATGGAATTTCGCTGTAAGAATCCAGCTTGTCAATCGTTGTTACTATCATGATAATCTTCCTTTCATGTTTTTATTACATCTCGGCCTTAATTCTGTCCGAATTAACATTGCAAAGCTTTGCATAAATTCCGCCAAGCTTCAGAAGCTCGTTATGCGTACCCTGCTCGGCAATTCGGCCGTTCTCAAGGACGATTATATTATCCGCTTTCATAACCGTTGAAAGCCTGTGAGCAATAACAATCACCGTGCGGCTCTTTGAAAGCTCGTCAATCGCCTGCTGAATGAGTGCTTCCGTCTCGTTGTCGACCGCCGACGTTGCCTCGTCAAGAATCAGAATCGGTGAATTTTTGAGCACAGCTCTTGCGATTGCAATTCTCTGCTTCTGTCCTCCCGAGAGGCGAACGCCCCTCTCACCGATTATTGTATCATATCCGTCCGGCATTTTGCAAACAAAATCGTTCACTCTCGCCGTTTCCGCCGCCTTCACTATCTCATCATGGCTCGCTGAGGGATTTCCGTAAGCAATGTTGTCATAAATTGAACCGTTGAAAAGGAAAACGTCCTGCAAAACCATTGAAATGTTTTCTCTGAGCGATTTAACCGTTATATCTCTAATATCTTTACCGTCAAGGCGTACCGAGCCGCTGACGGGGTCATAAAATCTCTCCATGAGCGAAACGATCGTTGACTTGCCTACTCCCGTTGCTCCGACGAACGCAACCATTTTTCCGGACTCGACCTTGAACGAAATATCCTTGAGCACAGGCTCGTTTTCATTATAATAAAACGAAACATGGTCAAACTCTATATC
>ULMG01012983.1_pt1 | contig 17928 bp, 18 predicted proteins | sample 1951601 | NCBI WGS metagenome assembly ULMG01 (sample SAMEA4835545, study PRJEB28245) | human gut metagenome | biome: gut microbiome; material: fecal sample | place: Denmark | collected 2008
TGATTCCTTTGATCCGAATCCTGGTGATAAGGACGCGGAGCCCACTTACACTGAGGACAATATCTCTGAAGCACGGGCAAAAATTGCTGCCAACGCTCAGGCAAAGAAGGACTTCGACGGCAAAGCTGCTGAGAACGACACTTCTTGGTGGGGTGGTTCTAACAAGTCTACTGCAACTCCTGATGATGAGGAAGATATCAACTGGGGCTAAAATTTTTTAGTTTTAGCTAAGTAATACAGGATACCGATAAAAGAAAAGATTTAGAAAGGAATTTACATATATGGCTATTGTTTGTGATGCATCTGCTATTCGTAAGAAGCTTCGTATGCTTGTGTATGGCGAGCAGGGAACTGGTAAGTCTCGATTTGCTATGCAGTTCTGCTACATGAAGACTCCTGAAAGTCGTCCGTTCCGTGTTCTGTATCTGGATACTGAGTCTGGTTCTATCGACGATTATCGTGAGGAACTGATGGAGAATGGGCTCGACCCGATGAATCTCCGTATCGTTTACACTCAGTCTCTCGCAGAGGTACAGGATTTCATCCATACCGTTGCAGATAATGAGGACTTCGAGGATGAAGATGGTAACGTTTGGCTGGATGCAGATGGCAAGCCTTTCCGTGCCGATGCTATCGTTGTTGACTCTGCAACTATTCTTAATCTAACCACAAAACAGGGCTTGACCAATTTCTCGCAGAAGCGTGCAAAGGTTAAGGCTGCAGCACAGGGTCTGACCGGCGACGAGAAGTCGGTGAAGATTGAGGGTGCTGGTATGGAGTTGAAGGATTATCAGCAGCTGAACTTTAAGGGTCAGTCCCTGATTCTGGATCTGAATGCAACTGGTGTGAGCTACATCGTTATTTGCCGTGAGAAGGATGAGACTGAAACCAAGCTGGTGAATGGTTCTTCTGTGAGCGTTTCTACCGGTCGCAAGATTCCTGATGGCTTTAAGGGTCAGGAGTATAATGTCGGCACCGAGTTCCGTATGTACCATCCCGGCGATGATAAGTCTATCAACTTTGCTTATTTTGATAAGGATCGCACCGGTGTTCATAATGGCGGTGAGGTTGTCGAAGACCTGACTCTGCTTGAGTATCAGGAGTATCTTGACCGCTCTGCAAAGAACCGTGAGGTCATCATCAAGAATGGTCTGAATGATGCAGTTAAGACCGAGATGAAGCTTCGTGCTCGTGAACTTGGTCTTGATGACAATGATATCAGTGATGATGCTCCTGCAGAGAACACCTCCGAATCTAAGGAGCCTTCTCTGGATGACATTAAGGCAAAGCTGAACGATCTGATTGCTTCCGCTTCTCCTGTAAAGAAGAGTGCAGCACAGAAGGCAGTTAAGGCGGCTGGCCTGTCTACCGCATTCCGTTCCATGACTGACATCGAGGAACTGAAGAAGGTTGCCGCAATCATGGAGAAGGAACTGGCTTAATGGAACTTACCCGTAAATGCAAGATTTGCGGGAAGAACATTTTCATCGAGCGAGACCGTAGCACTTTTTTCTATGACAAGATTGGTTTTTACCATAAGGATTGTTTTGTAGAGAAAAAGAAAAATCAAAAACGCCCTTGGACAGATGACCTGCTAAGGGCATTTTTTGACAAAGTGAATGACACTACGGATAAAAAGGTCGATGATCTTCTTTCCAAAAAGAGAGAGCAAGACAAAAATCGTGAGCTTGCTCATATCAAACAGGAAGAGAAAAAGATTCTTTTCGACCATATTCGAGATACATACGCCCCGGCGGTTGTTCCTGGCAGCTTCTACTCGAAACTTACACAGTTGATTTCCGGTAATTATTACAAATATAGAGGTTCTATTCCTCCGCTAGAACTTTACGATATGTGGGTTCTAGCGAAACCCCGACTAGATAAAATAATTGCCGAGAAAGAAGCAAAGGGTTGCGATATGAGTCAGCGATGGAATTACGACTTGGCTGTTTTATTGGCTCAATATCCTAGTTATCTCGAACGAAAAGAAAGACTAGCTTCGATTCGCAGTGAAAGCGAAGACAAAACGAAGGAAAATCTGACTGAAACGGTACTGAAACGGATGAAAACAGCACCGAAACAGAGTAAAAACGAGAATGAAATTGATATAAATGCAATTCTCGATGAGATATAAAAGAGGTTGGTAAATGGATAATACAGTTCATGACGCTCAAAGATTGAAGGAGCTCCAGGCACTCCCTCTTGAGCGAAAGATTCAAATCACTCAAAATCGCATCCAGGAATGGTATATGCACTATGATGGCGGTGTGTACGTCAGCTTCTCCGGCGGTAAGGATTCTACTGTACTTGCTCATCTGACAAAGCAGCTGTTCCCAGATGTCCCGCTTGTGTTTAGTAATACTGGCTTGGAATACTCGTCAATCCAGAAATTTGCACGAGACGCAGATGCTGTTTTTGTTTATCCCAAGATGGGATTTAGTGATGTGGTCTCTACATATGGTTATCCTCTTATCTCTAAAGAAGTTGCGGAAGCGATTTACTACGCTAGACGAATCAGAAATAGCGGCGCAGCCACCATGAGAGAGAGAGAGAGAGAGAGTTAAGAACAACTCTCAGGAAAAGACAGGAACTTCTTGGTTTAAGGACGAACTGTCCGGGAGGTGTCTTTAGCAACCCGTGGCTTTACGATGAAACAGGAGTCTTTCAGGGAAACAGACGGACGATTCTACTTGGTAATGAACCGGGAGCTGAAATGCAGGCTGGAACAAAATCCATGTTCAATAAGGAAAAATGGTTGCCAGCAACACAAGAACTTCCGTTTGCAATTTCTCATTACTGCTGTTCAGTTATGAAAAAAGGTCCGATGAAGAAGTACGCAAGGGCAACCAAGCGTAAACCTATTATTGGAACGTTGACTGATGAAAGTCGTGTTCGCAAGCAAGCTTGGATTCGACATGGGTGTAATGCTTTTGATAGTAAGTCTCCAACAAGTCAGCCTATGAGTTTTTGGACTGAGCAGGATGTGCTCACTTTCATTAAACAGTCAGAAATTCAAATTGCGGATGTCTATGGCGATATTGTTCCTACGAGTGATAAGCCGGATGCGCCATTGTGCTGTACTGGGTGTGATCGTACCGGATGCACGTTTTGTGGATTTGGAGCTCACAACAAGAATGATAATAGATTCCTGACACTTGCCGAACTTGACCCAAAGAAGTACGAGTATAGTATGAACGGTGGTCAATGGGTAGACAATCCAAAGTATGATGCAACTGCACCAGAGTATGATGGCGTATGGAAGAATTGGAACCCGAAGAAAATCTGGGTGCCAAGCAAAGAAGGTCTTGGACTGAGAAAAGTTTTCGATATGTTTAATGAACTGTATCCAAACAACAAAATTCAATATTAAAAAATATAAAGGGAGGTGGATGAGTGGAACTCATTTCAAATATCCCGAACGAAATTTTATTTGTTGGCGCAATTTACAAGCATCCTGACTATTTGGTCGAGTATGGGCATTATGTCAAGAGCAAGTACGATTTTGCCGATGAAGCAACAAAATTTTTCTACGATGCAGCGTTGATTATTTACGAAACTAGGACTCAAGAATTTAATAAAACGTCTGTTTTAACGTTTATGGCTGAAGACGAGTCCAGATTGTCCCAATATAAGCGACTGAAGGGCTGGGCAACCATTGAATACTACATGAGCCTTGCGAATGACGATGATATCAAGGGATATTTCAATATCCTGAAGAAATATTCGCTACTTCGTGAGTATCAGAGAAACGGTTTTAATATCGAAGGTATCTTAAAGCATCGACAGTTTGAAATGTTTGGTGCTCAGGACATTTACAAATTGATTCGTGGCAAGGCAGACAAGATCAATACGGTTATCATCACAAACGATGATGCTGAGATTTTGAATAATGGTCTGTTGCCAATGGTTAATGAACGTCTGAGTGTTCCTGATATGGGCTTGCCGTTCCAGTATCCTATCATGAATGATTTGTTCCGAGGATTGAAGCTGGGCACTGTGATGTTCAATGGTATGCCATCTAACGCTGGTAAGACTAGATACATGATGGCGATTGTTGCCTACGTCACATTGGTTCAAAAGCAAAAAGCACTCCTGCTGCTGAACGAGATGGATCTTGAGTCAGTCCGGTATTGCTTACTGGTCACCGCCATCAATAATCCTGAGTTTCAAGAGTTGCATGGTCATCGCTTCCACAAGGATGAGCGAGAAATTACCCTTGGAATGTACCGGGATGCAAATGGAAACTTCATCTTCCGAAAGCAAAACGAAGACGGAGAATACATAGAAAGCATTGATGAGTTCACCGCTCGTGTCTACGAGGAAAGTGAAGAGTACCGCAATGTGCTTGATGTTTGCCAGTGGATTGAGAGTGAATCACAAGGTTTGATTATCGCAAAGGATGTCTCCGCCGATTATAGTGACAAATCCCTGCGATTTGAAATCCAGAAGGCAGCTCTCACTCAGGGAGTTAAGTATGTGTTCTACGATACTCTAAAGAACGACATTGCATCGATTGGTGAGTGGGCAGCATTCAAGGTTACAGCCACCGAGCTTGAAGAGATTGCGAAAAATCTAAAGATCTTTATCTACGGTAGTATCCAGTTGGCTGAAAATGCTCATGAGTATCTTCCCGATGAGCTAAATTCAAACAACATTGCTGAGTCAAAAATGATTAAGCATGTTGCTTGGACGATGGTATTATTCAAGGAGATTCCAAAAGATAAGTTCGCGAAGTATCAATATATCTCTCATGACCCTGAGTGGGGCGGTGACTGTGCCCATCGGCTGAATCCAGATAAACGGTATTACGTTGGAAACATTGATAAAAACCGTTTTGGTGAGAAAAAGAAAATCATGTTTGAAGTGAATTTGAACCAGAATGTCTGGAAAGAGGTCGGTGTCTGCACCAGAAAGTAAGGAACTACAATGGTAAATATCGCAGATCTGAAAAATTACATTCTTGAAGAACAGCAGATTGAGCCGATTCTGGAGGAGCTTGGTTGTCATCACATCAGTCACAAGACTGGTTATTACCAGTGTGCAAATCCAGATGGTGACAATAGAACGGCACTCTGCATTTACGAGAATGAAAATCTTACTGCGGTAGATTACACACGAGATATTGCCAATGGAAAGACCAGTTATGATTTGATTTCTGTCGTCCAGTTCTTTCTGGAACTGTCTTTCCCAAAAGCCATTAAGCAAATCTGCGAATGGGTTGGTCTTGACTACTATCATAACTTCGAGGAAGACCTTCCTAAAAGTATGTTGATTCTAAAAGAGCTAATTGCTATGCAAAATGAAGGTGAAGAACACGAGGATGACCGTCCGATAGTCCCCATCTCCGAAGCCATTCTCGGTTATTATAAACCTTATGTGAACCAGATTTTTGCTGACGATGGGATATCTTATGAGACGCAGCAGGAGTTTGAGATTGGCTTTGATGAACTGACAAATAGAATCACGATTCCAATCAGAGATGAAATCGGTACTCTGGTTGGTGTAAAGGGAAGATACTTTGGCAAGCCGCCTGAAGGTGAATTGAAGTATCTGTATCTTGAGCCGTGTGCCAGAAACCGTATTCTGTATGGTCTGTTTAAGACAGAGCCGTACATCAAGAATGAAGGTCTGGTATATGTTGGTGAAGCTGAAAAGTCTGTTATGCAGATGTGGAACATGGATGTCTGCAACTGTGTGGCAACTGGCGGCAAGAAGGTTTCACAAAATCAAATCGAAATTTTGACACGTCTTTGCGTTGATATTTGTTTTGTTTTTGATAAAGACGTTCAGCTTAGTGAGCTTATGGTTCTCGCCAATCGATTCGTTGATGGCGTAAGTGTGTATGCTGTAGTAGATGATAAAGGGATTCTGAATGAAAAGGAAGCCCCGACTGATAATCCTGAAAAATTTAAGGCATTGATTGAGAACTGTGTTAGGAGAATTAAATGAATGTAAAGCTCTGGAAGGGGAGTAGGAACGACCTATCAGACCCGATTGGAACGATTATGGAGAACAGAGGGGTTGAGGATTATAAGACCTACATGAACCTAGATGATTCTTGTCTGAATTCTCCGTGGGAACTGGACAATATGGAAGATGCTGTCAGGCTGTTGAACAAACATATCTGGAATAAGTCTATTATCTCTATCCTTGTAGACTGTGATGTGGATGGATTCACAAGTGCTTCAATGATGTTTCAGTATTTGAAGACGATTGGTTACTTTGGAAAAATCAATGTTCTGCATCATAGTGGCAAGGAGCATGGACTCTCTAAAGAAATTGAGATCCCACCTGAAACTACCTTGCTGATTATTCCTGACGCTGGTAGTAACGATGTTGAGCAGTGTAAGGAACTCCGCGAAAAGGGCATCGATATTCTGATTCTTGACCATCACATCTGCGACAGAGAGAATCCTTACGCAGTAATCGTCAACAACCAGAACGGTGCATATCCTAATAAGGAATTGTCTGGCGCTGGCGTGGTGTATAAGTTTCTTCAGGCTGTTGATGAATATAATTGGACTGATGTTGCAGACCGGTATCTTGATCTGGTGGCAGTCGGAAACATCGGTGATGTCATGGATATGCGCTCGTATGAGACAAAGCGCCTTTGCACGAAAGGTCTGGCACGAATTGTAAATCCGATGATTTGTGCTTTGGTTGAGGCGAATAGCTTCAACATCAAGGGTGACCCGACTATCAATGATGTTCAGTTCTACGTTGTTCCGATGATGAACGCACTGATTCGTGTTGGCTCATCCGAGCAAAAGAAGCGAATGTTCCGTGCGATGATCGGAGAGGAACAGACCTTCCAGTATACTCCGACTCGTGGCAAGAATGCCGGTGTCACGATTGATGAGACTCTGGCGCAACATGTAGCTCGTGAGTGTTCGTCTTGCAAGTATCAGCAAAATAAAATGAGGGACAAAGCAATCCCGGAACTTCAAGAGGCCATCAAGAGAAACGGAGCAGACAAGAGCAAGGTTCTTTTTTGTGACTCTACAGGAGTATTGGATAGCCGATTGACTGGCGTGGTGGCTATTAAGTTGGCAGAAATGTATAGTCGCCCGTGTGTGTTACTTCGAGATTTTGCTGATGAGTCTAATGTTTATGGCGGTTCAATGCGAAATCCAGATGGATCTCCGATTGAAGATTTCAAAAAGTTTTTAACAAATACCGGAGATTTTGAATCCGTTTCTGGGCATGAAAATGCAGCTGGCGTAAGAATCAAAAAAGAAAATATCTTTAAAGCTATTACAGATTGTGATGAATTACTAAAGGATACCGTGATGGATAATGCCACAGTATTTGATTTTGTATTTGATTACGACCAGCTTGGTATTGCACTTATTAAGAAAATGCATGAAATGCAGAAGGTATGGGCACCAGGTATTCCTGAGCCACTGTTTCTTATTCAGAAGATTCCGCTTACTCATGATAGTTGCAAGCCAATGGGAAAGAACGGAAATATGTGGCGGTTCAGCGACGAAGAGAAGGGTATTGATTTTGTGTGCTTTGCAGATAATGGCCGGATGATTGGCTGGATCAATAATGACTTCTATGGTGGTCAGGAAGAGAAATATATCAATGCTGTATGTCGGTTATCTTTAAATCAGTACGGAAACAAAGTAACTCCGCAGGCGCAGATTGTTGATTTTGAGGTGATTTGATATGGGAAATTGGAAACGCGCTATTGCCATCGACTTTGATGGCACTCTCTGTGAGAATAATTATCCTGATATCGGTGAACCAAACTGGAATGTGATCTACCAGGCAATTCAAGAACAGAAGCACGGTGCTGGTCTGATTCTCTGGACTTGTCGGGAAGGAAAGCTTCTGTATGATGCAATGGAGGCTTGCTTTGATTGGGGTATTCAGTTTGATGCAATCAATGAGAGTCTTCCTGAGTGGAAAGAGCATTTTGGCACTGCTCCTAGAAAGGTTGGAGCTGATGAATATTGGGATGATAAGGCTGTAAAAGTAAAGAATGGAGAGTTGGTTGACAATGAATAAAGTGGATGGTTACGATTTGTCATTAAATTTGCTTGACAAAGCACATCAATCACTTGCACATACTATTGCAGATTTAGAACTACTTCGGGAAGGTACAGCATTTAATCAGATTTTAAATGATGGTGCTCACATTATTGAACCGGATGAGTTGACTCATATTCTTGATAAATTTGCAGAGCAGCATCCAGATTGGGAGATTTGTATCGAAACTGACCACGGATCGGTTAGTGAGAAATTCAAGATGGATCATGTTTTCTACGAAGGAATGGGAGATATGATTGTTCTTGATTTTGAATGAAAAATGGAAAAACGACGATATAGATATTACAAAATTGATTACCGTACATATAATTATACGCTCAAGAAATATCACAACTTACACAGAGAAATCTACGCTGAAAATGCAAGAGATGCAGTTAAAATGCTAAGAAGCAAAGAGTGTAATCGTGAGTTTGAGATTGTTAAAGTCTACTTTGTTGATATTTTCGGTGATAGAAACGATAGGTTTTATCCACGAACTTATGTGATTGATAAAGAAGATTTTGAGTGAGGTGAGTATATGGTTTACATTACAGGTGATATTCATGGTGATTTTAATCGGTTTTTAGAATTAGAAAAGTCTTGCTATGAACACAATCTTGGAAAGAATGATTGGATTATCTGTCTTGGCGATGTCGGTTTAAACTACTACGGCAAGGACGACCCGCGCGAATGGAGCATTAAGACTATCGCCGCAGATATTCCTGCGAATCTGTTTTGTATTCATGGAAATCACGAGCGCCGCCCATCTCGTAAGGATGGTTATAAGATAAAGGAAATCAATGGAGATATTTGTGGTAAGGTGTGGCATGACCCACATTATCCAAATCAGTATTTCGCTATTGATGGCGAAGTCTATCAGATTCTTGCTGACAGGGAAGTATTAAACTGTCTTGTTTGCGGCGGAGCCTATTCTGTAGATAAGTATTATCGGTTGGAACGTGGCTGGAATTGGTGGCCGGATGAACAGCCAAGTGAAAAAATAAAAAAGAAGGTTGCAGAAGTTGTAAGAAACCAAACGATTGACGTGATGCTTACGCATACATGTCCGACGAGTTATGTACCAACCGAACTATTTCTCGATGGTGTTGATCAGAGTACGGTTGACAATTCTACTGAACGATTTTTCGAAGATGTTCTCGGTCGTTTTAGGTACAATGAAATTTTTGGATGGAACACACCATTCTGGTATTTCGGTCACTTCCACGGAAATAAATACACTGATGACTATGTGATGCTTTTCGACGATATTATTAAGTTTGGAGATAAGGTGAATACGAATGAGTGAATATCATGTGAGCTGTGGTATGTTTGGTATTTACGCAGGGACTGTTAAAAAGAATGGAACCGAGAGGAAAGATAAAACTCGTGTCACAGATGAAGCTATCGAGGCAGTTCGTGATTGGCTTCTTTCTGAAGCTCAGTTCAACAATAGAACTTTTGGTGGATACACATGGACAACAAAAGACGGTAAGACTGTAACTTTGAGAGTGTCCATTGAAGATAAGGAGCAGACAGAATGATTAAAGACAAAAATTTACGAGTGCTTGATTACATTGACGGCAAGGAAATCCTCATTCAGATGGGAGAGGAAGGTTCGGAACTATCAAAGGCTGCAATAAAGTTTTATCGTGCAATTGACATGAAGAATCCAACACCGGTAAGCATCAATGAAGCTTACGAAAATCTCGTAGAAGAATTCGGTGATGTACTGAACTGTATCTACGCATACTTTGATGATGACGCAGACAAAATTTGGAAGTTCACTGTAGAGGCAGATAAGATTGCTGATGAGAAGCGCAAGCGTTGGATTAAGCGCCTGAAGGAACGCAATCAGTTTTAATGGTGAAAGGAGAATAGATGTCAGATAATTTTGTAAATCTTCATGTACATACAGCGCAGGGTTCGTTACTTGACTCTATTCTTACCGTCAAGGAACTTGTAGACTTTGCCAAAGAGAATGGTCAGAAGGCTATTGCTGTTACGGATCATGGCAAGATGCACTCTTTTGTTGACCAAGTTAAGGCTTGTAAAGCAGAAGGTATTAAGCCTATCATTGGCTGTGAAGTTTATGAAGTAGATAATCAGGCAGAGAAAGCCGACACAAAAGACTATAAACAACCTCGTTACCATCTAGTTTTACTAGCGAAGAACGAGACCGGTTTAAAAAATCTATTTAAGGTTGTTTCAAATGCTTGCGTTGATGGCATGTATAAAAAGCCTCGAACTTCTTTGAACATCATTGAACAGAACGAGTGGGGTAAAGGTATCATCTGTCTTACAGCCTGTCAAGTTGGTCGAATGAGTAGATTACTTGTTGATGGCAACGAGACTGAAGCATGGCAGTTATGGAATAAACTGAAATGGATCTTTGATGACGTGTTTATGGAAGTTCAGTCTCATGATACGCCAGATCAGGCTGAAGCTAATGCAAAAATTGCAGCTTTTATCAAAAAGTACAATCTTCCGTATACCATTACAACCGATGCTCATATGCTTTCCAAGGAAGATGTTGATGCACATTCAGTTTTTGTAGAAATTGGAGAAGGACGAGAAGTTGGAGAAAGTTATGTTGACTGCTATCTTCAAACTGAAAACGATGTTTTGAAAACATTGTCAAACCAGTTTGATGAAGACTTCATTCGAGAGGGCTGCTCAATGTCTGTGAAAATCGCAGACATGATTGATGATATCGATATCGGTCTTGGACAGCCGAACCAGATGCCGGAAGTGAAAATTGAGGGAAAATTTGATTCTCATTTTGATTATCTTCGGCACCTTGTATATGCCACTTTTAATAAAAAATTCGGGTGGATGAGTGAAGTGGAACAGCAAACCCGGCGGAATCGTATTGAGATGGAACTGGATGTTTTGAAGTATGTTGATTATATTGACTATTTCATTATGCTGTATATGCTTTGCAAAAAGGCTGATGAACGCAAAATTCCTCGTGGGTACTCTCGTGGTTCTGGCGCAAATTGTCTTTGCCTTTTTATGGAGAATGTTACTCAGATTGACTCTGTTCGTTGGGATCTTGACTTCTCTCGCTTTGCAAACAAAGGTAGAAAGAGCCTGGCAGACTTCGACTTCGATGTCTCTAAACGTCGTCGAAAGGAACTTATTGCTATTGCAGAAGAACTTTTCGGCAAAGAAAATGTTGCTCCTATCGCTACGTTTAACTCTTTGTCTACAAAAGTTGCCATCAAAGATATTGGCAAAGTTTTGAACGAAGACCCAGAAAGCCCGTATTATATGCAGATTCCGTATGAATTACGTAATGAGGTCGCCAAGTTAATTCCGACTGTAAAAACGTTGGATGACCTTGGCGAAGAAGTTGAAAAGGAAGTTCTACTAAAGGATATCCTCGGAAAGAGTGAACAGCTTTCTAATGTATATGACAAGTTTCCTCTATGGTTCAAATACGTTATGCGTCTTGAGGGTCTGCCTAAGAGTATGGGTCGCCATGCTGCCGGTACATTGATTACGCCCAAGCCTGTCATTGAATATTGTCCTCTTTGTATGGACAGAGAAGGCAATCAGATGTGCCAACTTGAGATGCACAATGCCATGGATGATTTGTCGCTGGTCAAGATGGACTTCCTTGGTCTTGAGAATCTGGACATTATTGACGATACGTTAAAGATGGCTGGATTAACATGGGAAGATGTCGATATCAACCATCTTGATCTAAGTGATAAGGCTGTCTATGATACCGTCTACAAGTCGGGAAACACAATTGGCATTTTCCAGATGGAATCTGCAGAAGCACGAAAGATGTGTGTTGAAGCAAAGTGCGATAATGCTGAGGATATCATTGTTGTGAACGCAGCGAATCGTCCTGGTACTAAGGACAGCTTCCCGACGTATTGCTCCAATAAACTTCATCCAGAGACTATCAAACTACTCCATCCTGACATCAAACAGCTTTTTGCTAAGACGCAATACATTCTTCTTTATCAGGAACAGGCACTAGCGGTATTTCGCTATGCAGGATTCCCTGAAACTGAGGTTGACAATGCTCGTCGTGCTATCGGCAAGAAAAAGAAAGATGTTATGGCATCCTTGGAAGTTCAGTTCCGAGATGGTCTTCACAAGAAAGGATGGAATGATTACCAGATTTCTGAGATGTGGGCATTGATCTTGAAACAGGCTTCTTATTCCTTCAACCGGGGCCACGCAGTTGCTTATGGGCTTCTTTCTTACCTGACAGCATACCTGAAGACTCATTATACTGAGTATTTCATGGCTGCGTGTATGATTACTAAAGAAGATGATTCTGGCAAAATGGGTGTGTTTATCAATGAATGTGACCGTTTACATATTCGGGTCCTTCCCCCAAGTGTTAACAAGTCTGATATGGAATTTAAGGCCGATGCAGAGAAGCACACAATTCTGTTTGGCTTGAAAGCCATTAAGGGAATGGGCGAGAGTGTCGCATCAGGAGTGATTGCAGATCGTCCATATTCTGGATTGGCAGACTTTGTTCAGAGAGCAAACGGTGGCAAGATTGGCACTTCAAACGTTGTCAAGTTGATTAAGGCGGGAGCTATTCCAACAAAGGACAAGAGAAAAATCTTAATCACTTTTGCGAATATGGTTTTTGAGAACGAGTATAAAGAGAAGAGTTTCCACGAAATGGCATCTATCCCCAAGATCTCTATTCTCAAAGACGAATACGGAATTGACACAGATTCTATTAAAGACAAACCTACCAGACTCGCCTTATATAATAAGGTAAGAAGGGAGCGCTGGGAAGCGGACACATGGAATCGAAAGAAAGAAAAAGACAAAAAGCGGAATGCCTTTATGCAGGCGTTTGCTGAAAAGTATATGCAAGACGAGCACATGTGGGAATTTGAAACCCTTTCAATGTTCTTGACTAGTAATCCCATTAAGGATGCTTGCACCTATATTGATGCTGGTCTTGATACTGTAGAGGATGGCGGTGAGGCAACTGCTATTTGTGTCATCGTAGACATCCAAAAAAAGAAGGATAAACGTGGCAACCAGTTTGCATACTTACATGTTTACACGACAGGTGGTATTGTTGAAATGATTTGTTGGGCATCTCAGTATGCACGATATTCAAGTCTAATTTCAAAGGGCAGCGATCTTGCAATCCTTTGCAAGAGAAAAGAAAATTCGTACATTGTTGAGAAGATGAAGCCTTACAAACAGTGGCTGCATGATAGAGAGATAAAGCAATGAATGATGTTTTATATAATGGTGTTTTATATACTATTGACGGAGAGGTTCTTTGTGAATTTCCTGAGTTTAAAATTGATTGGTACAAAGATAAAACTGTAATTAAGATACATTGTACGAATTGTTGCGTCGTTAGAAAAGTTCAGAAGTGGAAGTTTGACTGCGCAGAACAATGCGAGCTTACCACAAAATGGTTTTATTGCAGAGTGTGCGGAGGACTGACAGAATTTAGATTAGGTGCATAATAAGAGGGTTATAAAGTGGCAGATAAGAAATTTAATGAAAATATAATTCGTTGCTACATCAGGATAAAACGAGTCTTTTATCCGAAAGATGGGAGGGAGGTGGAGCCCGGCGGCTTCGCCACTTTCTCCGCCGAGGTGGTAAAAGTCAAGCAGGGAAATCCTATCATGAGCCGATACAGCGACCTCCGGCTAAAAGGCAACGTTCCTAGCCTCGATATGAATAAAACTTATTCGTTCTGTGGTGAATATGTTCACCATGAAAAGTTTGGTGATCAGTATAAAATTATCTACATGAATGAGTTTCAAGAGATTACTGACCCGGAAGAACAAAAAAGCTTTCTCCGTTTTATCTTGACTGACCATCAGTTTGAGATGCTTTACGAAGCATTCAAGAATCCGTATGAAATCATCAAGAATGGTGACATCAAGTCTCTTTGTACTGTTAACGGCATTACGGAAGGTCGAGCACAAAAGATCATTGACTCTTTTGAACGCAACATTGATAACAGTGAGGCGTACACAAAGCTGATTGAGTATGGCTTGACTTCTAGTGCCATTGAAAAGCTTGTCCGTCAATATCATGGTGCAGACACTCTGGTAAGAAAGATTGAAGAGAATCCATATGTCCTGATCGATGATGTGTATGGCATCGGCTGGAAGAAGGCTGACGCTCTAGCTCTGAATATGGGTTTGAAACACAATTCTCAATTTAGAATTGAAGCTTACGTCATGCACTTTCTTGCTGACCGTGCAGAAGAAGGCAACTCCATCATCCCGGCAAACCAGACAATCAATAGCTGTATCAAGGAACTTGAACTGGACGAGGGCGACCAAGAAGTCATCAAGAGGGCACTCTTCCATTTACATGATGTCCGTGAAACACTTTGGTGGAGTGATGACCGTCAAGAGTTTGCTTTGACCAGAGTGTGGAATCTGGAAGACAAGATTGCCAAAGAAATCAAACGTCTGGCAGATGCACCTGTCGAGCCGATTGGTCGAAACATGGATGCAGCAATCAATGAGGCCGAAAATGCGCTTGGCATCGAGTATACCGAAGAGCAGAGAGATGCTATTAAAAAGGTATGCTCTAGCAACGTCTGTATCTTAACAGGCTATGGCGGAACTGGCAAAAGTACCGTTGTCGCTGGTGTTCTAAAGGTTCTTCGTGGTAAGTCTTTTGCTCAGACTGCACTATCTGGTCGTGCCGCAGCTCGTATGCAGGAGATTACTGGTCAGGACGGTAAGACCATTCATCGTCTTCTTGGTTATGATATCGAGAATGGTGGTTTCATCCATAATAAAGGCAATCCTCTTGAAGAAGACATTATCATTCTGGATGAGACCTCTATGGTTGGGGCTCAGTTGTTTTACGACTTAATTCAGGCAATTGAGACCGGAAAGCGATTCATCATGATTGGCGATGACGGTCAGCTTGAGAGCATCGGTATGTGTAACATCTTCAAGGATATGCTTGCATCTAAGGTGGTTCCTGTTGCTCGTTTGACTAAGATTCATCGTCAGGCAGCTAAGTCTGCAATTATCACCGAGAGTATCAAGGTTCGTAATGCTACGCAATTGGTTCCTTATGGCTGGGCTGGCAATGAGATTCGTGGTGAACTTCGTGACTTGGAGCTTGATATCTATAAGGATGCAAGTGAGTCATTCAACCACATCATCAATCAGTATCGTACCTTATATAATAGGGTATGGAATGATAGTGCGAAGATTCAGATTGTACTTCCACAGAAGCTGCGTGGTAGTATCTGTACTTATGAAGTCAATAATGCTATTCAGGAAATTGTGAATCCGAGTCGTGGTCAAGCAGAAGCAAAGGTCACAATCTATGGTGATGGCAAGGATAGGGTGTATACTCTGCGTGAGGGCGATCAAGTCATTATCAACAAGAACAACTATGAGCTTCACACATACAATCTCAAGACAAAGAAAAAAGAAGAGAAGTGTCCGGTGTTCAATGGAAACCGTGGCATTATCCGAAAGATTGAGAGTAGTTTTATTCTGGTTGATTTTGACCAGTGGGGCACTATTTTCATTCCGCATTACTTTGGTGGGAATAACATCTGGGCAACGCTTGAACTTGCTTATGCTTTAAGTTGTCATAAACTGCAGGGCAGTGAGGCTCCGTATGTGATTGTTGGAATGGATAACTCTGCGTACCTGATGCTGACGAGAGAATGGCTATATACGGCTATCACTCGTGCCAAGAAGTATTGTGTGATTTGCGCCGAAACTCATGCTCTTGATCGGGCTGTAAAGACTTCGAGAGTTCCATACAAGCGGACGTTCCTGAAGGAATTTTTACGGAAAGAATTTTCAGAAAAGCATTGACAATTATGTGTGTATCCTGTATAATATAGCTACAAAAAGTCTCCATCCCGGAGGCTTAAAATTCTCTCTTTAGCTATACAATACAGGATACGAGAAGGAAATGGCTTGCTCGTAACGACAAGCCTTTCTTTATTAGCTATAACTATATAACACAGGATACGCAAGGAGGCTTTATGACAGATAAAGAGCTCATAGGTAAGCTTGATGCGATGGTAAAGGCATTGCAGAAAACAAAGAAAAAGACGGACAAGACCCGCATTTTGCTGGATGCACGTAAGGATTTTGGAGATGAAGCTGATGAGTTGATGGCATTCTTTCGATTTCTGCTTGACCCGGCAATTGTTACTGGCCTGTCTGATGCAAAGATCAATAAGAAGGTAACCGCAAAGCCGGATATCGACGTTCAATATCTCAGTTGCGGATACCTTTATATTATTGGTGCTGGGCACAATACCGGTTCTGATGCATCCATCGCAACAATCCAGAATTATTTACATAAAAATCCTGAGTACGAAGAGTTCCTAAAGCGACTGTTCACCAAGAACCTGCCGATTGGAGTCGAGGCAGCTACTGTCAATAAGGTGTACGGCGAAGATATCATTCCTGTTTGGGAGGTTCAGCAAGGATATCCGATTGATAAGGTTAAGCTGAAGATGGGCACTTGGTTCAGCCTTAGCCAGAAGATGAACGGAAATAGGGGAACTCTATATCGTGGAGATTTAATTTCTCGTCAGGCACAGAAATTTGAAGGTCTTGACCATATTAAGAATGACCTGCTCTCTCTGTATGACGGCGATGCAACGAGGCGAGATTTTTGGGTATTTGACGGAGAACTTATCTACAAGAATCCAGAAGGAATGTCAGACGGAGAGGCGTTTCGTTTCGGAACTGGCCTACTTAATTCTGACAACAATGACAAGACTGGAATCAAATTTGTGATTTTTGATGTGATTCCTGTTGTAGAGTTCGACTGTGGAAAGTGTACTGTCCCATATAAAACTCGCCGTATTTGGTTAAATTATCTTCGCGCAAAGATTATTTGCAAGAACCTTGAAAACATCGAAATTGTACCGATGGTCTATGAGGGCACTGACCAGAGCGTGATTCCAAAGTGGCTTGATTATGCTGTCGAGCACGATTGGGAAGGTCTTATGTTGAACACGGACGTCCCTTATCGCCGGGCTCGTCACAACGGATGTCTTAAAATCAAGCGATTCTACACTGTTGATCTACGAATCACAGCGATTGAGGAAGGTCAGAACCGTCTGGCTGGTACGATGGGCGCTCTTGTTGTTGACTACAAGGGCAACGAGCTTCGAGTAGGCTCTGGATTTGATGACGCTACGAGAGCTGCTGTGTGGGCAAATCCTGATAATTACATCGGTAAGATTGTGGAAGTAAAGTTCAAGGAAAAGAGCTGTGACAAAAAGACTGGTCTTGAGTCTCTGCAATTCCCGACATTTGTGCGATTCCGAGACGATAAGAACGAAGTAAGCTACGGATAAGGAGAAAGCTATGAATCTTTCTAAGAAGTCCATTAAGCACATTCTTCGGATTCTTGATGACAAATGTATCGAAGTTCCTACAAAGGCATCTGCTTATAGCAATGGTGGACGTAGAATTTTGACTCGTGATTTTGAGCCAAAGGTGTCACATGGCATAAATGGCTGGCAACGAATTGTCTATGTACCGTCCGAAGGATATTTTTACGGAATTTATAACGGGCAGACAAAAGAAGATTGGGACATTCCAGATATCTGGTCTCCTGCACAGCTTACTGATTTGTGAGGTGTAAAATGCTACTTTTAACGCTAGATGGAGAGATTATAAATCTTGACCGCATGGCAATCATTGATACCGCAAGCCTTAATGTTTATGCAAGGCAGGGCATGGGTGAGCGTGGAATTGTTCTTGGCAGCTATAACTCCGAAAGTAGATGCTATGACGTTATTGCAAATATTTTTGACTGCTATCGAAAAAATGAGAAAGCATACATAATGCCAAAATGAATGATTTTAAAAAACTAGCTATCCCAAAGAAAGAACGACTTGAAGTTCAACTTACGGATGGCACAGAAGAG